>Ga0325401_1003418_pt1 | contig 14569 bp, 10 predicted proteins | sample PopdelMetagenome_FD_205666 | JGI IMG/M metagenome (GOLD analysis project Ga0325401, IMG submission 205666) | Populus deltoides microbial communities from Bellville, Georgia, United States - Xylem-PdKOR-R2 | ecosystem: Host-associated > Plants > Phyllosphere > Stem > Wood/Secondary xylem | place...
GTCGTTTCTTGATAAGAAATGTTTGATTCTTTCTTGATTTATCATCAGTAACCAAATGGTTGATAAGGGATCGTGGAGGGTTTATTTGGGGATTTAATTCGTGGGTTCTTTGGGGTTTTAAATATTGGAACTGTTCATGGAAATTTCTTCATGTTTTTTATCATAAAATTGACGATTGTATTAAATCCTTAGATTGTTTTTTTTCTTTACCTCCATCCTTAATTTTACATGCTATAAGAGCTAGAGTCTTAATTAAATTTTGCACACCTCCCCCACAGAGATCATCCCAATGAAATTAATTATGGTAGGCTACAACGAGATGTGTAGTCTTTCAATATTATGACTAGAGTCTTAATCCAAAATCTTACACATCTCCCCCACAGAGATATCCTCATTCAAAACAATTTAATCTTTCTAAATATTGTCCGAGAGTGAATGTCGAGAACTCCCAACTTGCATATCATAGTTGAGAAAGTTTCTTTTCCAAATGGCTTGGTGAAGGCATCCGCAAGCATGTTTGATGAAGTGACATGTTTGGTTACAACTGAACTGTCTTGTATATTGTCGCGAATTAAATGACAATCCTTTCCAACACTCCCCCTCAAGTTGGTGTGTGGATATCTTCTATGCCCAACTTATTAAGTGAGTTGAAGAACTCAAGTACCAAAAACCTAATATAGTCAAACATAGGCAGCAACAACAGCGGTCTAAAACCTGCAGCAACAACTGGTTCTAACCAAAACTGGATAGCAATAATCCAGGGAGAAATCTCCGAAATAAGGTGGCAACAATAGCAGCCAAAAAAAAACTCATCAAAATGTGGCAACAAACTGCAGTAAAAAACTATAGCAAAATGCAGAGGCAATATCTGCAGGAAAACATAATGTGGTCCCTGCACCACTGGCTTTGATAGGTCCGAGGCATATAAACTTCACCAAAAACCTATCTTTGATTTGGTTTTCAAAGAGATCGTCATGACTCTTCATCAGGTTGAATAATAATCCCCATTGAGAGGTTTATAAACAAGCATCATCCCCAGATTGCTCAACAGTTTATATAAGTTCTTGACAGTTTATAAGGAACCTTGGACATGAGACGCAACTCCTCAACTATGATAGTTTATTAGGAGTTCTCACTTTAAATTCGCCTTGAAGTTGGGAGTTCTTGACAGTTTATAAGGAACCTTGGATACAAACTCCCAACTCCAAAAGAAAACATTGCTTTCTTAACTGTTTATAAGGAACCTTGGACATGAGAATCTTTAGATATAATATTGTGATTAGATAGAGAATTCCATAACATGTGTTCTTCAGATGGGAAGTTGTGCGAAGATGAACGATGCTAATGCTGTAGATGCCATCTCTTTTAAGTTTCTCTCAATTAAGGTAGCAGGTTTAGCTGCCTTCTTAGTTTAGATTACCTTTTGCCTGTAAGGGAACATTTTGTTTCACTTGTAAATTATTGTCACGTCAATTGAAGTTGTCTGCCTTGCTTTCTCTATTTTTCCATCTTTTCTCTGAATTGTTTCACCACTTGTTCTCTTCTCCGAATTCTTTTAGTACGGGTTTTAATTTCTGTCCACCTTCTATTCATTTTGTTTGTGAATGTAACATTAGGAGTAAGAATTACGAGTCTTGTTGTGTAATATACTTTGTTTGTGGATATGGCATTATGAGTATGAATTGTGAGTTTTGCACTGTTGTTTCTTTGTCTTGTGCTTGTGATAAGTTAGCAAACTTTTGCTCAAGGTAATTTTCATGTGATGTCAACTATCTGCCTGCCTTATTATAGTGTTTTATTTTCTTGAATGTTCTAACATTTTTTGTGTTTTTTACTATTGATATCCTTCTGCAATGGCAGATCAAAAGGGCCATATTATCAGCACAAAGTTCTGTGAAAGAGTTCATCTTTGGATCAGGGAAAGAGCCCTGAGGTAGTCAAATGTAGAAGGTGAGCTCTAGCAGGAGCATTAACAAGGATACAGGACACAATTTTGCATGGCACCATGATTGTTCTAGGCTAAGTTTCTTATGGCCATTGTCAAATAGAGGTATCATGAGACCAGGCTCCTTTTTAGCTTTGCTAGAAACTTCTTTATATCTGTACAGTTTTTGCCAAACTCAGTGCTTAAGATGCTTTCTGTAGCCACATAATTTAAGTGGACGCTGATGTCCATCTTTTGCCTTTTCACTCTTTCTTAAGACACGCTATTCTCCCTGCTTGGTTTGTTCAAATTTAGATTTTGGAATATCATTGTGGCTGAATATGTACAGGTGGCCAAAAGTGTTTGGATGATCTTGAGGTTGGTCCTCATGGTCATCTGGTGACCAATTGTTTTTGAAATCGGATTAAAGGCAGAAAAATAGAGCATATACTCGGCTGTTCAGTGTTCATGCCTGGGAACCACCACTCTGTGAGTGTGGCTTGATGGTGAACCTGGCTATCCATAAAATGGATGGTCATTGATTATCAATACAGGATTGCTTTTTTTCGTTACCCCAGACTCTTTTCCCGGGAGGGACTGGAACCATAGTCCCTGGCTTGTGTTCTCGTTTTGTTCTCTCCTAACCAAAATGATGATGGCTCGTTGGTGGAGGTTTTTTTTTTTTTTTTATTCTCCTCGCATTCTTCTTTTCTCTGGTACACTTTCGGAGTATATACTAGAAGAGAAACTGGTGAGAGCCTAAAAGGTAAGGAAATTAGATATTGTGCTATAAAACTTGAAAATCTGAAGATATAATTAATCTCTAACAAGCCAAGTCATTGATACTACCGCTGGTGTTACGAAAATTATGCAAAACTGGAAGGAATGCTGTTCATCTCTGATGCCAGAAAAACAAAACTGGAATGAATCCTTGGGACATTGTAATAATGCTCACCAAACAAGACATCAAAATCTACAATCTTCACTGGTGAATGTAGAAAGTGTGCTCTGTAGGGGCCATATGAATGCCATAGGCTTTCTTGAATTTATCTTTTCCTTCTTCCCCAGACTTTTAACTCTTTTTGGCAGTCACTTAATGGACTGAACAGGCTGGGTTGCTAGTGGAAAATGGTCCGAAAAATCCAATTCTCCCCAGATGAGAGGAAAAAAGTTCAGAGTGTGAGTTAAAACTGAAAGTGGCAACTTTCAATTTATCCTAACAGATAAAAAAAAAACCCTTTGAGACTTATATATATATATTTTTTTGCTTCGAAGATTATTTTGGGTTTTTCACTGTGTGTTCTGTTTTTATATTATTGTTTTTATTTAGTTAAATACTAAATTGACTTTTATACATGAAAAAACTATTTGAGGCTATTTTTATATTTTTTGCTTCTAAGATATTTTGCTTGTGTATTATTTTTTTATTTTTTTATCTAGTCAAATATCAAATTGACCTTCATTTAACATTATAATCATATAAAAAATCATTGTGGAAATAAAAAATTACCCTTTAACTTCAGTTTAAATGTTTTTATTCGAGTAATATTTTAATCATTTAACTGTACAATTAAAATAAAAAAAAATTATTTTGTTCTGGATTAGTTTGCTAATGATTAATGTATCTTATGAAAATACTTTAATGTCCTCAATAGATAATGTTAATTTTTTTAATAAAAGGGTTAAAACCATAAAAACATTATTCTAATAGAAAAATGTTTTTAAAAATACCTTTTATTTTAGCTTTTGTTCATAAAGAAGTGGGAATTATTTAATAGGAAGAAGAAGAAAAAACACCTAATTTACCATCTTGCTGATGCTTCAAGCCTTCAACACAATTCGGCCCCGAGGAAAAACAAAACCATGCATGCCATGTCACAAGCATTACCTTTACCTGTGCATCATGCAAGCAGACGGCTTCATCGTATGATAAATGGCAAAGTTACAAATATTCTTTACTTATTTCTGACATTTATGGGTAAAAAAAATTGAGAAATCTATTAAATCAAAAAAATAAAATAAAAATAATCGAAAAAATTAAACCGTAAAAAAAACTGATTAAACTGATTAAAATTTTAAAAAACTGACCGGTTCGATTCAGTTTTGGTTTTATAAATCTGAAACAGAAAAAACCGAACCCAAACTGAGCCAAAACCAAAAAAACCGAGCCACAACAGAGCCAAACCGGTTTGAACCGATTTCGTTTTTTTAAATAATTTTAGTTTGATTATTTTTTTTAATAAAAACCGAACAAAACCGAAAATAATCTCTGGGTTTGAAGAAGAAAAATAAAGATAAATATATTAAAAAAAACGAAAGAAAAAGAGTCTTTTTTTTTTAGTTATTTAGTAGTAAAGGGCAAAATTGAAACTTCTTCAAAGGTAGGCAGTAGTTTGGAAAATTTAAAACTATTGGAATAGAAGTGGAATACTGTTAGATCTATAGGGGTAAAACGAAGTTTACCCTTTAAGTTTTTAACCAATTAGAAATTTGAACAGGTGTAAAATCCTCCTTCACAAACAACCGTTCCAACTACCCATCCTCTTCTGCCTTTTAACTACACCCTTCATGCTCTCACTTAGAAGTCCACTTAACATGTCCATCTCTCCTATTTTCCTCTCCCATCAAACCCTAACCCTCACCAATGTCACAACCCTCAAACCCTCTCAAACCTCCACTCTCCAACATCTCGCTTTCTTCCAGATTTACCCCCAAAACTCCCCTCAAACTACCCCTAACTACCTTCCCCTCCAAACCCCTAAAGGCCACCACTCCTGCCTTCAAGACCCTTTCCTCTAACTCCCAAACCCCACCAAAAAAACCCTCTAAAGCTATAACCATAATCTCTCTTCTACGAGCTATCCCTGACTGGGCTGATAGAGTAAAAGAGAGAGGAATGCAAAAAAAGAGATCTTTGTACAACCATGAAAAATGGGTTGAACATCGAAGTTCTTTTCGCCACGTAAGGCATTTACTTTCAAGTTTATCTTCGCGGGTGGTTTTGTCATTGGTCCCTCCAGTTATTGCCTTTACCTCGGTTGCTGTGGTTGTAGCAAGTTATAATTCTGCTGTGGAAATGCATTTCTTGCCAGGTTTTTTCCCTGTTTTAAGAACTTCTTCACTGCCTTATCAGTTGACAGCTCCTGCATTAGCACTGTTGTTGGTGTTTAGGACTGAAGCATCTTATTCGAGGTTTGAAGATGGGAAGACGGCCTGGACTAAGGTGATTTCTGGGACTAATGATTTTGCTAGGCAGGTTATTTCTGGGGTTGATGGTTCCAGTAATTCTGCCCTTAAAAGTGAGCTCTTGCGGTATATTATGGCATTCCCCATAGCACTTAAGGTCAGTTTCTTACTCTTGGTCCCCCGCCCGTCTTAATGGATGAATGAAAAGTTGAAGCAATCTAATCTTGAGGAGGTCCATGATTATGATTTAATGTTTAGGGTCATTCACTTTAGTTACATTATACATGTTAGAATTTCAAATAACCGCTAAAGGGAAGCTTTCTCATGATGTTCACAATATTTTATTTTAATAAAGTTGGTGAAATGGTGTAATTTGTTTCTGAAATTCAAAACAGTTCGATCATGACATATTGTTATTTGCAGTGCCATGTTACTTACGGTTCAAATATTGGCCAAGACCTCCAAAATCTGCTCGAAGCAGGTGATCTAGCAATAGTTCTCAAATCTCGGCATCGGCCTCGCTGCATTATTGAGTTCATTTCTCAATGCCTTCAATTGCTGAACTTAGATGAATCAATGAGAAATTTACTGGTACTTGTCCTCTTTGATAAATTGATTAGTTGATTTTTATTTTTTACTTTTTAATCTGTCTGGAGGAATTTCCACAAGTTGTCCTAGAGCTATCTCTGTTATATTTGAAGTTTTCTTTTCTTTATTGCCACATGATATAATACAGTTGGTTAAATTTGAAATGGGAAAATTGCTGAAAATTAATCAGGTTTAAACTGGTTTCTTTATTTTCCAAAATTTGTATCCCCGAAGCTTTTACTCAATTTCCCATCATAATTACCAATACCATTCTTCAATCAGTTGTATCTTCATAATGGTGCAGGAGTCCAAAATTTCTTGTTTCCATGAAGGAATTGGTGTATGTGAACAACTCATGGGCATCCCCATTCCACTCTCATACACTCGCCTAACATCAAGATTTCTGGTCCTCTGGCATTTGACTCTTCCTATTATACTTTGGGATGATTGCCACTGGATTGTAGTCCCTTCCACTTTTATCAGTGCTGCTTCCTTGTTCTGCATAGAAGAAGTATGCTTCTCTTTCTTTATTATGAATTTTATATGTGATTCTTGCTGTATTATGCATCTAACTAGTAGGCACTAAACAATGGACTAGTTGCCACCCACAAAGCCTTTTCCCTTCAAGTTTGAAAGGAATACCGCTTGACTTAAAACTTAAAATGTTTTCACACACTAGTTACCTTCCACGGCTCTTGCATTTTGATGATTTATGAGTCAATTATTCGAACACACGATATTTCTATATCAAATTTTCTTCCGCTTTCAATGGGAAGCGAAAACATTCCTTTCTTAACATGCAAAATGATGGTGGTTTTTGGTATAAAGGAGTGGAGTTACCACAATGAAGATGAGGGATCATGTCAATATTATTACATATGAACAACAAACAACAATGAAGTGGTGTCCAACATATGGTTCAAAAGTTTGTATGTGCCAAAATAGACTCTCTGAGTCCTAAGCTTTTTTGACTGTTTTAGATGAACAAAGGGGGAGTGAAGTTCTCGCACCTGCTTTCCACTTTTTTGATTAGCAATTAGGTGCATGTCTTTGTGATTGTGTGCGTTGCACATGTTTCATATTCGATTATGTGTGCTCAATAGTTCCTAACACATTGTTGGAGAGATGTCAAATAACCTGCTTTTTCCAACTTGTGCAAATTTCAACAGCTTTAGATCATTTTCTGTTTATTCCTTATTTTATAAGTTTGTAACGTAGAGTCATTATTTACACAGGTTGGTGTTCTTATTGAGGAGCCATTTCCAATGTTAGCCCTTGATGAGCTATGCAATGTAGTTCAGAGCAACATTTGGGAAGCAATTGCAACTGAAAAAGAGATTCAAGCTCGCCTTGTTGCAAAAAGAAAGAGCCATTCCTGTGAGCACTCAACAAACGGTTGGCCAACTCCTAAGCAGATGGAATAGAGTAAAGAATATTCGCAAATGTGATCAAGGAACAAGACAGTGAACTTCCAAGATCTTACAGAGCTTGCCGCTTACCCTTGTTATGTAAATCTCGTATCATAATTGAGCTCCAGCAGTAAAATATACACGTAGGATGCATTTCCCCCCACAAGGAATCTCATAGCAAGTATATGTTTCGGTATATAGATCAATGTTGCAGTAAATACGCCTGTTGTATATTCAATAACCGTTTGTAGTTTCTTCCAGATGATTTGGCTTGAAAGAAACTAACTGGAATTACCAATAGCACTTGCATAAATGGCAGTTGTGACCCAGAAAGCATCAAATAGAGGCACCTAGTTGTTGACCGCCCACAGATGGTTCCTGGGAATCTGTTTTCTAGAGAACTGAGATGTAAACGTGGAAATAAGTGGTATCGTTTGAGAACGTACAGGGTTCAGTATCCTGTTTTCACTGTTCATGCTTTGCTCTATCGTCTTTTCATCTTTTACCCCTCGATTACCTCTCGATGCTATATTCAACAGGTTCCCTTGGCGAAGAGATCTTTCAAGTACCTTTTCAGTTTCAGATAAATGATTAAATAACGTTTGAATTTGATTGTGGCGATAACATTTCTTCTGGAAATGTCCTTCTTTATTGTCAATTTGAAATGCAGCTTCAAGGATAACAGTAGTCTTCGCTCGCACAAAGATGTGGAAGATCAAACTGTCAGTTCAGGGGCATGCCATTTGTTTGTGATAGAATGAAAAATGGAGGTGCAATGAGATTCGATTACTTTCCCAGGCCAAAAATTGGCGAGGTTGCGTTGTTGGGATAGATCAATCGCCAAAATTTATGCGGTTGCCCTCTTGGGATAGATCAGTAGCCAAAGCGCTGCTCAAAACAAATAGTGCCTCCATATAAGTTCCCAAATCTTACAGCACAATAGATAACCCTCCAGTACAATGCTCTGACCTGAGATCTTGGGCTGTAAGTTATTGACTTTCAGTCTTCGCCCAAAGCTTTTCAATGCCGTAAGAGAATTCTCACCACTGCTTTCATCCCACAAAGGCAATACTTCCACTATATTTTTTTGTAATAAATTCTGCTCAGTACCGTCATTCAGGAGCGCTTCAAGCTCAACAAAACTTCCTCTCAAATCCACCAAAACGCTGCACAGTCCCTGGCTTTTACAATATTCCAAAATCCTATTCAAATTTATCTGATCCAAAACCACAGTTTCAATTCCCTTTTTAGCAGTTTCTGGTTCTTCAGTTGCCTCTTTGTCTGTAAATATTATAACTCTAGAAGCTGCATTTTCGGTGAGTATGAATTTGGATTGGAGAACTAGGGCCTCCTGCCATTAGAATCCAAAGGGGTTGATTGGCACCATGTTCTTGTGATGTAGGAAATGGGGAATTGGCAGTTAACGAGGCAGAAAGTATAACTGCATCATATTCTTGTAACAATTGAGAGTGGTATCCACCGGACTCAGTGACTCCTTCCCCAAGTTGATTTAAGGGATGACCATTGACCGAGAGGGGGTATCTGCGGGTTAAAGGGAGGCCTTATTAGTCAGATCACTTTGACAATGGCATTGCCCAAAACTAAGTTACTAAGAAACTGGATCATTGGGGAAGGAAAAAAAAGGCTAAATATGAACTATCCAAGCAAACCAATTCAAAAGGCTCAATAAACATGTCCAATGATTGATTTGCTTTCTGCTTTGAAATTATAGACTGGAGTAAGTATTACCTAAGCGTAACAAAGGGCTTCCCTGTCAGCATTTTATGGATGAAGGCCTCAATGAGCCTCTTGCACAATTCTTCGTGTACACCAACAACTACATCAATTCCCGCATCTCTCAATCTTTGCACACCTCTTGAAGCCACAATTGGGTTTGGATCAATCATCCCAATAACAACCTCCTTCAATTTGGCTTTTACCATGGCTTCACTGCGTGGTGGAGTTCTCCCATAGTGATTACATGGTTCCAAGCTCACATAAGCTGTTGCATTCTCAGCCACATCCCCGGCATCTCTGTGGGCAAAGACCTGAAATCAAATTATTTGCAAGTAGTTTGTTAAACAAACACGCCAAGTTGAACAGCACAGCACGAGAATAAGATAAAAGCATACTAGTTGCTTGAGCTAACAACCCAAAAATAGAATGCACTTTAAGACATCTTGTAGCGAAATTTCAGAAGTGTTTAAATATCCACTTAACAAACAAAAGAGGTGCTTCGTAAGGAACATTTGGCATCATTTCAAGATTGGAAAAAAAGAGGGTCAAATTTTGAGGCACAAGTTCATCATTTCTTCCCAGAAGCAATACACAACTCCAGAGATTTAAAAACAGAATTGAAGCTAGAGTACCCAACTTTAAACTCCACCCAAGGCAAAAATTAACAATACAATAAACTCAACTAATCCTAATTCACCAATTTGGCTCGAAAGGCTAACCAATTCCTTCAATTTTCTTAAACAAATCCAATCTTTTTCTTTAAGTTACAAGATAAAGCATTAACAAGACTCAAACTTCAATATGAAAAGTTAAATTTCCCTTGCAATGGGAAATCCTTGTAAAGAGGAAAAGAGGAAAAAAGAAAAGTGGGTTTCGTTACCTCAGCATGAGGCTGGCCAGCTTTAACAATAACACAACCCGCCATAGGATTAGGACTAGTACATCCAATTGCCTTCCTTGCTAACTCCACGCACCTCCTCATATAAAACCCATCATCTTTATCACCACTGTCACCTTCTTTCGCTCCACAACTGATCATAACCACGCCTCCATGTTTTCCAGAACCAATTTGTGATTTGGACATCCTTTTGACTGAACTGAAAAAACCCAGATTTTGGATTGACTCTGAAAGCAAGATTCGAGGAGGGGTACTGTAGTGGTGGCAAAGAAGGGAGAATATGAGGAGAACGTGAGAAATTGAGTGGTGTGAGAATATTGAATGGGAGTGTCTGTTTCTGAGCCTGCATTTTTGGACAGAAATCTAGGACTCGGAGAATGCATGCATGGAAGCAGGTTTTTGTTTTCATGGGTGAGCCCTGCTACTCTCTGAAAAAACGACATGGTGGACAGCGTAGTAAGTGACTGTTTTGTACTTTTCAGAATATTTTTTAAAAACAATTATATTAAAATAATATATATATATATATAACATTATCTTGATCTTAAACTAAAAAATTTAAAACTTCTAAAAATACAGTACTACCATTATACCAAACACCCCCGTTTAGTGAGGGGCCGGTGAGAAAAATAGATGTCGGAGACCAGGTTCGAACCTAGGGAGACTCGGGCTCTAGATAAGGAAAAAGATGTCTGAGCCCGGGTTCGAACCGGGGACCTCTAGTGTGTGAGACTAGCGTGATAACCAACTACACCACCCAGACAATTTGATGAATGATTTGTAAGAAGTTTAAACTTATATAAAAATAAGTATATCCGGGGACCTCTATGTTGCACGGCCTCGGCCAACCAGCTGTCCATAGACAATAATTTTCAGACACACCCCGGCATCTGATCAAGGATCTGAGGCACCGATTCAACTGCCTGATTGATGGTAGAATTAACATGTCGTAAATAAATAATATACATTAATAACTAATAATTGATGGATTTTTAAGATTGATTAAATTTTGGAGAAATAATATTTTTTTTTTAAATCATTCCATTAATTTTAACCCATTTGAGCATAGTTTTTTCCGTAGAGATTAATCAGATCCATATGTGATATGCTTAGAAATCCTAGGTTGTTTCCACAACTTGTATTGGATCATATTTAAAATTATAATATAAAGAATGTTATGAAGCAATTAGAATCAACTAATAAATCAAATAAGATCATAGAGAAAACTAAAAAGAAAAACAAATATTTTATTATTATAATTTGATTTGATTTATTATCATATTTTATTCACTATATTGTAACAGTTCCACGCAAATCAAATAATACAATTCTTTTTTATTTTAATTTTTTACATATCAAATTTGATGATTCTATTCATTTTATATTTTAAAAAAAATTAAAAAAATTTAATTTTTTTATTTCTAGCCCCGTTTCCTTCTCTGCATGCATGTATACCTAAATGCGGGGAGGATTGTTGTATGGGTGAAAATATTTATGTATTGGGCTTCTGCATTCTGCTCTTTTGTCTCCCTTTTGGGCTCACTTTGTTTCGGCCGTGGCCCAGATATATATATATATATATATATATATATATATATATATATATATATAAAACCCTGCACCACCAGTGCTGTTTTTTAGGAAATAATTTCAAATCATGAAATGTTGGTTGTATTATATTTAAAAGAGTAATAAAAATCTATCAGTATCTATATTCGTTAACAGGAGGTCTGTGCATGCAACTGGAGACTGAGCAATGAATACACAATCAGAAGGTTGAATATTTTCAAACAGTATCTGATCGATGCAATCCCAGATTATGTATTGATCGGACATGGAAAGCTATTTCATATTTATAGGAGCTGGAGGTGTAATTGCTTGTGAAATTTGATTCTTTCCTTTTATAATAGATTGGTCTGCATGCGCACAATAAAGAAGATTAAGGAAGAAATTAAACATATTCTGTGACACTGACAATATCTACAAGAATCTGAAAATCTTAATAATGTAATCTTCAAGAATAATTGCAGACGTTGTCACAGTCCTACATAAACCCAACTCTGCAACCATGCTCTATCACAAAGGGATTTGTTTTTTTTAAGAAAAAAGTATACAAGAGGCGGCTCTGATTTGGATCCAGGACAGTTCATGTTCAGAAGGAAGAAGGCAACATTCAAGGTTGTTGTTCATGGCATTTCAGAAGAAAATCCTCATACAGTCAACCTTCCACACAAGGTAAGAACTAGAGGCAAGCAAACACTGGTTTTTTCACTCACATCCCTCGACACACGCCTAAACATTCTCTCGATTCTATGTTTTCAAAAGCAAAGGAGTCCTACTATTTTGTATTCTTAGAGTTATTTATGCCAAATGCTCGTTCATATCTGGACTAATAAGCTGGCTAACCATTTACTTTCTAGGCTCTTTGCCAGAAATTGCAAGGAGATGCAAACCGGCGTGAGGGGGAGAGACTAGACATGCATCGAAAGGCCTCGCTGGTATGGAGAGTTATATTTGATAATGAAAAATAACTTATTTTATTTTAGCTTTATTTATTTGCACAATTCTTTGTTTGATTTGGTTTTATAAAGCATGTAATGAGCACTCTTAAGGTTAAATTAAATTAATTAAATATTAATAAAAAATTGTTCTTAAAAAATATTTGGTCAGCAAAAGTTTTAAATTTAAAATATTTTTGTGGATTGTGCAAAGAACTTGTGAGCTCATGAGTTTCAGCTTGGTTTGATTAATGAAAAATTTTTTATTATTAAATTCTTATTTGATAAATAATTTTCAGTCCATTAATATCCTTTTATATATATATATAAATTAATACTTTAATTATGATATGATAAGAATGAATGTATTTGATTTTCATGAAATATGAATATTCATGAAAATTTATTAATTATCATTCATTAATTATGAATTTTCATCGTAATAAATAAATATTCATGAACTTATCAGCTTGTTTTTCTGAAGTCAACAATCCTGAGCAGTGATGGATTGATATTTATGCAACAAGACATTTGTGTGTGACGAGAAGAGGATGTCTCCGCTTCCAAATAAGTGGAAGGTGAAAACTTATATATGAGAAACTCATCAACCTTCAAGATATTAGGAGTGAGCAATGTCATTCTGAAAATGACTTCTAAAAAGCTTCTCACCCTTAACAATATTCTTCATGTTACTGAAATTAGAAAAAACTCAGTGTGTAACTCATTTTTGGGCAAAAATAATTTTATAATAGTCTTTAAGAGATTTTTTTTTTCTCTTTAAAAATGGTATGTATGTAGAAAAAGATATCTTAGTGATGGCCTCTGTACAATGAATGCAATAAGCATTGTAATCAATTATGAGAGTATTAATAAGATTGTATCTTCTTCTTATTTATTTGAGTCTTATGATGTGCTACATAACATGTTAGATCATGTGAATTATAATTATATACAAATGTTAATTGTTCTTGAATTATTATCGAGTATGATTTTTGAGAAAAATTATAAGTTTGAGATTTGTGTGCAATCAAAACTCATGAGACATTCTTTTTAAATAATTAAAATAAGTATTGAAACTCTCGACTTAATTTACATGAATATCATTAATTTAAAGCTTGTGCAAACTAGAGGTGAAAAAAAAAACATTATATTATTTTTATAAATAATGACACAAAATATTGTTATACCTATTTGTTTAGAAGCAAATATGAGGTTTTTGAAATTTTTAAACATTGTAAGAATAAAGTTAAAAATTAACTTAACAATAAAATAAATGTAATAAGAAGTGATAATGATGGAGAAAACAAAGTATTTTTTTGGTTAATTTTGTTTATAAAATGGTATTATTAATCAAATTACTACTACTTTATTCACTTCAATAAAATGATATTTCACTCTAATAAAATTACGTTGTGAAATGTAAAAACTAAACATTAAAAAAATATGATGATGTCATATTGATATAAGATTAATATATCAAAAGGATTCATTTGTCTTAGTTTTTTTATGCTTCTTAGAATGTTTTTTATTAAAAAAATAAATTAGAAAACTGAAACAAATGAACACATAACATTGATGGATCAACCTAACACACACGCACGCGCACGCACGCATACACTTAAAAATCCGCGTTCAAAAAAGCCAAAAACAAGATAACGATTCAATATTTTTAGGCTTGATAATGTGACATGGGCTTGACTTGCTTAAAGGACCAATATCATTAGGTTCAGTTACAAATTGAACTCATGTACATGTGAGTCTAGTAAGCTAGCAGACTCATCATCCTGAATTTAAAATCATTTCAGGTCTAAATGCATATAGAATTGATAATCTTTGTAGACCTTATATCAAGTCACAATAATTTATTTGTTTATATTTATGTCTTTTAACATACAATGTTTAAAGTAAAAAAATAATCATCTCCTTACATCTCTAAAACTATAAAAGTTTTATAATGGTCTGCCACATTTCCATCAACATTAATATCATGTAAGAAATATAAATTCCTTATTAATATTGTGTATATGATATTTATCTCTTATTAATACTACCATAAAAAAATGACACTACAACCTCTTTATCCAAGCAACATTACAAAGTTCGGAAGTTATATTTATTTTCTAAACCACTCAGATAAAGGGTTTACATTTTTTTTTCTATTCTCTAAGTATTCATACTTTTACTTTCAGAGTATTTATCATACACAAATAAGAACAAATATTATTGTTCTTTTATAAGGTTTGTAAAATTCATTTATTGCAATTCCTTGTTAAAAATTATTGACTTCATCATTAGAAAGTTTTTAAATCTCATAAAAAATAATTAATTT
>Ga0325401_1003419_pt1 | contig 14569 bp, 5 predicted proteins | sample PopdelMetagenome_FD_205666 | JGI IMG/M metagenome (GOLD analysis project Ga0325401, IMG submission 205666) | Populus deltoides microbial communities from Bellville, Georgia, United States - Xylem-PdKOR-R2 | ecosystem: Host-associated > Plants > Phyllosphere > Stem > Wood/Secondary xylem | place...
GAGGATTTGGAAAATAAAATGATGCTGTAAGAATCAATGGTGTCATCATCTACATTTTTTTTAAGGTAAAAAATGTTGGGAAAAAACCTAACACTAATTACTCAAAATCAGGCAAGGAAGTTGGTTATACCCTAAAGGTGTCATTGCAAAAGCTTGTCTATTTTACGAGAAAATTATCTAATTTATTCTTGCCAATCATGATCTTTAATATAGTGTCTAATGATTTCTAAGAATATACATGTAATTAAGAAGTTTAGATCCATATTCAATTTATTTCATATTTACAATTCTCTTTAAATTAAAATCCTTCAAATTATAAACAATCATCAAATTGAATCCGCAAAATTTTAAAAATATAGACAAATAAATATATATACATAAAAGAAAGAAACAATTATGGTTATTCTTTTTAGTCATGTGCATAAGTACAACCCTATCCTAAAAATCAACCATTTTCAAAATATAATTAAAAATAAAACTCATGTTAGAAAATTAATCCAAGTTAAATTTTATATCATGTTAATTATTTACTCTTCAAATCTACTCTTAAAAAACATTAGAGAGCCTAAATCTAAAGTATATTAACTAGAAACTAACTTTTAACATTAAAGTTCATGCTTTTTTACTATAATTCATGTCTAGATAAAAAATCTTATCAAATTCACTTTTTCAAATCACGATTAGATGCCATACTAACTTGAAATTAACAAGAATTTGAATAAAAACTTTCAATTTTATATCAATCATCTTAAATCATATTACAAAAGCGGTCTAATCACAACAATTAAAAGTTAGGGATAAATTGTAATTATAGTTTAGATTATATGGAGGGAGAGTACAATAGTTTTACTAAGAGAACACTAAACGTCTGAAAGGCTACTCGCTCGTGTGGGAGCTCGTTGAAGGTCAAATTGGGGTTGTTCAAGTGGCGGCGAACAAAGAAGGGATGTAAGTGGCTGACGCATTTAGGTTTGGTGGAGGAGAGAGAGAGCGGCAGGTGTTGGAAGTTTCAAGTGTGTAGAGAGAGTTTTTATGGTGGAGGGCTTGTTTTCTTTTACTTCTCTCTTTTAAATTGAAGTGGCAACCTATTTATAAGGTTAGAGTTCTAATTTCTAGGCTTGCTACTAAAGTCAAGGAATATCTTTATCTTTAATTTTTTTAATTCTAAATTTTCCTTTTTATTTTTTCTCTTTAGATTTTTCTTTTTATAAGGTGGAAATAAATTAACAGTCCTTTTCTAAAATTGGATTTGAGCTATTATGCAGGCTCTATATATTTTTTATCCTTAAAATTTTTATTTTCAAGCTCTATTTTTAATGGGGTAAAAATATAGTGATGACAGTATACACCAACATAATTTCTTAAACAAATAAGAGTGAATTTATGTGGAGGAGTTTCGAGGAGAGGCAAAGCTGAATTTAATGTGTACTATAAACATAATATAATTGAAAGTAATAATCATATGGTAAACATTAATAAGCATGCCTTTTATATTTCCTTTTGTTTGTTCTATTTATTATTTTTTATATATTTTTTAGGAAAAGAAAATAAAGAGGTTTGTGTGATTGTCTGTGTGAGTCTATTATATGTTGGCTAGTTGAAGTTTTTCTAGACATCAGTAAAGTTAAAGAATATTGATAAAATATCACAGTGCATAAAATATTTAGAAAAATAGCATGGATTAATAAGTCGCAATCCTCATCTGCAACTTATGAAAAAATATAGTTAGGACAGTTTTTTCCATCCTCTTAACTCTTTACCATAAAAAAAATCAACTCAACAATAATCACAATTTACAATTCATCTCTCCAACACAATTAAAAAATCAACACAATTCACAATTTATCAAATTTAACAATTTACAATTCATAATTAAATATAATGAGAATTCATATAACATTTATTAAATTTAAACTGAATTCATAAATCTTCTTAAAACATTAAAACATACAATCTAACAACATCTAAAAATCACCCCAAATCATGGATGGGCTTGCACCACCCCAACTCATTAAGCGATCAAGTATTAGGTTATCACCATTATGAATTTCTTAAAATTTTCATCAAATATGTGTTCAAAAATTCATTTAAAATAAGCAAAACTCGAGCCTTAAGTTAACCGCATTTCTTGATTCATTTCAATACTCTTAGCTTGTGGTTTATATAATGTATGCATTCATTAATTTATCCCATTGATCATAGCTTGTGCCTTACACCAACTATATTCATTAATCCATTTCAATAATCCTAGTTTTTTTTTTTAATCCAATTAGGGATTCATTAATCTTAAACAATACTCATAGCTAATGATTTAATGAAATTATGGATTCATTGGTCACATTCAATACCCTTAGCTTATGCTTTAATTCAACTTTTTAGTTTCATTTATATATGACTTATGCTTTAAGATAGAAATATTCATTTATCCAATTCTATACCTTTAACTCGAGTGTTAACTTCATTATGAGATTCATTAATCCACTTCAATAGACATAAATATTTCTTTAATTCAGCCAATGGATGGATATGATTTAATACTTATTACTTGTTCTTTAATTTTTCTTTTTACTTACGGGGTCATTAATCCATTTAAATGATCATGCGTCATGTTTTAAAATGATTGTAAAAATAATCCTTGAAATTCATCTCATAATGATAATTAAACACAAGATTTTCAAATCAATTTGATAATCCTTGAAATTCATCTCATAATGATAATTAGGATGTAAAAATAATCAAGCAATCAACCTACACATCTAGTGTCGGTTGATATTCATTTAGTTATCTCCTATTATAATTTATCTTATACATCACAATCACAATGCAAGATTCTGGATTTTACTTGAAAGTTTTTTTTAAGACATTGTACACAATTTGTCAATAAATTATCAAGTAATCATGTGTGACATCAATTAATTAAATTATCAATTATATAAATCAACAATCAATCAATTATTCAACCCTTGATTCATCAAACACCAGGACCAGCACTCATCTTGGATAATTCTCAAAATTACTCAAAATCTCAAAACCCTTTAGTTTGGTGAGCTACGACATGCTGTGGGCTTTCATTCAATCAAATATCTACAAATACACATAAAATCTAATTACAAAAAAAAATAGATTTGAAAAATTACCAAAATACTCCTTGGTTTAGATGAAATTATCGATATACTTGTAGTTAGATGATGATATTATAAGTCTATCATTTTACTATTCACGCGTCATCGCTAGGATTTTGATGAGATGATGGTGTGTTGACTAGCCCACCATATAAATCCTAATCTCATGCATCCACTAATGTTAGTTTAGTTGTGTACTTCACGACCAACCAGTGGGGAGATCAGCTTCTACAGAGCTTCAGTTTGGTTGAACAATTTTTTAGCATTCTCAAGCTAATTTTAGAGGCGTTGGTGATTGTGACACTGTGGGATATTGTCAGTAAGAAAAGGCATTTCTTTTTGTGGTAGGATGATGAAGATATGATGATTGGCGTGATCATTAGTTAGGTGGAGAAGAAGATCGAGGTTAGGATTAGGTGTGACATAGGCTATGCTAAATTCTTGAGCTTGTTTGGTTGATTGGTCCAAATTTGTCTCATTTAATCTAATGGTCCAGATTTGAACTGCCTTTAAACTGATTTGATGCCAATTATTTTTTGGCAAGTGATCCGATGCGACACAATCTATAATGGATATGTGAGATCTTTTGCTAAGGACAATTCAAATCATTTTTTATGTGATCTAATAATCTAAATCTAACAAATTTGAAATTGAACTAATGGCTTTGATTTGTTGGGGGTTGGATCAGATGTGGGAGAATTTAGTTGAAGCCTATTTGATCCAATAACCGAGATGTATTTTAGTTTGATTTGTCAACTAGGATCGACTTGAGGCTCTAGTTCGGTGTGGGTGAGCTCACATTAGGCTTTGATCCAGTGGTTAGGGTCCATTTTGACTACTCGATTGAATGGTTGGGACTGTTTTGAGGGAAAAAAAGGTGCATGGAAAGAGAATGACAGAATTACAAAGATTTTCAACCCCTTGCATGTTTGTGCACTCGCTATTTATAACTAGTGCATCTCCCAATGTGGCCCTATTTTTTTTAATTCTCTTTTTTATTATGTAAATATACGGACAAATCTAAAATCAATGTTAAAAAGACCTTTTTAGCCACCAAAAAATCAATTTTTTCCATTGAAAAATGTTTTGACTATGAAATGATGAATTTGACCTATATAAATCGTTTTGACTAGTTTTGATAAATCTTTTTGACTAGTTTTGACCCGCCAAACTCAGTTTTGACAATAAAATGATGGTTTTTGGCTAAATTTGATTGCATGCCTCATTTTTACTATAAAATGATATTTTTTACATTGGTAACTCAATTTTAACAAATTTCGACGCAGTAAACTTAATTTTGACTATAAAATGATGGTTTTGGCAAAATTAGAGGGGAAAATCGGTTTTGACTACAAAATAACACATTTGACCTCAGTAACTTGATTTTGAGCAATTTTGACTTATTAAACTCAGTTTTGGTCATTTTAAACATGGTTGTTCAGTTGTCCTTTGAAAAAGTTTATTTTCTCTAGAAATTTTTTTTTCGGTCTTGAACATCATTTTCAATCTCTTTCTTGGTGGTGGGGCCAAAACGAGTTACAAAAAATATGTTAATATTAATATTTTACCTTTATTAGATTCTCAAATAGTAACGAACAAAGACCAAATCACTAGTTTTTTGTGCTTTATCTTATTTTGACTTTTAGAATGGATGAATTCAAATGTACTCCAATTTCTCTCACATCTAGTTACATTACAACATTGACTAAGAACTCGAATTGTAAACTTTTGAAGTTCTGGAGTATTATTACCAAAATAAAAACTCTACAAAGGAAAATGTAATTGATGGAGAGAATCAATAAAATTAAGGAGATGAAATATTAAAAAGAACTAATATGTAGAGAGTAGAGACTAGATTCTTAGAGTCTTGGTTTTTTAAGAGAGTATAAGTGAGAGATTGATAAAATTAAGGATTTAGATTTTAGTTTTTGGTTAAGTCTTTTTACTTTACTCTATAGATAATAAAATCACACTTTAGTTTTTTCAAACTCTTATCCGGAATAGAACAAATAAAGTAAACCCAAAATATCTCGCTAAAATTTGGGTGAGAAATTCAGAATAACCCAAGATCCTGAGCAAGATGAAAATTATTCTACTTTATTTTGTTTTTTTGAAATGGCATGAGGTATGCTGGCCATTCCAACTAGAATATAACAAAATTGACAATATTGGTTTGAAGTTGCGTGTGATCACGAGTTGCATATGAGACTCGCGACTCGTTAAATTATATTATTTCCATAAATATTTTATGGACTAGGTTATTTTACCATTTTTTTTAACTTTACAATGCTAAAAAAACAAAAAACAACTATGGCTAGTTGACATAAATGTTGTCAATTCCATTTTGTTCTACTTGGAATGACAGGTATATCTTGTTCCAGTTTAAAAAATAGAACAACTCAGAATCTCGGTCTGTTCTGAAAATTTCACCCGGAATGTTCTAACCAAATAATATATTTTTTAAAAATATTATGTTTTTTTCTCTAATTTCATCCTCCAACACTTAGTCTATTGGATTTTAGACTTCGTAATATATTGTGTGTTTTTTTTTGTGGTTATCTCACTCTCCTAATTCATGTTACGAGTTTGACAAATTAACTTAGTTGACTTGAATTTTTTTTGTCTATTGTTAATGGACTATTTTTTCTAGATTCATCATTTAACATCTTCAACATTTGTTTGATTATGAATTAAGCTTTGCCATTTGTTTTGGTTTATTTTCTATGAAATTATCATAGTCTCATAACTTGAGTCATGAGATTCGTGAGTTAACTCGAGTAAATGTAGGTCATTTTAATAATTATTTTTTTATATTTTTTTAATTTCATCATTAAATAATGAGTTTATTGAAAATTAAACTTCATAATTTATTTTGATTTGCTTTATTTGGGGTTATCATGGTCTCATAACTAAGGTCGTAGATTTGAAAGGTTAACACAGGTTGATCCAATATGTTGTCGTTTTAATATTTTTTAAAAAAAGATATTGTCTTGATTTTTTAGTTAAACTATATTTTTACCAATCATCCAAATTGTTTTTCGATGCGTCAAGTCGATTAGGTCATATCAATTTAACATTTTTTTCTTATGTTTAAAATTTGAATTGTATAATTTTAAGTTAATTTATCTTTTTATTTAAATTAAAATTATATTTGTTGAATTAATATTTTGAATTTTATATATATATATATATATATATATATATATATGTAATTTTGAAACAACACGCTAAAATGCTCTAAAACCAAACATAAATGTATTTAACAAGCTTGCATGAATTGAAAAGAGGTTTTGATTGATTAAAAAATAATGAAAGAGATGGATAATAAACTAGAGTTGCAGGTATCGCACCAAACTAATTGCAAAAAATGGAAAATTAGCCATGTTAAGATTACTGGGGTTTGTTTAATTGACATATATAATAAAGATATCTTTGTTTTAGATAAGTTTGTTTACTGAAAAATAATATTTTTTAAAAATAAATTTAAAAAAAATAAATTTTTAAAAAGTAAATTATTTTTTGATGTTTGATAATATCATGAAAAATAAATTGAAAAATACCTTTTAGTATTTGACTATATATGGAAAATGAGCTGCAAAATAATTTATTAATGTTTTATTTTTTAAAAATTTATTAAAAAAATAAGAAACAAATTTTACAAATTAAAGATTGAATAAGAATGAAATTAAAAAAAATAATCTAATTTCATAAAAATTATTTCAAATAAAATAAATAACAATAAAAATAAATCTAACAGATAAAAAAATTTAAAAATGATGAAATAAAAAAATTATAATTTTATAAATTATTTTAAATAAAATAAATAATAATAAAAAAATAAAAATTAAATATGATAGAAAAATAATTATTATAATATGATATTTCTAAAATAATTTTATTTTTTAAAAAATATTTTTTTATCTAAAATAAAAATAAATTTTTTAAAAAACCAAACTAAATTTTATTTTAAAAATACTTTTTTTGTTGATCTACTTTTCGAGTAGTAAAAAAATAACTTTCCATGAAACGCGTTAGCCTTTTACTTCTGCTACCTCTGATTTCTCAGCGACAATTCAGCTTTCATCTATCTTCGATCCCTGCAAACTTAAATCAACTGAAAATGGGATTCCTCGTTTTGGTAGCTGAGCAAACAAAGTTTGTTTCCCTTTTTAGTTTGGTTTTGTTTGTTAGGTGAGTGACTTTGTTGGGGTTGGATTTCTTTGTTTAGAGGTGATTTTTCTCTCTCTTTTTGAGCATATGAAGATAAGTGATGCTTCAAATAGTTGCAATGGCTATGTAGTTAGAACTTAAAACTTAACAAACAGGAGTTGGGTTGGAGTTGGACGGTTATAACCAGTGTGGAAGAGAACAGTTGATTGGAAAAAGATTATTCTTATCTGCAAGAATGAAGGTTCCTTCAAATGGGTTCTTGCCAAATTCTGCAGAAGGTAGGTATCTTTATCCAAAATCCATTTCCTTGATACATGTTGGTGTTATTGCTGTTTTATTGTTTGTTGGTTTGATTTTCATGGCTACTTCTTTATACCTAAGCTTATGTTTCGTTTTTCCTGGTGAAGATTAGAGAGGGTAAATCTGGTGATTTTTTTTACTATTTTTTTTTTCATTTTTTCTTACCATGTATAGTTGATTGAAGGTTTAGATTTTATTCACAGTGATGATATTTTTATTCCCCCCCCACCTCCTTTTTTTTTCCTTTATGTGAAAACTACTATTTTTCTTATCTCTTACACTTGGTGAACATCAAAGATTTCTGATGCTATATGGCATGCACATTAGTATTGGGATTTTTAGTTGGTAGATCATTTTCTTGTATCTCACTTTTTTGGCATCTCGTATGGTTTTTTCGTTTGGAAGATTTAGAATTTTCGTACAGCACTAGAAGTTATGCAAGGAGATACGTACCGTCTACAAGTTTGTTGTTAAGATCAACACCTCAAGGATTCCATTTTAATCTGTATCTGCGTTTTTATGCAGTCTATTCTATATTATTCAACCGAATTTTAGATTTTCTGAATCTTGAAATTTCCTTCCATTTCAAGTTCTTGAATTTCTCTATTTTCACTGCTGAATCTAATGACAGCATCAGTCTGACAAGAAAAACTCCCACGAGGTCTTTTACATTCATAAAATCTTAATGACTAGAATAAGCAAGCAATGGAGCTGAAAATATACTAGGAAGACATACTCAAAAAGTTGCATTCAATGCAACTGGAGATAAATTCTGTGTGGTTGATATAATGCATGATCATGATCAAACATGTAATCTTCAGAGACAGAGAGGAAAAAAAAAAAAACTGGCTTTTGGGTAATTATATTTAATTTGCATTTTCAGAAAGACTAAATTGGTTATAAGAAATATATTTTATATTCTTATAGCTCAATCAATTTTAGATTTGTTTGATATTGGTATTGAGAACAGGAGAAAGAAAGAGTATCAATTCAGAGTTGTGGCATGCTTGTGCTGGGCCACTGGTTTCCTTGCCACCAGTTGGAAGCCTTGTAGTTTACTTCCCTCAAGGTCACAGTGAGCAGGTATGTTGCCTTCACTAAATCTAACGGAACAGCTAATCTGATTGTCGTTTTTAATGAAAGTTTCTTTGACACTAAAATTTTCAGGTTGCAGCTTCAATGCAAAAGGAGACTGATTTCGTACCAAGTTACCCCAACCTTACTTCCAAGTTGATTTGCATGCTTCATAATGTCACATTGCATGTACGGAAGCCTCCATTGTTCTGCACAGATGTTTAAAATAATTAAATATCTTTAAAAAAATGATTTGCTTGAAGCTGGGGTGCATATTGTGAAGAGCTGGTGTTCTTGCATGCCTTGGATTGTCTTGCTTGAGAAGAATCAGTATATGAAATCTGGTTGCTGGTCTGGAACATAATTTTGATAATCCAAAGTTGCATATTTGATGATTATTGTATATGTTCACTCAGGCTGATGTGGAAACTGATGAGGTCTATGCACAAATGACCCTTCAACCAGTAAGCAAAGTAGGTCAACTATTTAATTTTTGCTTGTTATATTCCAGCACATAAATGAGTGTACTCATGTGGAAGATTGATTAAAATATCTGCTCTACAGTATGACAAGGAAGCATTACTGGCATCTGACCTGGGGCAAAAGCAAAGCAGGCAACCTACAGAGTTCTTCTGCAAAACTCTTACAGCTAGTGACACAAGTACTCACGGTGGATTTTTTGTACCTCGTCGAGCAGCTGAGAAGATTTTCCCTCCTCTAGTGTGTACAATCTTTTCAAATTTTACTAAATTTAATATTTATGGATCATGTGTCTGCATCTGCCTTCCAAATGCTCACCATTGATTATATTGAATAGGACTTTTCAATGCAACCACCTGCTCAAGAGCTGGTAGCCAGAGACTTACATGATAATACATGGACATTTAGGCATATTTATCGAGGTATGGCGTCTTTTTTGATACATAGACTACTTTATCCTCCATCATTGTCAAATATTTGAGTAAGGTCGCCAAACGGAAGTGAAAAAGTGTTTCTTCTAAATTCATCCGTGGATATATACATGTGCCTTTCCTGGATCCTTATGAAGTGGTTCTGAACCAGTGAAATTTGTAAAATTGGAGTTCCAATGTTAACATTAATGTCTATATTTGTTCACAAATAGAAAATGAAAAATCAATCTGCTTTAGTATAACTGATGCCATATGAAGAATTGTTGAAATCTTTTTATGGCTTTGATTAAATATTTTGAGGAGCTTTTTACATATTTGATTTCTTTTAATTCGGAAACCAGCAGAAAGGGCATTAAACTGTAAGTTCCTTGATCATAGGGCAACCCAAAAGGCACCTGCTCACTACAGGTTGGAGTGTTTTTGTCAGCACAAAAAGAATTTTCACAGGTGATTCCGTTCTATTCATAAGGTATGAGATTGACTGTTTGACAAGAAAGATTTTATGCTGGACTATCATCCTCTTAAGATGAGATAATATGGTTTGATGTAGAGATGAAAAATCACAGCTTCTCTTGGGTATAAGGCATGCTAATAGACAACAATCAGCTCTCTCTTCGTCACTTATATCCAGTGATAGTATGCATATTGGAATTCTTGCTGCTGCAGCTCATGCTGCTGCAAACAACAGCCCATTTACTATATTTTACAACCCAAGGTACTGCTCGAACTTGTTTATGCTGTTATCACAAATTCACAATTTATCTGGTCAATAGAAAATGGTAATTCATGAAGCCAAAGGCCTAACAAATATAATTGATTTAAATAGTGCAAGCCCTTCTGAGTTTGTGATCCCCTTCTCCAAGTATAATAAAGCTATGTATACGCAAGGGTCACTTGGCATGAGATTTAGAATGATGTTTACGACTGAAGAGTCAGGAGTGCGTAGATACATGGGTACAATCACTGGTATCAGTGATTTGGATCCAGTGCGCTGGAAAAATTCACAGTGGCGCAATCTTCAGGTATCATTAGCTGCTTGTACATTTCATATGATATGGTGGTTATGTAAACTTAGTTGTATTGTGTGCTCACGTGTAACAATTGGCCCAGTTTTATTGTGTGTTCTTGTGTAACAGTTGGCCAAGTTTTAACAGAAAGTCTAAAGAACTATTTTTTAGAGGCATGCTGTGCTTGAGCTTTGTTTATAGAACTTAGTGTCTTGGTTGATCTATCACTCTAGTGACCTTCTAGAGTGTATTGATTGTAGTTTTTCCTAGAATATGGGCATGAAAACATGATCCTTCTCTGCCAGACCTTGATTTTAAATCTCTGGATAATACTTTGTTGCTATTGATTTTTGTTTTACTCGTTAGATTATTTTCCTAGACTCATCTAAGTGCATACCTAACTTTTTTTATGGTGATATTTCTCACATGTATAAATCAAATGTCTAATTATTTAGTTAACCCAACCAATTCTCAATTGTGATAGGTTGGGTGGGATGAATCAACTGCCAGTGAACGGCCAAACAGAGTTTCGATTTGGGAGATTGAGCCTGTTGTAACTCCTTTCTACATTTGTCCACCTCCATTTTTCAGACCAAAGTTCCCTAAGCAGCCAGGGATGCCAAGTAAAGTCATCAACTACCCCCTTTTATATTGTACATCATAATATTTTCACCTGCTGCAAATTTCTCTTATTGCATTTAACAATTAATCTAGGAGGTTTCAAATGGCTAGAAGCTTCAGTTACATTTTCTTCCATGTTTTTCCTGTCACTGTATTATAACTAGTGATGTCTTAGTTGTGTTCAGAAATAGTGCTGAACTCATGTTGATTCTCTTATGATGATTGGATGTTAAGGGGTGAAATACTATATTGCTTGGTATTCAACTAGTTTTCCTATCTGGAATTTAAAATCTATAAAGGGATTCAATATTTTAGGTCCACTATATCCAAAAAAATCAATATATCCTATGAAGCTGACTGTTAAATAGACCAATATTTGTCCACTTACCCTATTACTATCCTTGATAGTTCACTCATCATCTGTTTCCACTAGAGATTGCTGCATGAATAATCTTTTGTAGTTCTTTTGCAGATGACGAGTCTGATACAGAGAATGCTTTTAAAAGAGCCGTGCCTTGGCTTGGAGATGAATTTGGCAAGAAGGATGCCGCAAGCTCAATCTTTCCTGGTTTGAGCTTAGTTCAATGGATGAGCATGCAGCAAAATAATCAGTTTCCAGCTGCTCAAACAGGATTCTTCCCACCAATGGTTCCTTCCAATGACCTGCAGAAAAACCTTAGCACTGATGATCCATCAAAGTTATTGAATTTTCAAGCTCCTGGCCTATCTGCTCCAAGCATACAATTTAACAAAACAAATTCAGAAAACCAAGTCGGTCAGTTACGTCGGCCACCAATGGCATGGACTCAACAACAGCAGCTGCAGCAATTATTGCAGACTTCCATTAACCAACAGCCGCCACCTTATCCCCAACAGCCGCAGCCACAGCTGCAGCAGTCTATTTCTCAAGAGCAACATCATGAGCATCAGCATCGACCACAACCACAACCACAACCACAACCACAGCAACAGCCGCAGCCACAGCTGCAGCCGCAACAAATACAACAACTGCCACCACAATGGCAACAGGTTCAACAGCTTCAGCAGCAGATTTTCCAACCACCTGCCTTAAATGACAGTGTGGTTTCCCCTAATCAGATTCCAAATCAGAATTTTCAGAAACCATTTGTATACTCCCAGCAGCAGCAGCAGCAACAGCAGTTACTGGCAAGCAATATCCAATCCCAAAGCATCCCTTCTCCTAATAGAAGTTCATATCAGCTGACCTCTTTACTACAAGACTCGCAGTTTCATCAACAAATGGAGCAGCAATCTAACTTCTCTCACAGACAACAGACACAGTTGCAACAGTCCCCACTCCTGTTGTTACAACAAAACCCATCACAGAGGGTGCAGCCACAGCCACAGCCACAGCCACATCAACAAATACAGCAACTATCACAGCCTGACAACTCTGAGCAACAGCTTCATTTACAGTTGCTACAGAACTTGCAGCAGCAGCAGCAGCTGCTCTCCCCTGAAAGCTTACTTCTGCAGTCTCAGAAGCTACAGCAGCAGCAGCAGACCCATCAGCAAAACCAGCAACTTCATCAGTCACCTCTGACACAGAATCAGCAGCCACTTGGCAGCAACAGCTTCCCAACAGCAGCAGCACTCATGCGAACACAATCTTTTCCTATGAGCCAGCTCCAAGGCATGCAGAACGCAACCATGGCAGTTAGATACCATTCAAGTATTACAGATGGAGAAGCGCCATCTTGTTCAACCTCACCTTCCACTAATAATTGGCAGATTTCTCCACTAAATTTCCTGAACAGAAACCAACAAGCTCCAGCCATGTTGATGGGTGATTCAGCTATTGAGCCTGCAAGTAATCTTGTTCAAGAACTCCAAAGCAAGTCTGAAATTCACATCAAGAACGAGTTTCCCAGCTTGAAAGGTCTAGACCAACTGAAATATAAAGGTACTGTGACTGATCAATTGGAAGCTTCGTCTTCTGGAACATCGTATTGCCTAGATGCTGGTACCATCCAGCAGAATTTCTCAGTCCCAACCTTTGGCTTGGATGGCGATGTCCAATCACATCCTGCATCTAATATCGATGCATTGGCACCCGATACTCTATTATCAAGGGAATATGACTCTCAAAAGGATCTTCAGAACTTGCTTGTTAATTATGGTGGTACCGCACAAGATATCAACATGGAGTTGTCCACTGCTGCAATTAGCGCTCAGTCATTTGGTGTATCAAACATACCTTTCAAGCCTGATGGTTCAAACGACATTGCCATCAATGATACTGGGATTTTGAACAATGGAGCCTGGACCAACCAGAATCAACGAATGCGTACATATACAAAGGTTTGTCATCCTGCCTTTTCCCTCTCTCTCTCGTTCAATCTCTCTGAGAAGTTCTTAGCTTAACAGACAGGAAATGTTTACCTAGAAAAGAATTAATATACTGAGGTTCGTGACTAAGTTATCTAGACTTTAAGTGACAGTATATGACTAGTAAACTAGCAAAATCTTCTTCAACAAATATTATTCCACTGTAGATAAGTTTGCTCTTACTCGAGAAAATATGCTAACACTGGTTCAAATTCGTGAAGGTCCAAAAGCGTGGCTCAGTTGGAAGATCTATTGACATCACCTGTTATAAAGGTTATGACGAGCTTAGACATGATCTGGTCCGAATGTTTGGCATAGAAGGGCAACTTGAAGATCCACAAAGTTCGGATTGGAAACTGGTATATGTTGATCGTGAAAATGACATATTACTTGTTGGTGACGATCCTTGGGAGTAAGTCATGAACCTCAGTACTTTAAGTTACGTCTGTTTGTCCTCTATGACCTGCTTAATTCTCAAATATGCGTTTTGAAATTGCTTTCAGGGAGTTCATGAGCTGTGTTCAGAGCATAAAAATACTGTCATCTGCTGAAGTGCAACAGATGAGCTTGGATGGAGATCTTGGTAATGTGCCAGTTCCCAATCAAGCTTGTAGTGGCACTGACAGTGGGAATGTCTGGAGGGGGCAGTAAGATGATAATTCAGCCGCCTCGTTTAACAGATAAATGGTTCAGGTGGGGTATTTGAGCTAGTGGTTAACCTTTTTTATCCGCTGGCAGCTATCCTAGGCGTTCCCGTATAATCACAATGGTAGATGTGACACTAATTTCATTATCTTGCTGCCTGCAGTCGAGCTCTTGCCATAGATATGGTGCTAACAACAATTCCTCAACTACTGGCACCTCTGGTAGTATTCAACTTATCACAAATAGAACCTTGGATTACTGCTGGGGGGTGCCAGAAGGTGAAGGATCCATAAAGCGTTTTGCCTATCGACTGCAGATTTAACATTCTTGTAAATGCTATCACGATTAACAATCTCTAATTATCAACACT
>Ga0325401_1003420_pt1 | contig 14567 bp, 12 predicted proteins | sample PopdelMetagenome_FD_205666 | JGI IMG/M metagenome (GOLD analysis project Ga0325401, IMG submission 205666) | Populus deltoides microbial communities from Bellville, Georgia, United States - Xylem-PdKOR-R2 | ecosystem: Host-associated > Plants > Phyllosphere > Stem > Wood/Secondary xylem | place...
CGCAATATCGGGTGTAACAATTTTAATTATAAAATTTATTTTAAAAAACAAAATTTAAACTACATTAATAAATTTAATAACAAAACTAAATAATTCTTCAAATATAAACCTTTTCTTTTAGGTTTGCAAAAATTTTGGTCCTGCCAGCGTGGCGTAAATATATAAACTAGTGTGTGTATAAATTTCCGATAGCGAATTACTTGACTCGATGGATATGGGAAGGGACCTCTGACTTGAGCACGAAATCAATGTTGAGTCAACAATCATCGAGAGCCAAGCGAGATCGAGACCCGTCGTATAGGTTGGGGGAACAACAAAGCCCTTAGGGTAGGGTAGGGTTGGGGGCCGCGGCACCTGCGCTTCCTTAAATGCCGGCTAGCTTTCACATGTACTTAGTTTGATCTTTCCTCAGCTATATTTATATGTTCCACTATCAATTATATATTGCGACCAAACACCTGTAGAGATGAGCAAGACAGTTCGAACTTCTAGATCTGTATCTTGTAGGTCCTCGTGATGGGTTTTCTGATTGATAATTTGGCAGTTAATTTCATCGATTGACAAAGTTATACAGGTTAGAAAAATGGGGTTCGAGTTTCAAAATCTCTCAAGGGACACAGTATCAGGTGCAGGGACCCTAGACTATAATCACACGTGAACTATCAATATTGGCTACGAGTACAATAGGAGGCCACCTTCGCAGGCAGGTTTCAAGGATCATGCAACTGGTTGAGCAAGAGGATTACTGGGAGGCCGATTCGTAATGGTCAATCAAACCATTTGATTGGTTATCATTTTGAAAAACAGAAAGCATCTATGCGTGCGTGAATAATAATTTTTTAATATTTTATGAATATGCGTGAACAATAATTTTTCAATATTTTAATTAAAGTTTGTTTACTGATTCAAATGAACAAATATATATATATATATATATATATATATATATATATATATTGATTTATAAAATATATTTGAAAGAAAAATTCATAAAATTATAGTTTTTGCGTGAAATAATTGACTAGTTCATACAACTGGATCAACCGACTAAGCTAAAAAATTAACAATGAAACTACATTTTAAGCTGTCGCATTTCAGAAGCCGAACATATTTAAATGTCACTGTTATGAAATGCAATAACTATCCTGTCGTGTTTAATAATAACAATATTTAGTAAATATAGTGTTTTAGAAGTGCGGTATGTTATTTCACTAATTTTTTTTTTAAATAATGTTATCTGCAAAAAACTTTTAACTTATTTTGCTAGTTTTCTTAACAAAATCAGATTTCTTTCATTTTACAAAATCGGATAGAAATGAACACCCACAAATCAAAGACTAAAGACAAGCAAGCTGAAATGAGTACCATGGAGAGAAACACAGCAGATAAATAAGAATTCCCAGCACACGAAAAGAACAGCAGTAAGGTGATAATCAGTCCACAGAACAAGGAAAGGAAAAAAATGGGAGTTGGATAGTCGAATTTTGGGGACCAGCCCCGTCACTGTCCCTGATCACGCTGCATGAACTAGAAAAATTGGAGGCAACTGAACAGCGGACAAGATGTTGCTTCGAGTAATTATGATCAACTTAGCGCTCTACTAAAATAAGCAAGAGTTATATCAAAATGTGCCCTTACAAAAATCAATTCTGAATCTAAGAGATATATGCGGATAAGAGTGCTGGGATTACCATCGTTCCGGAACAAACCAAATCTTTGTGGCACAATTAAAAATGTCACAAATTTTTTGTTCATCTTATCAGTTTATTACACGATCAGAATTATCACAATTACTTAAAGTACCAATCTCCATCATCGAACCAAAGCGGCGCAATGTGGAAATTTATATTGCTTTCAGATTTTTTTGGAAACCTTGATTTCTTAGAATCTTGGTTGCGAAAATTCTTGTCGATCTGCACTTGACATGATGGAACAGAAGATATCTGAACAGAAACATAATCGCAGCGTGTGGAAAACAAAGCTTTTTATGTATTTAATAACCATGAGTATTTTATTATGCAATGCCCTGAATCATACAATGGCATTGAATATTAGGATTATGCTTGCTCTGCTACACTCACACGTGTTAGGTGCATATTCGACTAGCTATCCCGGAGCACTGGGCTTCAGAGCTGAAGCTCAACGAACGGTGAAGAGAGCTTTGCCTGACAGAAATGGCATTCATACGAATAATACAAGGAATCTAAATAGCATGCAGTTATGAATGCCGTCCACCATAGCGTCTCTGCCTCTGCTGATAGGAAGTTAAGGCCTCTATAAACTCAGCTTTTCCAAAGTCAGGCCAGAGCGCTTCTGCAAAGAAAAGCTCAGTGTAGGCCAGTTGCCACAGTAAGAAATTGCTGATCCTAAGTTCTCCGCTGGTTCTTATCAATAAATCAGGACATGGATACTGGGCACAATTTGTTTCCAACTCCTGTTCAAGTAGGCTTTCATCGATGTCTTCCAACTGAACAATACCATCCTTCACCTTGTGAGCAATGCTTTTGCATGCTTGTGTAACATCATATTTCCCGCTATAGCTGACTGCCAAGATGAGGTGGAGTCTGCAATTGTCTCTCGTCTTCTCCTCTATATCACTTATCAGTTTCTTTAGAGACTCTGGGAGCCTGGAGGAGTCTCCAATTGTAGAGACTCGAATACCCTTCCTGTGAGTAGCAAAAGAAGCATTAAGACCATTAAATGTGACGATAATAAATCAAACTGATAGACACCTTTCAATGTTTATGTTATTTTCAAATGGCTTTGTATGGCATTTCTACGGCGGTGATGACATAAACATGAAATAATATTTCACTGGTTATTATTCATTTGATCACTCCTCAACATTTCGATTCAAATTCACACATTCATTATATCGGCTACACACAAATCAAGCCAAACTTCTGTCAATCAGAGAGGATCTACGATTAGGTTGACACTAAAACATGCTGTTGATCATATAAAGGAACATTTTTTTGGAGCAAAACTTTCATCGAGAACTATCTTTGGATAGAAAGTCCAGACCTTATTAGATGTAAACTAGACAAAAATATGAAGACACTAGATAGATGGTAAGAGAATGGACTAGCAGATAGAGAGCTACCTCATAAAGTAATCCAACTCGGACTGCAACATCCTTTCAAATAAACTCAACAAGAAAACAACCTCCATCTGCACTACAGCAAGTTAATCCACTCTTCACTTCCCTGTCTTACAAACTCAAATCACAATCAAAGTGTGTGCGTGTGTGTGTGTGTGTAAATATAATCAAATTTAAGGCCTTTTACTTCAAGAATTTGTGAACTGATAACTACTAAAATACCTGCCAAATTAAAGAAAGGAAAAGAGAGAGAAGGCTGCTGACCTTAGGCCTAGTCCAATTGTCATAAGAAAAGGCAAAAACAGTGAGAACTCTAATCCCCCACTCACAACACGACTTTACAAGCTCCCTAAGTGACCGTCCACCAGCTTCATGCCCAGCAGATGCTGCTGAAAAACCCCGCTGCCTGGCCCACTTCGCATTGCCATCCATTATCACTGCCACGTGCCGGGGCATCACCTCCCTCCGTAGACCCTCCGGCAATGGCACCACCGCCCCTCCTTTATTTTCTTCGTCTTTGAGAGCCAAGTCATGCTCGGCCGCGAGAAGTAAAGTAGGGAACCGGGGCGTTTGGTCTCTTCTGTTTCGAAAGAGAAAGTGGTTAGCTTTTTGAGGCGTTGGAATATTGTTGTTGTAAATTGGTGTTGGAAAATTCAAGGATTGCATTATCCGTTTTAGAAGTTGAGCAATTAGCAGTGTTTAAGCAGCGCTTCGCTTATGTTGCTCAATAAACCACTTGCCTGCTTGCTACGAGTATTGGTTTTTATGACCGTCGGTTGCTTCTAACTTGTAATTATAAGTAGAGGCAAGGCAGCATCCAAATCCTGTAAAACGAAACCCATACACTTGCCAGCCGCTAGCTCTAGATTGGTTTGCCAACGTTAAATGAATGGATTAATTTCTCCCTTTTTGTCTTTTCTTCAAATTATTTGAATACATTAAACGTGTTCTTTTAAATTCGTTTCGGTTCAACAACTTGTGATTAGGGGCGGATTAAGGGGGAGGCAGGCAGAGGTCAAGCCTGTAAGATATTTTAAAATTTTATATTATTTAGTATTTAAATATAAAATTGTATAATATTTTTATTTTAAATAAATAGACTTTTTAGTAATATATCTTGTTATATTAATTTTGACCTTTCCTATCAAATACTACTAGCTCCGCCCCTGCTTGTGATACTTTCCTTCTTCATGCTCGTTTGAGATTGTAGTAGCGGTGATGATTCAAAGTACTTTTTGCTTATAAATACGTTAAAATAATATTTTTTTATTTTTTTAAAATTATTTTTGACATTATCACATCAGAACGATCTGAAAACATAAAAAAATTCATTTTATGCAAAAACAAATTGAATTTTGAGGGAACGTAGTTTGCACCGCGTTCCCAAACATGCTCGAATCATCACCTCTCTTAATTAAACTCAGGCTTGATGGAAAAAGAAATGGAGATAATTCCAGTGGCGGGTGACTATTCCACGCGAACCTTGTTTAAATTTATTTACTAAAAAAAGTTATAACTTATATCCCAAAATTCTTTCTGTCGAGGAATGATATAATTTGGTGTTTGGATAATGATTAATCATGTGTTCACATCAATATTTTCTTCTTCAAAGCTTACAAAGTATTTGAATGGTGGTAGAAGTCCCAGCACCTGCAAAATAGTCTTTTTTGGTGGGGTTTAGAGACTCTCGGATAATAAAGTTAATAACTTTTAAGTAGAAGATTGTAATAAATCAAAGAAATAGTTTTAAATTCCAAGAACAAGAGTGTTTGTTCTTGTTTGGTATGATAAATGATTTAAGGATTAAGGTATGAATGCTTTGAGAGTAAAAATTGTGAACCCTTTACCTGGATGGTTCAGAGGGTATTTATAATCCTTAAATCTTGTTGTTTTGATGGAGTATAGGGGATGAAGAGTCATTTTCTCCTAATAGCAGTAATGATAAATAAACATGTTTTACACATTATAAATGAGGTGAAAATGTGATAGGCCTCTAGGAGACTTTTTATATGCCTATAGATGTAGAGAGATGATTATTCCTAACATGAACAGTTCATGTTAACAATATAAGAATAGATAAAAGGAGTTTTATGGTCTTGATATGGGTCTATAATGACCTTTAGTCAATTGGGGCTTGACGCGTATCCAAGCCCATGAGAGATAGGTCTGGCAACTCGTTATACCTATATTTGCTTGGGCTCAGCACGTTGCCGAGCACAAGTATGTTGGGTTTGACAACTCATCTGATCCATGCTCATTTGAGCTCAACACATGGTTGAACCCATGTATGTTGGGTCTAGCAACTTGCTAGACCTACGTTCACTTTGACCCAGTATGTGGCCGAACCCAAGCATATTAGATATGACAACTCGTCAGACTTATGTTCACTTGGGCTCAGCATGTGGCCATACCCAAGTATGTTGGATCTGGCAAACCAAGTATGACTAGGTTACCTAGGGCACCAACATACTTGTTAGGGTAAATTTTATCATTACTACCTCTATATTTATGTACGAGTTATGGTACTTGTTTTCCTTACAAGGGTCTGTGAGGTATGTCTTTTGTTATTATAACTTGAGTCCGACTTAGCTCCACCCTAACAGGTGTACCACCTTTTCAGCTTTCAATAAGTTGTTGGGAATCCTCAAGGTGGAGCTTATGGTTAGAGTATTCAAACACTGTTATATGCTAATCAATAGTGTTGAAGGGAGGCCTTCCATCCTTTGGTTTTTACTTTTTTCTACTAGGCTAAGAGGGCCTATGAAAGGTACTTTCAAAGGTAAATCCACTCATGTAAAGAAATGAAGGGGAAAATAGGTGATAGTAAAAGTCAATGGTGGCTAGACCTCATAGAGGCTACATTGTTATCTGGGGTTGCTCCCGCTTTTAAAGAGTGCCCCCAATGGTGTGACCAATAAGCCTCTTCTCAATGAGAAAGAGGAAAGGCTATGCAGTGGGCTATGTCAGCTTTAGACAGAGTACGAAATCAACTTCATGACTCAAAGAATTTATTAGCCTTCTGATAATAGTACGTCATTTTTTTTAGCCTATCATTTTATTCATCATCTAACATTTTCCAAAAGTAGCTAAATTAGATTTTAGCGAGTCCACATCATTTATGCCTAGCCACGTGACCACTCTAACACCCAGTCGTGCCTCCTTGTTTGAAGACCTTTCAGTCTTCCTCTTAGAGGAATCCATGGTATCTAGGAGGATGGGTATAGAAGAAGCTCTCATAGATATTGAGGGGCTCCTAACAGCTGCTCTTTCAACTAAAGGTCAGGTGTTAAGATATTACAAAGGGAAGTTAAACTATAGAGAGGAGTTGATCTCCAGTATTAGAGGGTTTCAAGGTGCCTACTCCCACCTCGGTCATCCTTGATGTTACCTCTTGCTGGAAGAGATGAAGGGTCTTTCTTGCTTCTGACTTTGATGTGGAAGTAATAACTTCTTTAACCAGCACTCTAGCTTTACTCGACCCAATTCCTATGTTTGTTGGGTCTTCATGCCAGATGCTTTATACCATGAAGGTGTAAGAATATTTCTCTAGACTGAACTTGAATCATGCTCCCTTCTGCTTTCCCAATCTCAGTGAGAAGGAGAGAAGAATCATGAAGTCTATCCTACAAGGGAGGTCCACCCTAGGGCCTAGGGGACTGGAGGTCATAGATGTTTTGGAAAGGCTGCTCACCCTTCCCTTTAATGTTAACACATTGACAGACCCTAACTATTAGTGCCACTTGGTTATAATTGGGCAGATGGCCTTTCAGGTATGAAGAATTATTTTTATATAGTTTTTTATTTTCTAGTGAACTAGTCTTTGATAGTAATAATTTAACTTATTTTTGTCACTTTTTATTTGCATAGACCTTCGTAACGTGCGCTCATTCGAGAAGTTGATGAACCAATGAGAGAAGGGTCATAAAAGAGGTCATTGAGTAGTATCATGCTGATAGGTTAAAGGTGTGTAGAATGGGGGAGGATAAGATTGCTCAAGATGTTGAGTTAATGGCTATTAATGTTTCCCATGCTCAATTGCAAGGGAAACTAAAGGAATAGGCCTACATCTTGAGCTCGACTAGAAAGAAGTTTGGGGAGATGTACAACTGAATAAACTATTTGGAGAAAAAAGTAGTTGAGCTTAAAGAATCCAAAAAAGCCTTGAGGGAGGAGCTGAAGGCGGCAAAAGAGGAGGCATAAAACTCTTGTACGAGAATAGAGACATTGAATAATTCTTCTTAAGAGATCTATATTGAATATGAGGAGTTTGTCTCTTTAGCAGAGACCATCGGGGATAGGCTCTTTTTATCCATGACCAACTTGTATTTCTTTATCCTCTCTATAAGAATGCATGTGGGCTTTAGTGAGTCCTTTCCTAATGGCCAGGTTCTAGACTTCAAGGATATCTTTCTAATGCCTAGGATGGTGTTTACCTTGCCTAAAAGCCAGGACTGGACAAATAGAAATCCTTTTTTTTAGTAGAAATAATTTGTATTGTTTATTTGCCTTGGTCTTGTAGGGTTTTTATTTTTATTTTTTTTTATCATGTAATGAATACTATAGCTTTAAGCCTTGGATTTGGCCTTAAGGCCTTGAAGATTTATTTATATATATATTGAGTTACATTATGTATTATCTTATTATTTTATAAGTAAGGATGGAAGGCCTTTTGATAAAGTGAAGACCTCTAGGTGGTTTGTGTGGGTCTAACGCCCATACTTACAAGATTTTTAGGTTGGCATGCTTGGTGGGACTTCTTTAGGCATTGTGTATGGGTCCAACACCCATAATTATAAAATTTAGGGAGACTTCTTTAGGCCTTTTATATGGGTCCAATGCCCATACTTAGAAATTTATTTAAGAAATTTTCTTGGAGAGTTTGGTTGTTGCCTCCCTGCTTGGAATGATGAGGAACTCTCGATTGCAAGAATACCCATAATTCGTTTAGTTTGGCTATCCTTAAGAGGATTGGAGATGTCTTTGGGCATTGCTAAGAGAGTATACCAATTTAGAACTGCATTAGAGAATGGTGTTATCACATTATGAAGGTTTCATACCCATCCTTAAGAGAGTGTGGGGTTATTGCCCTAGGGAGATCACATACTCATCCCTTGAAGATTGTGGGGTTGTTGCTCTAAGGAGGTCACATACCCATCCATTGGAAATTATAGGGTTGTTGCCCTAGGAGATCACATACCCATCCATTAGAGATTGTGGGGTTGTTGCCCTAAGGAGATCAAATACTCATCCTTTTGAGACTGTTTTTCATTAGGTATTATCTAAAGAATATTGAAACACAATTATTTCAAATAAGATAGTCATAGATTAAAAATGTATCATTAAATTTCAAAGAAAAACATGTATTTTTAATACTGGGCCAATGTCTTATAGTGTAATTCTATAGCTTTGATATTAAATGAAATGGTTAGAAAACATACGAAGGATCCATAAATAATTTTAGAATGGTCTATGAATTTTTTCAGAATTTTTGGAAATCATTTGGGGTTTTGTTTAGCAAAACAGGGGAAAAATTAGTGCTAAAAGAAAAAAGTAGGGCATGTTTGCCAAATACTCCCTTATCCAAAAACAGAGGCACAAAAAACACATTAAGGCCGTGTTTGGCAAACACGGCCTTAATAATAAAAAAAACATTTTTTTTCTTTGGTGAAATTGGACATGCCAAACACTTTCTTATGTCTAGAAAAGGTGTATCCTAGCCATGTGGGCTGGGCTTCCTGGCCTAAAGCCCAAACCCAAAAAACATGATCTAGAAATAGAAACAAAGAAATGAAAATCAAACGAGGTTTTTTACTTGAAATTGATAAAGAACAAGAAGAACACAGTGGAAGAACCTACAAACATAGATTCAAATTCGAACTAGAGTTAATGAAATCAAAGGCATAACAATATGTAAAATCTTCATTTAAGCAAGATTTTAAAGTTGGACTATAACAATAATCAACTAATCATCACGATTATTTGATTTTTTTGTGAAAAATCCGAACGAAGAAGTAAGGATCAAATGCCAAGTTTTCAATGTTCTTAAGCCATTAGAACCCTAGATTAGTGATCAACAAGCTTATATGCATATGTAAGAACCAACAAACGATAAAAAAAGATATGAACATCAAGGATTAAGGCAATCTTCAATCGATGAACATCAAACTCAGAAATGCAGGTAAACCTAGAAATGTCCAATAGAGGTTTAAACCCAGAAACTAGCACAAAGACCCATAAAACAACCTAAACCTAGCAACCACAGCTTAAGTATGCTCTCATATCTAGCTTAGATCTTCCAACAAACCAAAAAAAAGAAGAAGAAGAAATAAAGAGAAAATAGTAAGCAAAACCATATTGCCTACAACAAACCAAAAACACTTTTAACATTGTTCCATTAACTATTTTTCATATTCTTAACCATAAACAACATGCATTGAGCTCAAACAAGCCCAACCAACCACTAACAAAAAAAAAAAAAACAGCAACACCATATTTCAACACATTCTTTCATAAAGCCTTTTTAATCATCTTCAATACTAAAACATGCTAAAATATGTCTCAAACTACCATTTATCATTTCAATAATGATCATGAGCATCAAACTAAACTTCAAACAAAATTTAAAGATGCATATAAATATTAAATCATGGCATAACTAAGCATCTAAAAAATTAAACAAATCATATATTGCATTAAAACTAACAAGTAGCTTTAAAGGTGTCATGACGTGCACATATTGAATGTCGGAGCTGCCTCCTGAATTGAAGGGGTTTTGGGTTTAATCATAAAGTTATTATTTGAGGGAGTTGTCACCTAGTATTATGGTCACTAGAAAACCTACGGTCTGTAAGAGTCTGGGTAAGGGGACTAGTTGTGTAAGGAAAAGATACATCACCCACAATGCACCCTACCTATGATAAGCTTTATTGTTGATTAATTGTTATTCTAAGTCGTGTTTCTATTTGTTGATCTTATCTTAGGTTCAAGGTAGATCTACCTTCGTGAGGAAGTCTCTACTTTATCGAGTCAAATCCTAACTGTTTTAGGGCCTAAATTTTAGCATTGCATTTATTTTTCACTTTGCATCTTTAATACTTGAAGGTATACTTTACAAAGTAATTTTATACCCTCAAATAATAAAGTCTACAACTAATTCCTAATGTTTATGGCTATTAATTTATTTAATTTAATACCGAGAGCATCCATTAAATTGTAGAATTCATACCCTCATAAACTGGTTACGATATCCATTTTGTATTTTTTTATATTAAAATGTTATATATAAAGATCAAAAGCAAACATGCTGGAAAACCAGCAAGTCCATAAACATGTATAGAATTGGGAGCATAAAAAAGGAATAGGCTCCCTAAGAAAACAAAGACTGGATATAGGCAAGCCAAATGAATAGGCTAACTAACCAGAAAAAACATCTATGCAAGTTCAAAGAAGGGAACAAGCTCCCTGCAGAAACAGGCCATTGAAGACCAAGAAAATGAAACAAAAACACAGGTTAAGGGAGAAACCAATCCACAGTTGGTGGTGTCTAAAGTAACCCGATAAAAAAGAGAGCCAATCAGAGTAAATTAAAAATGATAGACCACAACCAATGAGGCAACGAACAAGACTAGATGAAAGGAATCAACAATAAATACAAGTAGTCGCAGGCAAGGTTGTTAAAATCGCGATTTAACTCGTAAAATCATATGTTTTTACGAGTTAATGTAGGCTTTACGTGCTAAATTGTCTATAAAACTCGGAATCGGGTAAAATCGGGTTAAAATCAGGTAAAATCGTTAAAATCGGGTAAAATCGTGTAAAATCGCAATTTTACACCCGGTTGAACAAGTTTGCCTGCAGGAAATAAAGATGCAATTCAGCTGCTAGGTGTCGACTGCCTATTGGCTTTACCAGATCAAAAGCAATTCACATTTCACTGAAACAATCAGTCTTCTCTCATCTCTTCAGATTCACCATTCACATTAAAAAAATCAAAGAATCAGAACATAAAAAATACCTAAAATTGAAATCCTCAGCCACTCAGTCTCTTAATCTCTTTCTCTCAGCCAACAATCAACCACCGTCCACCTCCACAACAGCCTTCGCCCCTCATCTTTTTTATTTTTTCACCATCGACGACGTCCTTTTCAGCACCCACCGTGAGAACCAGAGTCCACACAACAACAACGGTGTCTCTCCATTCTTCACCAGGTAAGTTACTCTGTTTTTCTTGTTTCATCTCCTACAAAAATTCACTGGTTCTCTCTTCTCTATCGATAACTACCTGCGTCTCTTTTTCCCTGTCGTTTCTTACTTTGATGTTAATATTCACTGGTACTTCTTTGATTGAATTTGGAGGCTCCAACCTTGATTGCAATATTGATCTGCATCTGCTCAGCCCTGGTGCTCACTGCTCAGAACAGAGGTAAGCTTCTTAGTTTCTTACCATGTCCATTTCTTTACAGTTTAATGATGTTAATTGTTAAAGATTAATATTTTGATTCAAAGTTTCTGTGACTCTGTTAGTCTGTCTAATGTCTATTGTTGAGAGTTTGCTTGTGAATTTTAGATTCAAATTTAATCGTGCATGTGTGTGACTCTGTTTTAGATTCAATACTGCATTGCTGCTGCTGCTGAGTTGTGAATTGTGATGAATGGATTTATAGTAGAAATAGGTGTTGCCATTCCACGTGTTAGAGAGTATAGATTGTAATATAAAACTATTCGTAAACATCACCGAGCTTATAAAACAATTGTTGAGATCTTATTCAACTTTGATTTTATGTATTAAATATTTTAAAGCTTGATTTCGATTATATATATGAATTCTAAGTCAATTCAATACTTCTATCTGAATATATGATCTTTTCTTTAATGCTTTATAATTGCTTTCATTTATTTATTGTTTACTTGGTATTACATTATTTAATGTGATTCATGTGAATTGCTAAGAAAGATGCTATAAATGCATAATTCGGTATACTATTCTTGCATTATGTATTTTGTTCAATCAATTAGTATTCTGCTGCTGCATTGCTTTTGCTGCTGAGTCTGTACTAAAATCAAGTTTGTAACCTGTTATAAAATGTTTGGATTGATTACAGGGTTGATTTGAATTGATTCTTGAATTGTTGAACTTATGGCATCTAGAAAAAATTCTTCTGGTAATAGGCTTAATGTGGGATGGCAACATGGGATAGATATTGATAAGAATTCTAGAAAAGTTCAGTGCAAGTATTGTCAAAAAATTATTAGTGGAGGTATTTTTCGTTTTAAACAACATTTGGCTTGCACTCGTAAGGATATTGAGCCATGTCATCAAGTACCAGAAAATATTAAGCAGATGATTTTAGGTGTTTTGGTGAAAAATCTAGAAGCAACTGAAAAGAAAAGAAAGGCCCTTCAATATAGTGTAAATGAGGATGATGATGATGAAATAAAAGAAATTAGCTCCAAGGACAAAGGAAAGAGAGTAGCTAGTGGGAGTGGAAGTACACAAACAACCCTAAATCAATTGCTAAAAAAGGATATTAGAGAAGAAGCATGTCGACAAATTGCAAAGTTTTTTTACACTAGTGCAATTCCATTTAATTGTGTAAAAAATCCTGAGTTTCTTAAGGCACTTGAATTGGTTACAAAGCGTGGGCCAGGTTTCAAGCCTCCATCCTACTATGATATTAGAGAGAAGTATTTGAAGCAAGAAGTGGATCAAACAATGAATTTGCTTGAGGAGTACAAGCTAGAATGGAAAAAACCTGGTTGTTCAATAATGTCTGATGGATGGACGGATAAAAAAAGACGTTGTATTTGTAACTTTTTGGTTAATAGTCCTAAAGGGATGGTTTTTTTGTCATCAGTGGATACTTCTAATATGTCCAAGACTGCTGATAAGGTATTTGAGATCTTAGATGCCATTGTGGAAAGGATTGGGGAGGAAATGTTGTCCAAGTAGTCACCGATAATGCTGCAAATTATAAGGCAGTGGGACAATTATTAATGGAAAAAAGAAAAAGTTTGTTTTGGACACCATGTGCTGCCCATTGTATTGACTTGATATTAGAGGATTTTGAGAAGAAGTTAGAGGTTCATCAAGTAACTATTGCTAAAGGGAGGAGAATCACCACATATATTTATTCAAGAACTATTCTTATTTCCATGCTAAGGCACTTTACAAAAGGAAAGGATTTGATTAGGCCTGCTGCCACTCGGTTTGCTATTGCATATTTGACTCTAGGATGTTTGAATGATCATAAAATGCAGTTGATGACCATGTTTACTTCTAAATAGTGGAGTTCATGTAGGTTTGCAAGAATAGAAGAAGGGAAACAAATTCAAAATTGTGTTTTGGACAGCATGTTTTGACATGATGTTACTATATGTATTAAGGCAGCATTTCCTCTAATTAAAGTTCTTCGATTAGTTGATTCTGATGAGAAACCAACTATGGGTTTTATATATAAAGCAATTGATGAAGCAAAAGAGAAGATACAAGTGAATTTTGGTTCTGTGAAAAAAAGGTATATATCTTGCTAATTTTTATTTCAAATGTTGTCATTTATTAATATGAACGTCATATATAAAGTAATGATATTTTTATTGTTTTTTTTTATATATATAGTTATATACCTATATGGAATATTGTTGATGCAAGATGGGAACTTCAACTCCACAAACCTTTACATAGAGCAATTTATTATTTGAATCCTCATTATCATTATAATCCCAATTTTAAGGTTAATGCCAACATTAAAATTGGATTATATCAATTCTTAGAAAGGATGGTGCCTAATGCAAGTGAAAGGTGCAAAATTGACTTGCAACTTGAATCATTCAAGGATGCAAAAGGGTTGTTTGGCATTGAGGCTGCCAAGACAGCTAGAGATAAAAAAAAAAACTCCAGCTCAATGGTGGGATTGTTATGGGGATGAATGTCCAGAATTACAAAGGTTTGCAATCCGAGTTCTAAGCTGGACTTGTACTTCATCTGGATGTGAGCGTAATTGGAGTGCATTTGAAATGGTAAGTTTTTTTTATTTTTTTATTTTAAATATTGAAATATTTGATAAAAATCGTATCAATTTGAATTGTTTATTTAGGTTCATACAAAACGAAGAAATCGTTTGCACTAGAGAAAAATAAATGACTTGGTATTTGTAATGTGCAATTTGAAATTGAATAATAATCAAGTCAAAAAGCAAGCTGATGATTTTGGTGTAGAAGATGATCTTTCATCTGATGATGATTGGATAACCGAGAGAGAAAAACATTCAAACATTGATTTGCTTGGTGCTATTGATAGTGCAACACGAAGACAAAATGGTAATGAAGATGAAAGTGATGAAGAAGAAATTCCTAATGATGCTGAAATGGAGAGTCATGGTACTGAAGATGATTTGGAGATTCAAATTGATGATATTGGTGTTGGTACTAGTAGCAGCACTAATGCTCATAATATTGGTGTTGGTACTAG
>Ga0325401_1003421_pt1 | contig 14567 bp, 9 predicted proteins | sample PopdelMetagenome_FD_205666 | JGI IMG/M metagenome (GOLD analysis project Ga0325401, IMG submission 205666) | Populus deltoides microbial communities from Bellville, Georgia, United States - Xylem-PdKOR-R2 | ecosystem: Host-associated > Plants > Phyllosphere > Stem > Wood/Secondary xylem | place...
GATGCATTTGATGCTTTTCCTCCGCGAATGATTTTTTCTTTTTGTTTTTCAGCGAAAATGTAAACCAAAGGACATGTCGTCTGAAGGATTCTTCCCTGCAAAATAAAACGATATGTCGTTCACTCACTCCATCAACTACTATATTTAGAACAAGAAATGGAAATTCCCTCCAAAACACCAAGCAACGGGGCAGTTTCAGTTCCATTTCCAGCAAAAACTCTCAACACTAAAACCTTGTTCACATTAATGATTAACCGCCATCACTCCACATTACGCTTTCTCAAGGTCCCTCCCTCGTCTTTTTTTTCCGCCCAAAACTCACCGAGCCCGGGGATTCTCCCCTTTCCCTCCCTGCCACACCGTCTTTTTTTTTAACTAAAGGTTCGCAGCATTAAATCTCTTTACTTGTACCATAATCCGCTCGCTTGGTACCAGTTTGTGACAGCAACATTCTGCCATGCTAGCTGGTGAGATCTTCATGTTGTTTAAGCTAGCATTGAATGTTGTTTAAACTTCAAGTACTTGATAGTGTTTATCTGAAGCACACTATCATTGTGGAAAAACCCTGTTTTTTGATTGCGAGGGGAGTCGTCGTATTGCACATTTCTCTGGTGTGGCATTGGTATGGCTTGTCAGCAGAATTCCTTCTCCTCCAGATCATGAAGGATCAACTTTGCAAGAAAAAATCAGGCAAAATTCGATAGACGAATTCATGCTTTGTATATCCAACGAGTGTATATACATGAAAGGAATCCATGATGTAATCTGTATCTCAATCCTTACGCTAATTTTACATGTTGGAGATTTGTGAATTGTTCAGCACAAAATAAAACTTACACTGATCAAATAACGTAGCAAAATTTTCTTTTCTTGCTTAATAATTGTTATTTAATGGTTTAATGAAAATCATCATGAAGAAAAGATGGTCATGATAAACAAAAAGATGTTCTGGGTTCGACAACGGACTCCTCTTGGACTGAGCTTGAACGGCTGCTATTTTCTAATGTCTTGTCTGATACATCCCCAGGATCGTTATGCATATCGTGAAGCCTTGCTCCTAGTTGGGTAAAAGTCTAGCCATGTCCTATGATAGTCTGGTTTTGCTATCATTTGAACAATCTTGGTTTTTTTTTCTTCTCTCATTTACAAGTCATTGATAATGGCCGACGAACTTAAATTTAAAGGCGATAGGGAAAGGTAAACATCATGAGGTGTTAAAAAGCAATGAAGAGCTCGCCTTTCCTTTTGCTTCATGGTTATCAACGAATTATAAGTAGATACATGGCAGCAAGCCCCAAAGCATAATATATTCCTATAACTATATACAACAGTATGATGGCAAATTCTTTTGGGAAATATGGACATAAATACACCAAAAGAAAACAGTATTCGGCTTTCCTTCAGTTCAAGAACACCGCTGTACATGCTGTGCAAGCTGGCCAGACAGACCAGGCTGTGCTTGAGACTGTTTGCGCCAAATAATTGGTAACCTTACCCAAAATCTACAACTATGAGGAAGCGACATGTTTCTTGTGGCAAGCCATGAGCACTCCACTGAAAAATCATCATCTCTCAACACCATCCTGCCTTTTCTATGAGTTGCAGGAGACCCTTTATGGTCACTTGTAACTGTACTTGGGTTCTGCAAGATATTGGAATACGGGACACCTGCTGTTTGCTTTTGATACAGTTTCTCTAGGTTTCCTACTGGTATTTGATTTTCCAGTCTCTTTTTGGCTGGTCATTTCTTTTTTGTTTATTGTACCAAGAATTCTACTTGCCTCTTCTGTCATTCCAGCAGCACGCCATGCTTCAGTAACAAGCAACATGGTCGATTTCTCAGGCTGAACCTCAAATTCTGTCGTAACCTGGAGAATTTCTTCTGCCTTCCATGGCTGCTTGGCTTCAGCAAATCCCAAATCAGGGTCTCCCAAGTCTTCAAATTAGGAGTGATTCCATGTTTACATATCTTGTCAAAAATTCTAATTGCTTATTCTGCCAGCATTGCACCTGCCACTGATAACAGTCTGCAAGAGACGAAGCACTTCTGCATGGTCAACGCAGCCAGGAGAGTTCTGTATGATATTAGTCAAGGCACTATTCTTTACAAAAAAAAAAAAAATCATTCTAATTTTTGTTGAAATAGACTTCTATAAAGCCATTTCAAGTTTCTTATTGAATTCATCCTTGCAAAAAGCCCAGATAAAAAGGTCTATGTAATTGAAATCCGAGAGAGTTTTCACTCACTATCGAACTCACCTTCTGTTTATTTTTTCCTCTTCAATGAATGAAACATGAAACATACATCCCCCCAGCCATCTCAATCAATAAGTTTCTACAGCCCTGTAAAATGTCTGATTTCTCGTGAACCTCTTTTCTCATTCTTTGCACACCCTTTTTCTTTTTTCTTTTATTTGAGGTTTTGCTGAGTAAACTACCCTAATTTTTTTAGATTCTTTTTGGATTTTTGGGTGTTAACTTAAAAATATTTCATCTTTTTTTATAAATTATAATAATCTCTCTAATATATTATGAAATTAGAGAAACCATCCAAAAAATTAAACATTTACCATCCTCACTCAAAAAATCAGACTTTTCTTACAACCTACAGCACAACAACATAGACCTCTCAATTCCCAGCTCAAAATCTTTCTTGTAATGTAGATATGAGCATAACAGTTCCCTGAACTGCATGCTATCCTTAAGTATTTTCCACACAAGTTCATACATCCAACTCTATGATTAAAAAATATCAGCTACTTAGATCTACTGGAATTTCCTTTCCTAAGCATGTGAAAATTCCCATAATTGATCATTCACACACACACAGAGACTCAAGGAAAAAAAAAAAGCCCAAGAGGACAATATAGATCTTCACAGACTCAAACAATCAGTGAAGCTCAGCAGCACAAAAGATTGAAAGGCAATGATCTTTTTAGTAAACATAGTGTTGGAACAACAGCAACATTTTGCTGGCTACTGAAAACATAATATAGAAATCTGACCACAACCATTCATCAAGACGGGGGTGTTTGAGAGTGTGATTGCAGTTGTTTTTCAAAATACTTTTCGCTCAGAAATACATCAAAATAATATATATTTTTATTTTTTTAAATTTATTTTTGACATTAGCTCATCAAAACAATCCGAAAACATAAAAAAATAATTTTAAACAAAAAAAAAGAATTTTGACCTCCCTCTGTTTGGGCTGCAATCCCAAACAGGCACACAGACACAAACTATTAGTTTAGCAATTTCAATGATTTGGTGGCAAATAACTAGTTTCATTGTTAAGATATTGACAAGGTTGAACTAAAAATTAACTTACATGTTGACGAAAAATTACCTAATATTTGTCAGCATGAAGAAATAAAAATTTACATCACCTTTTCACCATGACGAAGTTCACATAGTCCTGGATACTCCTTCAGAACAAGATTGTCTTCATTAGAAAACAGATCTTCTACCAAGTTGTGGTCCCCGCTTCTGCAACAAAACCTCTGTCTCTCATTTCTCCAATAAGTTGTGCTGCCCTTGATTCATCCTTGTGCTGGAGAAATCCTCGAATAATGACATTATAAGAAAATTCATCCGGAGGGCAGCCATCCCCTTCCATATTTCGGAAAGCTTCCAATGCTTCATCTAACAACCCTTCTTTACAAAGATTATTTATTATTGTAGTGTATATCTGAACATTAGGCAGCAATCCTTGGACAAAGAGTTCTGAAAACAGTTTCCTTGCATCTTTAAGATTCCCAAATTTGCACATGGCATCAATCAGGATGTTATACATTGCTATATCAGGCTTCAAGTAAGTACTCTGCATTACTCGAAACAGTCTGAATGCCTTACCAAGATACCCTTCTTTGCAAAAGCCATCAAGCAACATCGAGTAAGTAAATAAATCTGGGAGATTGCCATTAGAGTGCATATTCTTGAAAAGATCTTGTGCTTCCCTAAGTCTGCCTAACTGGCACAAGCCATGAATAAGAGTGTTGTAGTTAACATTGTCTGGAGTTAAGCCTTGATGAATCATTTCATTAAAAAGCTGCTTGGCCTCATCTATCCTTTTGGCCTTGCAGTATCCTTTAATTAGGATGTTATAACTAAAAACATCAGGTTTACAACCCTTGGATATCATGGCATCAAACAGCTTTCTAGCTTCAACAGTTTCCATCCGCAAGGAATATCCATACATCAAAGAACTATAAGTAACAACATCAGGCTCCACACCCATTTCAGTCATTGTTTTAAACACTCCTTGAGCCTCTGAAACCTTGCCTTCTTTACAAATTGCATCAACTAGCACGTTGAAGGTGAAAATATTTGGCATGATATTCAAACTCGTCATTTCATTTAGCAATGCCGAAGCCTCCTTCCATCGCCTGAAATTGCATAAGCCCTGGATTAAAGAGTTGTAAGTGAAAATATCAGGGGAAATGCGTTTAGCCTTCATATAAGAGAAAATATCTAAAGCCTCATTCACCAGCTTATCTTTGCGAAGACTGTCAATGAGTATATTGTATGTCACCACATTCGGCTGGCAGCCTGCCTCTTCCATTTTCTTAAACAATCCAGCAGCCGCAGTAGTTTCCCCGATCTTACATAAGCCATTGATAATCGTAGTATAAGTGTAGACAGTAGGTTGACATCCGCTTGCCTCAAAATCATCAAAGAATTCCACGGCTTGGGCAAATTTACCAACTTTACAGAGCCCATTGATTAAGGTGTTAAATGTGACAGCATCGGGTTGAAGACCGAGTTTAATCATTTTGGAGAAGACAGAGAAGGCAAGATCGACACGTTGCAAGTGGGAGAAGCAATCAATCAAGATAGAAAGAGTATAAATATCAGGAGAAAGCCCAGCTAATTCCATTTGTTTGGAAAGAGAAATCACAGCACCGTAATACTGTCCCATTTTGACAATTGCAGACAATAATTTAGTGAATTGGATGATACAGGGCAGGGGTTCCCTATGAAGCATGTGATTGAAAGAAGCAAGGGCATCATCAATGTTTCTAAAAGAAGAAGCATCATCATGTTTGTGTTTACCTCTACTGCTACTGCTACTGCTACTGCTAGAAGAAGAAATGGAGCTGGAGTGGTTGCTAGACAGCAGTGATGAAGTGGTTGGAGATAGAAGAAGAAGCATACCCATCATTTTCATTTGACATCGCTGAGTTTGGGAGCCAATAAAAAAGGTTTCTGAACCTCCTAGCCTCACTGCCGCAGCCGCAGCCGCCGCCGCCGCCATCATCGACCTTCCTCCGTGTTTTTTCTTCTCCTCGTGGTCTGTTTTTTTTTTTTTGGTGAAAACTTTATCAAAACGACAGAGGTTGAAGAAAGGGATTTGAGAAAGCAGGAGAATGAAGAAATTTCGGGAAGAAAATTGGGTGGGAATGAACGGTTGGAATGGGCACTTCTAAAACGCTGGCGTTTTGAAGAAGAGGAAACACAAAATTTACAGCTAATACAATCCAGTCCACATTTGCTTTCAAATTTTAAATTGCGTCCATTTTCAATATTGGCTTTTATTTTCTTCAGGGAACATCTTCCGAGCAATCTTTTTTTCGTGTACATTTTCGGCGAGAGTTTCCTCACTCTACTTGCTTAGAGTGTGTCTGTTAACCAGGATTCTGCCTGAACATTTTTCTATGAACAGGGAAGCTTGTTGATGATGAGGAAGGGCAATTTTCACGGTTAGCTTTGCCCAGAAATGCAGTTTCTGTTGAGCTTCTGGTACCGCTTATGGACTATTTGCCATTAGTGTCCTTGTAAAGGTATCAAGCATCTTGCACATCTCTCTGGAAGCAGCTCGAGCTTCCGCAGCTATGACAGGCCCCTTAAGTGGAGGCAGAGTGTCAATCATATTGCACATCTCTCTGGTGCCCTTATTGGTGTGGTTTTGGTATGGTTTGTCAGCAGAATTCCTTCTCCTCCAGATCTCGAGGGATCAACTTCGCAGGGAAAATAAGGCAAAACTCGATTGAAGAATTCATGCTTTTTATATCCAACAAGAGTGTGTACATGCAAGGAATCCATGGCGTGATTTGTATCTTAATTCTTATGCTAATTTTATTAAACTGATCAAATTGCATAGCAGATTTTCCTCCTTGTTTGATAATTGTTATTTAATGATTCAGTGAAAATCATCACGAAGAAAAGATGGCCATGATAAACAAAAAAATGTTCTGGGTTCGAGAACGGGTCTCCTCTTTGACTGAGCTTGAACTGCTGCTATTTTCCAATGTCTTGTCTGATACATCCTCAGGATCGTTATCGTGAAAAGCATCATGAAGAAAACAGTACTTGGCTTTCTTTCAGTTCAAGAACAACGCTGTACACGGATGTGCAAGCTGACCATAGATACCAAGGCTGTGACTGAGACTGCCTGCGGCATATAATTGGTAACCTTACCCCAAATTTACAGCTACGAGAAAGAGACATGCTTCTTGTGGCTTGCCATGAGCACTCCATTGGAAAATCATCATCTCTCAACACCATCCTGCCTTTTCAAAGAGTTGCAGGAGACCCTTTATGGTCACTTGTAACTGTACTTGATATCTGCAAGATATTGGAATACAAGACATGAAACAATCATCCAGAACCAAATACAAAGCTTGCATCACATTATACATTACAACAACATGAACTCTCAAAGGAAACGTTACTCATAATTTTCATCACGGCATGGCTAGTAACAGTGGATCATTATAATCTTTTAGGTAAGCCAATTTTCAATATCAAAGGTTTCACTTTTTCTATTAGAATTAAACTATAGGCTACAATATATATTTAGTTAGCTTTTTTTTTGATAAATGGGATCATTAGAGATAAAATAAGTTAACTGCAACAAGCCAAGAAGAGAATGGCTAAGCAAAAACACCACGTAGTATCTAATACCCACTGCACTAGAAACACAAATTTCTTTCATATTTCATCTTGTCACAGCAAGTGGACAACCCAAAAAAAAATTCCGTGATAGCATAGTATATACTAGTCTAATGCCCGCACTCCACTACGGGCTAAGGAAAACTTGTCAATGATTGATAGGAAGAAAAAGAGATGCAGAAGAAAAAGGGAAAACAATCCACACAAGACAAGGAAAAAAGGAAAGGAAAAAGAAAATCTATTTAGGCATTTTAAGCAAACCAGCTGGCCAACACTGCCACCTCCTTTGTCTGGAATGAGGCATCATCTCCAGATGAGCTATCAGCATTGAACGTTGCATTGTCTTCTTCCCTATCTTACCTGTATTGAAGCTCCATTTAGAAGAGAGAAAAAAATGTAAGGAATATATTCCATGGCATCAAATTCTTCAACAAATCATTAAGAAAAGAAGGATCAGCAATCAAAAGAACATTTATTAGAAGAACTATCGCATAGGAATTAAGGTCAAATAGCTGAGATTTTCTAACAAAACCTAAAAAGCCTGCATAACATAAAAAGCCAGGAGGGATTAAGAAAGTATGCAGATAAAGAAGATGGTTAATTTAGCACATCCAATGTAACAAACTGAAATTTTCATATCCATGTTGTGCATGCTTCTTCTAGGAATTCTACCCGTCATCCTCGTAAATTTATGGACAGATCACAGAAATAGTGTTGGTCCCATTTACTTGAACATGCTAACAATCTTTTTCGGAAAGAAAACAAAAAGAATGCTGCAAGTAAAAAAGATGACTTGACCATTCTTAAAATATAAAGCAATCTTATTTTCACATCAATGTTTAGTATACATGGACTGTCTTGCCATTTTGGTGGAAATCGTAAAAGAATTACAAAAATGATTGGTTGTTTGCATTTTATTCCCTATGAGTAGCAAGATAACCCAACCAAGCAACCCTAGTGTACTTTTACTTAACTCATTTAGATAAGTATTGCAAGTGGAACAAAAACTATCCAAATTTTGGTACATGGCCATGAATTCAGAAATCTTTCCCTTCATTTCACTAACAAAAAAATCATAAATCACAACTATTGAATGGACAGGTCATAAAACGATTTGATAAACCAACTCGAGCTGCATTTTAAGCAGAAAAGTGTGGGATTTGGAAGCTTGTAATATATGCCTAGAAAGCTGCATGTTTAACAAGTTGCCTCGTTCTGAATCTAAAAACACACCAGGCCCAAATAAAAGAACTTCAAAAACATGAAGGAGATTACAAATATTAACCTGTATAGAAAAAAGTTAAAGAAAAGCAGCGAACAATGTTGGAGGGAAAGTGAGGAACATGTATAAGCAGCAAAGAGAAAGCAAGAGCAAAGAGAAATTGAGGGGGTAAAGGAAAACACAAAGAACAAATATACAAGGGGAAAAAAAAATAGAACCGACTCAATATGACAGAGAAGCTGCTAGAGGTAAAAAAATCACCTTGTTCATAAACAGAAAAAGAACCAGGCCCCCACAAAAGGGCATCTAAAACCCCAAGGAGAATACACAACAAATGACAACCTGCAAAGACACCAGATAATTTATGGTTGTGAGGGTAAGCATAAGGACACATAATTTAGTACCAATCAAAGTTGACTCCCATATATTTTCATCGGATTTATATTTTTTATCAACAACAAATGCAGACGAAAAGTTTGTTTGATGATGTCAACCTAACCAATATTTCAATTAAAATTTTATAAACTGAAGAAGAGTTTGAATATAAATATGAACAGAAATTGACATGCAAGGATATGGAGTAAGAATACTTGCATGAATGCAACATTACTCAACTGAGTTAGAACCCGATAGAACAATCCATAGGTATTTGAAAGTAGGAATAGAGAAGGAGCTTGTTTAGATGGATAGTAGTGTCATTTGTTTGATACCGTTACGTTGCAGAGATAATAGGTGGGAGAAATTAACTAAATGCCAATAGTTTGAAACTATATTCTAAAAGTTGTAACAGATTTACTTCCTGTTTTTTTCTTCACTATAGTCTTTTTTATTTGACACATTGCCACTATTGATTTAATCTGTCACCACTCAACTTTAATAACTCTCATCCTATGTTTCTACTGATTATTTTATTCTACATACCTTATAATTTTGTTTAGATTTTACTTCAATGAGATATACAAAGCACCGGAACCGGATGGTATCAAATTTAAAATTCACTATTGTTGGATGAGTTATAACCAATGTACGACAACCCTCCAAATCCATAGCTTGTCACACAGCCTATCCAACTTTCTTTTCATGATCCACTAAGAAACGTTTTTCCTGAAGAGTACATGTGTGAAGGATTCCTTTCCATAACTTTCACCATGATAATTGTTTTCAAAATTTTTCATATTGGTTAGCTAATTCGATAGCACTAAAATTGCAGATTTTGCTAGGGGTGGTTCTAGTTAATAAAAAAGAAACCAAAGAAAACAGAGCACCAGTATAAACACTGAAAAGAAACGGCGCGGAGGTGCGTGTTCCAAAAGTCAGGGGATGAAATCCACGGTAAAAAACTTCTGTCTCCAAATCATTAATGGCCTGATCAAGAAAATCTGTGATGGCTACCACTGCTTGCTGTGTTGTTCCAAATAAAGGAAACCCCAATTCCCAATTTTAAAACAAATCACAAACCCTAAACCATTGGCCCCTTCTGATTAATGGCTCTTACTGGTTGTTGAGGCATTCCTGAATCCAACCACCCTCTCTACTCTTCTCTTAACCAAACTATATACATAGACTCATTGTTACTGTGGATTCACACAGTATAATGAGTTCCCCCCCCTCGATTCACTTCTCTTCCTTGGGTGACTTGGGAGCATGCTTGCAATGTTTTTTTTCCTCCCTTTTCTTCTTTGTCCCAATGGCAAGACCCTACTGTGCTGAAAAAAAGGACAAAACACAGAACAAGCTAACTATCACAGGGCAGCGTAGAACCCCCAGTCCCACATCAAATCAAAGAAAATTAAGCAGCTGCAGGAATCAAGGAGCTGCAAACAATCCCAAAAAACCCAACTAAATAAGCAGCCCTAGGAATTGAGGAGCTGCACACAATCCCCAAAAAACCCAGTCCTTGATAATCACAAATTGCAAGCAGGCTCTGCTTCAAGAAGAAGACACCCATGAATGAGAAGAAAAATTGAGGAAGCCAGCCACTATTTGAATCCACAGTGATTCTGTCTCTGGGTGTATAGTGAAACCATGAGCCCATTTAGTTTTTTGTGTAATGTAGAGAAATTAGCCCAGGCAGTATCCAATAAGCACTATACTTGCTTTCCAAATTGTTGAGAAAAATTGAGCCTTCACAGGTTGTCTAGTACCCACCAATATTCGCAAATATCAAATACTGTAAAGAACATTTCTTCAAGAAGTTTCAAAAACAGTAAGTATAACACATGGATCCTAAGCGACAACCTAAGGGACTACTTGTTTTAAAGAAGTTTCTTTTCACAATCTAGATACAATGCAAGTATCAGCAGCAAATTCCAGTTCTATATATAAAGCATTCAACCGATCCAACAATTAGCCTTTCACTGAACTGCCACTTTCAAAGCATGGTTCTTTTCACTGACTATGGGGTCACACTGGTTTCATAAGTGGGGCTGTTCACTCCATGTTCAATAGGTTGGGCTGTTCACTTCCACATTCAAGGACTATGATTTTCATCGAAACCAGCTTGGAATATTTGGAACCATGACAATATAACAGCAACAAGCACATCAACCAAACCATTTTGTGTCACAGGAAAAATACAAAAAGGACAGGTAAGTGTTTGGTTGGAAGGACAGAGATATAAAATAAATCCGTCTTTGGGATAGTTTTGGAGTAATTTCCTGTCCTTCCAAATCAAGAGGTACATGGGACATGTCCCCTCTATCTCCACTATCTTTGTCTCTTCACCAAACGCAACTTAAAAGAAGCTCCAAAAGCACCAATAATTGACATACAAGGAAGACCATACTTTAAAATTCAAATTCCAATATGTCAATGATTTATGATCAATTCCATAAAACCTTGCTGTATAAATCAGCATAGAAGAAGATGAAATATGCACTACATTTTTTTCAGATTTTTCTTACAAACTATAGCATAACAACATAGAACTCTCATATCCCAGCTCAAAAGCTTTCTTGTAAAGTAGATATGAGCATAACAGTGCCCTGAACCGCATGCTATCATAAAATACTTTCCGCAGCACAAGTTTGTACATCTAGCTCTATGAATAATTCTAAAATTTTCCTTTTAAAAAAAATCAGCTACCTAGATCTGCTAGAATTTCCTTTGCTAAGTATCTGAAAATTCCCATAATTGATCATACACACACAAACAGACTCAAGAAAAAGAAGAAGCTCAAGACGACAATATAGATCTTCACAGACTCAAATATCAGTGAAGCTCAGCAAAACAGAAGATTGAAAGGCAATGATCTTTTTAGTAAACATCTTGTAGGCGAATTGCATAACAACAACATTTTGCTGGCTACTGAAAATATTATATAGAAATCTGATTCAATGTAAGACCACAATCATTCATCAAGATGAACATTTGGTTTAGCAATTCCAATTATGTGGTGGCAAGTAACTAATGTCATTGTTCAAATGTTGACATGATTGAACTAAAAACTAACTTACACGTTGAGGAAAACTTACTTACTATTTTCCACATGAATTTGCAGCATAGAGAAATAAAAATTTACATCACCTTTTAACCTTGACGAACTTCACGTAAGCCTCGATACTTCTTCAGAACAAGATTGTCTTCATTAGAAAACAGATCTCCTACAGAACAAGATTGTCTTCATTAGAAAACAGATCTCCTACAGAACAAGATTGTCTTCATTAGAAAACAGATCTTCTACCAAGTTGTGGTCCCCGCATCTGCAATGAAACCTTTGTCTCTCATTTCTCCAATAAGTTGCACTGCCCTTGATTCATCCTTGTGATGGAGAAAACCTCGAATAATAACGTTATAAGAAATTTCATCTGGAGGGCAGCCATCCTCTTCCATATTTCGGAAAGCTTCCAATGCTTCATCTAACAATCCTTCTTTACAAAGTCCATTTATTATTGTAGTGTATATCTGAGCATTAGGCTGCAACCCTTTGACAAAGAGTTCTGAAAACAGTTTCCTTGCATCTCTAAGGTTCCCGGATTTGCACATGGCATCAATCAGGATGTTATACATCACCAGATTAGGCTTTGAGTATGTACCTTGCATTGCTCGAAACAGTCTGAATGCCTTACCAAAATGCCCTTGTTTGCAAAAACCATCAAGCAATATTGAGTAAGTAAATAGATTAGGGAGGTTGCCATTAGAGTGCATATTCTTGAAAAGATTGTGTGCTTCCCTAAGACTGCCTAACTGGCACAAGCCATGAATAAGAGTGTTGTAACTAACATTGTTTGGAGTTAAGCCTTGATGAATCATTTCATTAAAAAGCTGCTTGGCCTCATCTATCCTTTTCACCTTACAATATCCATTAATTAAGATGTTATAACTAAACACATCAGGTTTACAACCCTTGGTTATCATGGCATCAAACAACTTTCTAGCTTCAACGACTTTCGACCGCAAGGAATATCCATACATCAATGAACTGTACGTAACAACATCAGGCTCCACACCCATTTCAGTCATTGTTTTTAACACACCTTGAGCCTCTGAAACCTTGCCTTCTTTGCAAATTGTATCAACTAGCACGTTGAAGGTGACAATATCTGGCATGATATTCAAACTCCTCATTTCATTTAGCAATGCTGAAGCCTCCTTCCATTGGCTGAAATTGCATAAGCCCTGGATCAAAGAGTTGTAAGTGAAAATATCAGGGGAAATGCCTTTAGCCTTCATATAAGAGAAGATATCTAAAGCCTCATTCACCCGCCTATCTTTGCGATGACTGTCAATGATTGTACTGTATGTCACCACATTCGGCTGGCAGCCTGCCTCTTCCATTTTCTTAAGCAATCCAGCAGCCGCAGCAGTTTCCCCGATCTTACATAAGCCATTGATAATCGTAGTATAAGTGTAGACATCAGGTCGACAACCTCTTGCCACCATGTCATCAAATAATTCCATGGCTTGGGCAAATTTACCCACTTTACAGAGCCAATTGATTAAGGTGGTAAATGTGACGATAGTGGGTTGAAGACCAAGTTTAATGATTTTGGCTAAGACAGATAAGGCAAGATCAACACGTTGCAAGTGGGAGAAGCAATTGATCAAGATAGAAAGAGTATAAATATTAGGAGAGAGCCCAGCTAATTCCATTTGTTTGGTAAGAGAAATCACATTATCGTAATACTGTCCCATTTTGACAATTGCAGACAATAATTTAGTGAATTGGATAATACAAGGCAGGGGTTTCCTATGAATCATGTGATTGAAAGAAGCAAGGGCATCATCAATGTTTCTAAAAGAACAAGCATCATCGTGTTTGCGTTTATCTCTACTGCTACGGCTACTGGTGCTGCTACTGCTACAGGTAGAAGAAGAAATGGAGTTCGAGTGGTTGCTAGACAACAGTGAATGAGTGGTTGGAGATAGAAGAAGAATCATACCCATTATTTTCATTTGGCATCGCTGAATCTGGGACCCAATAAAAAAGGCTTCTGAACCTCGTCTCACTGCCGCCGCCATCATCATCACCATCGACCTTCCTCTGTGTTTTTCCTTCTCCTTGCGGTCTTTTTTTTGGTGAAAAATTGACCAAAACGACGGAGATTGAAGAAAGGGATTCGTGGAAGCAGGAGCGTCTCTCTCTCAAGGAATGAAGAGGTATCGGAAAAGAAAAATAGATGGGAATGAACGGTTGGGATGGGCACTTCTAAAACGCTGGCGTTTTGAAAAATAAGAAACAGAAAATTTACTGCTAATACAATCCAGTCCACATTTGCATTTTAAATCACATCCATTTTCTAATATGAATCATCTTTTTTTCTCTTAGGAATAAAGGCATGTTGAGAGTCATGAAACTATTAATTTAGCAATTGAAGGCCCTGAGATACCTCAAATCTTTTCAGAAATTGTTTCTTTTTTTCAATGAAGTCCCTGTTAGTTTTTTATTCAATAAAAAAGTATATATTTTTGTAGTTTGGAGCATTACAATCCCTGTGATAATAATTATTTTTTAAAATATTTTTTATAAAAAAAATATATTAAAATAATATTTTTTTATTTTTCATATTAAATTCAAAAATATATAAAAAAATTTAATTTTAAATAAAAATAATTAAATTTTTGGCAAAGCCCAATGCTAAACTCCCTCAAAATATCTTAACTTGTGTAGCAACTACCAAAAGGGATACTATTGCTAGCTAGTAGCTTAACTTGTCTAAAAGTTTGGCAGTAGACGAAATCTTCTGGGTTGTGGTTGGGTTTGGCCTGGATTCATTGACTAGTTGAGACTTGATGGCTGTAATTGTGATGATAGAAAATAGTCCAAATGTTTGCATACACAGCCTCACAATTTTCTATGAACAGGGAAGCTTGTTGAAGAAGAGGAAGGAAACTTTGCATTGTGTCTCTCTTGTATTCTTACAGGTGTTGGAGAAAATCTTGTTTCATGGTTAGTTTTGCCCAGAAATGCAGTTTATGTTGGAGCTTCTGGAGCTGTTTTTGGACTTTTTGCCTT
>Ga0325401_1003424_pt1 | contig 14563 bp, 8 predicted proteins | sample PopdelMetagenome_FD_205666 | JGI IMG/M metagenome (GOLD analysis project Ga0325401, IMG submission 205666) | Populus deltoides microbial communities from Bellville, Georgia, United States - Xylem-PdKOR-R2 | ecosystem: Host-associated > Plants > Phyllosphere > Stem > Wood/Secondary xylem | place...
CAAGAACGAACATGTGGGAAGTTTTCATTGGGTAAACTATTTTAAAATGAGTAAAGCAAAAAGGTTTTTGGCAGCAAGCTACTCAATTAGCTTGCCAACTACAAAAGCACAAGTTTTCTTGACTTGGGGCAAAGTTAATGATGTTTTCCGAGAATGCTTTAGGGCTCGGACCCATTGGCTGCCTTTCTTTTTGGTCCCTTGATCAACGACTCCATTCTTTTCCTCGAATTCTTAATGATCAACATGACGACAAATTGATCTCAGGGGAACACAACACAATCTCCTCGTTTTCTCCACATTTGGGATTTGCTTTATTCTTGTCTACTTTTTTGTCAACACCCGTTAGATTTCCCTTCCACCACACTACCTAGTGCACCTCTTAACGCGTCTGAGGGTGGCAATTTTCACAGAGCCATCAATCACCTACGCATGATGCATTGTGAGTGCTATCTGCGAAAGAACATACGGACGCTGGATGATCGATCAATGGCGGGGTTCAGGAAAATGGGCCAGCAAGGGCTTGGTTTTGCCACCCATCCTACATGGCTATCGCCAGTTCTCTACCTGGAATCGGGAACATTCAAGTTTCAATGATCATAGGCTGTGATGATTTCGTAAATCAGATGTGCATAAGAATTTCTCAAAAATCAAACCAATTTAGCACGCACAGCTTCGCTTTTTTATAGAAAGAATTACATGTACCCTATAGTCATCCAACTTTTCAATGGAGAAATCATAAAATCTGAAGAGCATCATAATTCTTCCTGCTAAAAAGAAATACTAGTTACTCCTAGAGAGTATCTTAAGATTTTCTGTCGCAAACTACATCATATATACACCAAAAAGTAATTCTCTTGAACTGCTATATGATCACTGTCATTTAAACTCATGGTAAAAGAGTATACCAGAGCCCAGAGATGGAGTCACGATGGTCAATAAAGAGCCCAGCGCCATGAGGAACCATGTCACCGAGCACCATACGGGCACAAAGTCCTCTTTGTTCTTGATATTGTTGACGCCTATACGGCATGGGATAAATATTTCACTGCGCCATTAATGGTGGGTAGAGCCAGGCATGCAAAAATATTACAGCGGAACTAGTAAGAAAGGCGATGATGTATGGTAGTAACATGTATAGCAACAAGCAATGCTGCTCACAGACTGCATTCTTACTAAACTGAACTGGGAGGTAAAAGAAAAACGAAAACAAGAACATTTTCCCTTGTTAATTGAAACAACAAAAAATCTATAAAAAAGTATCTGTACAATTGATTCCAATCAACTTGATCTCTGCAAATCAAAACAATAGTAATGGCCCTTGATGTATATTTGATCACAAGATTGCCAAGTGCTGACCGGAAACAGAGTGACAAGCGAGTGTACAGGCCAATCTTATTGCCTGTCCAAAACTCCTTCCTACCACTACCGCAGCCAAAGCTAAACTACAAGTTCACAACTAGCAAAAAAATACTTGCATCTGTTGATACTGTCAGCGTACAGGAAAAAAGAAATAAAGTAAAGCATGTACTGATGTACTGGCTCTCAAGGCGCATTTCTCTAGCTAGAGTTTCGCCTCGATGAAGCTGAAAAAGAATAGCAGGTGGTATCAATGATCTCCTTCACATCCTCAGACGATCAGAATTTGTCATGTTCATAACTCGCTTTATTGGATATCTCGATTTATTAGTGTGCATAAATTAAGAAATACCTGAACTAAAATGAGTTAGGACTTTCGAAGGCAACCGTATAAGTATAACCAGAAGAACATTACGTTCAGGGAACATCAATCACTTGGAACAGACTGAAGGACAGGCAACAATGATAAGTTCACCAGACACAATGATCCCTCTCTTGAATTAAGAAGCCAAAAAAGTTCCTTTTAGATTGCTTGCCTTGACATCACAGGGAAAAAAAAGAGAGAAGGTAGAATGGTATCAAACCCCCCTGCAAGTTAAAGCGCCTGTGCACAGAAAATGACGATGTAAATGCAAGGATTGGGAGGTCAGAACGAGAACGGGAGAGAAGAGATGCCATCTGCCCATTTTCCATATAAAACCAAAAATGCATCGTCTTCCAATTTGGGGGTATCTGAAATTCCAAAAAAGATTGCCTTGTTATCAACAAAGAGAAAAATTTCAACGGTTTAGCATGACTCGCAGGAACAAATACATACAGGAAAAAAAAATCCTGGAAGATCTCTATGTAGCACCAATGAGATCAACGATGAGTTGTAGAAACAGGACTTTAAGATGAGAAAACTGATGTTAATGTCTTCTCGTGACATAGACCCCTGGGAAAATATCCTTTTATAACCGGATTTTTTTTTATAAAAAAAATGGCACAATTTGTCAAAAAATTTGGAAGGATGATATAGATTGAAAGTCATATTTGATAAATAGAATAGTTTGGACACGACTGTGTATATAAATATCAATTTTATACATAATTATTATTTCAGTAACGGTTATTTAATCCTGTTTCAAAAAGCATGTTGCAAATTAATTAATTGATTAATTAATCTTAATAAAAACTAACTTAAAATTTTATGAACATCTAATAAAAGAAAATTAAAATTCAATGGCAAAAACATAATGAAAATCTAATAATTACATGATAAGACTCAAGATATAATTATAAAAGAAACAAAAAAGATAAGGTGATGTAACAAGAAAGAAAAATAAAAAATAAAAAATATGTCACTAGAGATACTGGGAATTTGACACATTAGGTGCAATTAAAAAATTTTAATGGGATAATTATTACTATATTTTGAGAGATTATCAAAGAAGATTGTGATTAATTCTAAATTAATTGTGAATAAAACTTATATCCAATTATGATATTGTTTGGTGGTCCTAAATTAATTGTGGTGGTTTTTTAATGTGTAGTTAAAATTATTTAATTGTGATTTTTCTAATAATATCAAGTATGTCAAAAACTAAGCTTTGATATATTCATAATGACCCATTCTTTATTTTTTTTTATTGTTTATTATTTTTCTTTCATGTCAAATCAGTTTTTCTCTCGAGCAATTAAATTTTAAATCTCATATCTTGATCTTTGAATATTTATAAAATAAAATTTAGGTTAATTTTTGTAAGTGTTAATTAATTTGTAGGCAATATGAATTTTGAAACAATTGTGTTCATATTTGCTATTTTTTTATTACGTGTTATTTTCCCAAAATTTTTATTAATCCATGTAAGAATGACAAGAGACCCTAAATATAACCCTGCAAATTAAATGCAAAATCTGGCCATACCCAATTTACGGGAATGAAAGCATGCCCAATTTGGCAGCTGAACTGCATCTCTGTTCTGATATACCAACAGGTGAGATAACTAGAGGTTCCATGGAGTTTCTCCTCCTTCCAACACCTCACAATTCTCAAAACCAACACTTCTTACCCCAGCTAATGCCTTCTAAGGAAATTGAACCATGGCTGACCCATCAGAAAGCACAAATTATCCATTCGCCCGCTGTCAAACTGCTTCAGATGCACCAGCAACTTCAGCTCTAGTTGGTATAGGATCGGCCATGGATTCAAACAGCTGGGGTGTGACAACAACAGGCTTATTTTGCTATCTGAGCAGAAAAATCTTCTTTTGTTCTGACGGGACCTGTTCTAATGGAATCTGTGCAGCTAAATCTCTTCTGGCTACCATGGCTCCATCTGATACGTGAATGATTTCTTCCAAATTCTTCCAAGAGTCAATGCTCTCCATATTTGCTTCGACTGCAACATCCCCTCAGTAATAAACCAAGATACACATCATGGTTGCAAATAAAGCATGTTCAATAACCAAAATTTAATATTTTGACCATTTCGATTGGGAAAAAAATGACATCTTTGCTTTCAAAATAAAATTCCAGCATGGCCATTTTGTTCCTAGAGTCGTGTTTCCAATGCCATTCTGCACTAGAGCAGATATAAATTTGTGCGTTGAAGAATTCCTGTACATGGAAAGGTTCCAGAAACGAATGTTAGTATGAAAAGTAGCTGACATGCATGCATCCATATTCCAGTTTAACGAAGAAAAATTCAGTATTTCACCATCATAACGTAGTTTCTTCCGAATAGCAACTTCGCAGGATTGAAATCTGAGATATGTCTGCAGATCCATTTCTAAAGTGATGCTTTCAATACCTTTTATAAGATGAATATCATATGCCAGGCTTTATGAACATCGCATGCTAAGCTTGCTGGTGCTTTAGGATTTTTTACGGGAATGGGCTTTAAGAGCTCTGACCCAAAAACAATTTTCATAGTGGGTTTGGGCTCAGCCTGCACAAGCCCACCTCTCAAGAGGTTTGGGTTCGGTTAAACCCTTGGAACCCACCAACTCAAGCCCATGAGAGCTCGAGGGTAGGTTTAGGAGCGAAGGAAGCAGAGAGCTCTATTGTTGACTGAATAATACAGCAGAGCAGTGGGCTTCCACTTTACGAGGTCACGCTACAGCAGAAGGTAAAAATATTAAAAAATAAATATTTTAAATATCAATTAATCAAAACAATTTAAAATTAAAAAAAATTATTTTAAAAGAAAAAAAAAAAATTCAGAAACGCTTTTTAAACAGGAAAACAAACATCCTCCAAGGGTAAAACCCAAAGAACAGAATTAGAAAGGGAAACAAAGCCAAAAATTTCGAAATCGAAAATTTGGGGAATTATTTCCCACCAAAAGAAGCCGCCCCTTGGGTTTTTACACATTCAAATTCCCTCCTTCCTTGTTAAATTTATTATAATCCTCAACACCAAACGCTAGCCACTTATTTTCAGTCAATCTCTACAGTTCCCTCTCCTCTCCTCTCCAGATTCAAAGCTCTTCAGGTCTCTCTCTCTCTCTCTAACTCTCTGATTTTTTTTCTTTTTCTTTCTAAATTGGAATTTTGGGTCTTCCATATTTTCTTTACTCTACTCCTTTACGTTCAAATTCTTTTGAATTCTCTTAAGTTCTAAGAGTATTTTTACTGGATTTTGCTTAGATATTCCAAATTCCAAATTTCTCGTTTTTCCTAAAAAGTCCAGCCCAGATCTCTTTCTTTCTCTCTCTCAACTACAAATCTCTGTCAGTTGCTCTCATTTCTGGGGGTTACCTATATCTTTACTCTGATTTTGCTAATAATTTCGAACTATGTTTTGCTAACAGCCTCTTAGAGGCACAGCCTTTTACAAATTTTCTTCAGCTTTGTAATTTTTTGTGCCGTTTGTTTTATTTGTTAGCTATTATCAATCTGAGAATTTGAATTGTTTAAATGAAAGGTGAAAGATGGCTGGGAAAGGAGGAAAAGGGCTTCTGGCAACGAAAACAACTGCAGCGGCTAACAAGGACAAAGATAAGGACAAGGACAAGAAGAGGCCCGTCTCTCGCTCTTCTCGTGCTGGCATTCAGGTAAAATATATGCCCAATCAAATTAATTTTCGTGCGTTCATTTATCATTGCTAATTTCACTGATTCTAGCAGTAAATCAAAGGTCATTGCTTTGATAGTTTTTATTACATGTTACAGCTTGTTTGGGATTGTCATGTCTTGCAAAAACTGTCTTATAATTGCCAGTATTTGTTCCTTTTCTTCCTGGTTTTGTACGAAAACGGCTGTGATTTTCAGGAAGTGGGTCTTCTTCTGCTTAAATAGAATCCCAATTTTAGGCATATGAAATTACAAACACACATTTTGAAGAAATAATTAGGTGTTGTTAACGAAATGAAACGTGTAATTTTAAAGATCCTTAAGCTTGCCAGTGTGTGTTAATATAGGTTTTAGTATCTGACTTGAGCTAATCAGAAGAATGGTAGTCCATCTTGTTTTAAAATTTATTTAAAGTATTTTTGTTTTGGGTAGAAAGAACAGATATGGTCATTACTTTAGTTTATAGAGTAAGATTTTGGTTATCTGCATATATTCTGTTAAAGAAGTTTTTTATTTCTATCACAGTGGCATTTGTTCAAGACTGTTATGATTTATTGACGATGTTTGGATTCATTTGACATGGTTTTCTTATGTCTATGATCGATGGGTGTAGTTTCCTGTGGGTCGTATCCACCGGCATCTAAAGCAAAGGATCTCAGCTCACGGGCGAGTTGGGGCCACCGCAGCTGTCTACTTGGCTTCAATCCTTGAATATCTGACAGCAGAGGTTCTTGAGCTTGCTGGAAATGCTAGCAAGGATCTGAAAGTGAAAAGAATCACACCAAGGCATCTTCAGCTGGCCATTAGAGGAGATGAGGAGCTGGATACCCTCATCAAGGGAACCATTGCTGGTGGTGGTGTCATCCCTCACATTCACAAGTCTCTCATCAACAAAACCACCAAAGAATAAAGTTTTTGGCATCTGATCTCAAGTTGCTTTCAGCTGGACAATCATGTGTTAATTTGGTGACTGTATCTGGGTGTAGGTCAAGGTTAAATTAGACTTGTTTGGTATTAATGTTGTGCTTGCGTTTGTGTAGGACATCTTGGTTAAGTACATATCGTTTGACTTCTAGATTTGTCCTCTAGAACTAGTTCCTTCGTTTAGAATAGGAATGTTGTTTGTTGGATCCGTACCTTAAATTTCTTAGCATCCTCTTGACTGTGCTTCTAAATGTTGTGTTTTATAATTATGCTACTAAAAACTGAAAGGTGATGAAGGTAAATTCCTCTTTAACTTATCATGAATAGAAAAAAGTATTCTGTGATGGGTTAGCCTCTTTCTGGCATGAAGATTATGCCAGTTATTGCTCTGTTGCATCCCAGTTAAATACTCCAGGCAATTCACTACTTACCAGGAACAAGGTCGTTAAACGATGCATTGTGAACTAGCATCCGTGAATAATTTATGATATCGATTAGAAAGGTTGGATTGATTTTACAAATTGTATAGTATTATTAAACGAAAACATGCAACTGGTTGTCCTAAAATCACTGTGTAGCATACGGTCATTAAAAATGTAAATCAGATAGCCTTATCCTGCAATACAAGTTTCCTCTCTTTCCATAAGAAAGACGAGTTAAACAAGGATCAAATCGAAAAGAAGCATAATATTGGAACTGCTGGAAGCACATTCCTGTAGTGGTATAGCGGTACCCTCTAGGTCCTTCTGCTGGGAACTTAATCCCAAGGCTTACTCATGAATCTGGTTTGCCTACAACCGCAAGTGTCAGATGTGATTTGTAATGTGGATTGGGAGTGGCCTCCAGCTGCATCTGACGAGATGGGTGCAATTCAATATGCAATTTGTGGTGCTATTGTCCGAGGTGTAGAGAACGATGATCACGTTTCTTGCAAGCTCATCTAAAGGGCGGTATTGCAGAGAGGTTTTTGGATTATTTCAGAGAAGGGAAACGTGGTAGATTGGTTCGATTTAATCCAAGGTCCTATGCATGTGCGCCCAGATATAGTTTTTGAGAAGGCCACCCACCAAGCCGAGACAGGTTAAAATAGCAGGGTTATTGATGCCGCTTGTGCGGTATGTAACCAAAAAATGTGAGGACAGAGATCACATGTTCTTCACTTGCCTGGCTATGGAGGATGGATGAGAGACTATTTTGCAAAACATTTTGGGTCAATGAAGTCGGGCATGCTAAACAATTTCTGCCGAAGAAGAGCTTTATGTCAGCTGTGTTGAGGCTGACGTTATGGCAGGAAAGTAGCCGAAGGACTCGTGCTGCTAGCGAGCAGAGATTTGACAAAAATTCAATGTAAGAAAAATTGAACGTATCGAGCTTGTCAATTTTAGACGGCGAACAAAGATGTCAGAATGCATAATTCTCATTTCTCAAAGAGTAATTATAATTTAGCCCTGTCAATTTTACGATATTATGAGTTAGTCCCTTGATTAAAGCTGAATTTTTTTTTTTTTTTACAAGTTTCTAAATTGCTCTTTTTAAATGCATTTTAAATACTTTATGTAGTAGGTGAGAATGCAAATTTTAATTAGAAATAAAATACATTCTAGAGAAATAATAATCAAGTTACAAACAAGTAGGAAAATAAAGGGAGTCGATATTAATTTTTTAAAACAAAGGGGTTAGCAAATTATTTTACTTAAAGAACAGGTATTCAACAATAATTACTCTTACAAATGATCATTCTTCCCGGGGCAACATATTTCCACAGCTTCATATGGGCTCACTTGCGATAGGTTACCCATGAGCTTTTATCAGCCCAACACACCTAGACTCTCTCCGTCTTTTTCACGTGAGAGTGGCTCGAACAGGCTCCTTGATAATACACTTAAGCATGGAACACATGCAAGAACTGACTTTTTGACGAGGTTTGCTGAAAATCCCACTGAGATAAGATTCTTTCTGAGATTGATTGATGGACTGAAAGTTGAGAAGACTGAACTTGGACAGGTTAAGTAAGCGTTCATGTAGGAGAAATAAATTCTTAAAAGAGTGTTGTGTGTTAATGAGTGTTGTATGCTTGCTTATAGAATTTAAAGAAAATGATTGTAGTGAGAAATATATCTGGTAAGATCAGAGGGAAGAAGATAGCAAGGTTGAAGATGATTCATCTCGAGATCATATAGCTTTAAACGTTTATATGGTGTCCAAACAAAGGGAATACTTGTTAATATACTTGAAAACTATAATCTTGAACTGCATGGAAACAGGTGCTAGAAATGATAACATGTATATGCGAAAGCTGTTAAAATTATGAATTTCACGAGCTGTGTACTATTGACGATGACTATAAAAGTGATCTCAGAGAGATACGTGCCTTCATTTAATACATGTATATCTTGTCATGGTTCTAAGCGAGTAGATCAAATTTGACACAAGTGGAATGTACTCGAAGGTTGGTGTAGTTTGCTGTGTGGTTCCATCTTGACTTTTTGAGAGATCATAGCTAGCCTTCTACCGAAAGTTTAACGATGGGTGCCGTGAGTCTATTGGGTTAACAAGGACTTCTTGGAAGTTGAACCATCTTTCTTGGATCCAATATAGAAATGGATCACATGGTGTGTCTAGACGCGGAAAAAGGTGACTCGTGCTGAAGTCTTGAATGATTATAGAGCTTTGAATTTGTAAGTCTTGAATGATTATAGAGCTTTGAATGATTATAGAGCTTTGAATTTGTAAGTCTTGAATGATTATAGAGCTTTGAATTCAGGGTCATCACCTTTTTACACAATTTTTAGATGAAAACCAATTACTTTTGGACGAGAAAGAAAATCTTGAGGCTCAAAGAGTAACGAAAAGTACTGATTTTAGTAGCATAAATTGATCAATGATCAACATGATGCATTAAAATTATCTTTAATAGTCTACAACATCGATCACCTCCATTCATCTCGAAATTTGGAGGAATACATCATGCTAGCAGCCCCCAATGTTGTCATGCAATACCGAGAACTGACTTCATCAGGAAAAACTACTTTGTGGCTACTAAAAGTGGCATGGCAGCTCAGGAAAGTTGTGTTTTCCAGGAAAACGACATTCTGATTCTGAAAATGATCAGGGATCCATAACCTATATACGCCTTAATGACTCACAGTTTCGTTTGTTCATGTATTGTCTGTATAATTTTTAGATTTTTGAGATGACTGATTTGGAAATCTTCTTTTCTAAGTTTATCATTATAAAAATGCTTGACAAACTGTTGATGAGCAAGCATATATATTTGTACCATCAGCAGCCTCCTCCATAACCAGTTATTCGATCTTTATCCAATCTTGGTCTGTGGAGGTTGGTATATTAATTTATGTTATTCTACACTCTGGTGGGATCCAAATCCAAATCCAAATACATGATCGTGCCCTCTTACATCCTCAATCGTCAGTTGATAGTGAGATGGTCTCGATTAAGTTAGACATCAAATAAATATTAAATGGTGGCTCAGCGGTGGAGCCTGACACAAAATTTAATTTGGAGGGGCTAAACTTACTATAACCTTGCACGGTATAATGTTAATAACGCATAAAAAAAGAGTCCCAAGTCCTAACTCAGTGTCTAACCAAAATCAGCACTCATGCTTGTCCCGCGGGCAGGAGCTCTCACATTCTTAACATGAACCAAAATAACAGACACCGGTTTGCATTTCTTTCTGAAATCTCTATACTTTTTTTTTTAAAAAAAAGAGGTTTTCTAAGCTACCGTGTAATACTTGCTCACGGGATTCTCATGTTCGTTTTCCATTCACCACGAATTTCTTTCTGACATGGTCATAAACCACAGGTTTCAAAGAGATCCAAACATCTCTGGCTCTGGTCTAAAGTTTTATGAACCTAGTCCAATGAGGATACGTACTCAATTTACCTTAAGAAAAAATAAAAGCATAATTTGCAACTTCCCAATGAAAGATTCTTTGGATTGTGTTTTGTTTGATCCATGATGTCTTGATGTGATGCAAGTTGAATGAAAGACAGGGTGCTTCCACAAGAACCTACGCTGATCACTCAATAAGGTGACGATAATCAATGCACCGAGTAAACGTCCACTTGTACTTACCATTAGTACTATATATATATATATATATATATATGCTAGTGTGAACAAGAAATGCAATAACACAAATTAAGGTTGCAAGATTCCAAAAAACCTGAAACAAAAACTACAGGATCTTCTTAACTAGGAGTTTTGTTTAAAATGGTATCTACGTATGCTCTCTTTGTTGTCATACGCTCCACTTCTGCCAAAAACTAGATCCGAAGATACAATTCAAAGTCTAGGCCCTTTAACCTCTCTTTCTCTTTCTGATCAACCAGAGACATGGAAGCAGGGATTCTTTGGCAAACTAGAAGTCCTACTCCATCCCTGCCGCGACAGCCGCGTGGTTGTAAGATCAAGTATCACTCTCCTGCTATTCTTGCAGTTCTTACAAGAGCACCGGATAATAACATGACTGGAGTAACAGAGAAAAGGAAAGCTTCAAATCGGACAGACAAGTTAGCAGGACTTACGAAAAAGACTATCTATAATGATAGCTGGTTTGCCGAGCTAGCGATAAACTATCTATCACAGCAATTTCAAGATGCAACAGGTTTAGTTAATATCTAATATTGATTATTCATGGGCTTTTCTTCATTTCCTTTTCGAGGATAGAAAATCAGACCATGAGAACATGTGCAGGGTTAAGAAACAGCAAGAGAGGTTATGAGAGCTTGGCGCAGACAGCTACAGATACATGGCAGAAATTCAGTCCAATTCAACAACACGGGCTTGTGCTTCAATCTCTTAATCGAGCCATCCCCAGACTGATCTTGAACATGGCAAGTTCGATATTTTCCTTCCTGGTTTTACCTTCGTGTAAGAGTAATAATTATTCTGGTTTTCATGCACACATACTATAGAGAAATGCATGGAAACTCCTAGGCCTTCCAAATTCTCATCTTTATTTCTTTGAGAACAAGTTGAATAGAGTGAATTATAGTGGAACCATGTGCCAAAATAAAGCATTCTGACTGGATTTTTTAGCTGTTGCGCATGTATTATGATCCATCCTTTTCATCTTCTTTGCATAATTTATCAAAAGAAGATAACATTTCCTCTAATTCCTTCAATCCCTCATGTAGAATTGATTCGGAATTGTTTGAGACAGACACTCAAGAGTCACTACAAGACGGTTTGTTTGGAGATTACAAATTAAAAGCAAAAAATATTTTTAGATTATATGGAAATCTTAAATAATTTTTCTACTAATCTATGTCATGTGAGGTGTAATTCCTAAATTCTTCATAGCATGCTCCAATATTATAATGAATCAGCGTTGATGTTTCGATTTGTGGCAGATAAAGATAATGCTACCAGAGTCCACGTTTAAAAGAGAATTCTTTGCGGCCTTCACAACCTTGTTCTTTGCTTGGCTAGTCGGACCCAGCGAGGTAAGGAATTTTGTTTATGTTGTTGTGATGATTGTCTTTTAAAATATATTTTATTTGTAAAGATATTGAAAAGATATTTTTTAAAATTTATATTTAATATAAGCACTTCAGAATAATATTAAAATATTTAAAAAATTAATTAAAAATAAAAACAAATAAGAACATTTTAAAAAACACTTTTAAGATTTAAAAACAAACATGATTTGTTGCTTTTACATGTGATTTAACATTACTCCAAAAATTAAAGCTTTCAATTTGTTTTCTGAACTATAGTTGTGGGCATGCTTGCTTTGTTTGTTTGTTTGTTTTTTTATGGTCTGAAACCCGAGGGGTGTGATCTGGGAGGTTAGTGGGCCTAGGATCCTTTGCCTTGGGGAAAAACCATGCCAGTAGCAGAACAAAGCCAGTAAGGAATAGTTTGGCATTGCATACTGAAAATTGAGTATCAAGTCCACCCGGAAAAATATAGAACCTTTGAATAATGGAGAATTAGCCTCCCCCGGACATGGCTTTCCTTCAACTAGGAGAAAAATTAACTCGCACGTTGTGACTCCTAATTTCATTTTCCATCCGAGAAATTATGCGGTAGTCTGGATTTACAATTTAATTCCCTAAGTTGTAATTTCATATTAAAAGAAAATTAGTGCTCCATACAAAATTAATGCATTTAACCTCCAAGTAACTAATTAAAAGAAAAACAGTTGATTTATTAAATATAAGAGTTAAAACCACATTTTTAAGAGTGCATTTAGCATGGCTTTTGAATTATGATTCATAGTTGAAGAATTATTTTCATACATAACTTGTGATAAAAAATAACTTTAAATAGAAATATGTTTAGTAAAAATCACCCAAAGCAATTTTTTTTTAATAAGGAATATAGTGCAAGTTATAATTTATAAGTTAAAAATTAAAAATTTCTTCTGATTAGATCAAAATTTTGAATTAAATTTGTAATAAAATTTAAATAAAATCAAAAGTTATTTCTAACCAAATATACTTACACCTTTTTTTAAGTTAAAGATTAAAAATAACTTAATTTATGAAAGTAATACTAAGCATTATTTAAAATCGTAATTCGTAAATAAAAAATTATTTTTTAAAATAATTAGTCTGATTACATGTTCAACATTATCTAAGCTTCCCAAAACAAAAATATATTGAATATGTTGTCAAAATCCTAAACGTAAAGGTCGGGCTATTCATTCAATATTCACATTTCCATTTAAATTCATCTATACTGAATCTGTTTACTCATATTTGTTCTCTCTTGTGCTCGGTTTGATATTTTTCTTTGACCCAAAATTCCTCTCAATAGCTAGCTCTACGTTAGGTCATGACAATCATTGATGTCCACAATTATGGGAACATTTTGCAGATTAATCACTCAATAAAGCACAAGCACACATCCCCACAAAGCATTTTGCGAATTAAGATATTTCTATTAAACTGTGATTATACCCTAACGAGAGTGATTTCATGGATTTTACAAAACAAGGTGCGGGAATCCGAGTTCAACGGAAAAAAGGAAAAGAATGCAGTCCACATAAAAAAGTGCAGGTAAAATAACTTCCCTGCAATTCCAAACTAAATTATTATAACCTACGGGGGTCCCACTATCCCATACATGTCACCAGCCTATGACACTTTACTTGGTAAATCAATCTGCTCCAATAAGTTTGATGCTTCAAGGCTCTCTCCTTCTCCATTTCCATCATGACCATCATAATGGCAATAATCATCATTAAAGTTTTTATTGCACTTGGTATCTTAGCCATCAATCCTACACCTTGCAGGTTTTTAGAGGAGACAAACTGTGTTGGGATGTGTACCAATCTGTGTAAGATTCCGAGTCAAACATTTATCAAGCACTCCCTTGGAATGCCAGTTGACATGGTTCCTAGTAAGTATTCTCTTTCAGCAACTATATGCATGGCCACACAGGCATAAGAACCAAATCACTGTATGTGGCACAATCATAAGAGACGGCATTTGAGGGCAAAAAGAAAGAAAGGACAAACACAGAACACTACTGCATAAGAAATCAATACTCAAATTTTGTTTTGCACTGCAAAGGGCGTATAATGTGCAGAACATTGGAATAGAAAGTTGCCAATAGAACAACGATTTTTCTATTTTTCCTCTAATGGCAATTGAAAAGGAACAAAATAAAAAGGGATATACTTCAAGGAGCAATAGTACCTGCACTAGAGAATGTGGAAGCCATGCTCATCATGTCAATGGAGGGCCCCAAGGGGGGCCCAAGCATAACCACTAAGGGTGCAAAACTGCAAGTAAACCCATCCAATCTAAGGTGTGAATTTCAGCATATAGAAGAATACTGCTAATATATCAAGTCAAAATTACCTGAATTAGTGAACATTAATTAAAAACATATGATTCCATGATTGGTGCCACCAGGTCGTCCAAATTCAATACAATCCGCTAATTTTCACCTGTTTCCCATGAAACCAATCATGATCCTTAACCTGCTCCCATATATCATGACAACAAGCACCTAAGTTGAACGTTAGTCACATTCCCACGTGCCAATCATTAGCTGAGTGCAGGGCCACCACTGTTAAAATTTTGCAATCAACACACGATGATTTAAATGAAGGGGATCTGTCTACTGCAGCTAAGTTACTAATGGTTTGCTGTCTGATTTTGTAGATTTTGATGATATGAGCTGTGAGATGATATTTGGTCAGGAGCCTCCGGCAATAACTGAAGATCCAGCATTCAAACAGCCATG
>Ga0325401_1003429_pt1 | contig 14555 bp, 7 predicted proteins | sample PopdelMetagenome_FD_205666 | JGI IMG/M metagenome (GOLD analysis project Ga0325401, IMG submission 205666) | Populus deltoides microbial communities from Bellville, Georgia, United States - Xylem-PdKOR-R2 | ecosystem: Host-associated > Plants > Phyllosphere > Stem > Wood/Secondary xylem | place...
ATGCCCCCGCCTTTGCCACCTCCAAGACCTCCACCTCCACCCTTGCCTCCTCCGAAGCCCCCACCTACACCACCCCCAATACCCCCACCTTTGCCACCTCCAACGCCACCACCGCCACCCTTGCCTCCTCCGAAGCCACCGCCAGCACCACCCCCAATGCCTCCACCTTTGCCACCTCCAACGCCACCACCGCCACCCGTGCCTCCACCGAAGCCACCGCCTGCACCACCCCCAATGCCTCCACCTTTTCCACCTCCAATACCTCCACCGCCACCCTTGCCTCCTCCGAAGCCACCGCCAGCACCACCTCCTCCGAGGCCACCACCAGAACCCCCACCTGCACCACCCCCAATGCCCCCGCCTTTGCCACCTCCAATACCTCCACCTCCACCCTTGCCTCCTCCGAAGCCACCACCAGCACCACCCCCTCCTCCAGCACCGCCACCTATTCCTCCACCTTTTCCTCCTCCGAGGCCACCGCCACCACCAAAGCCTCCACCTCCTCCAGCACCACCTCCTAAGCCATCTTTTTCTATTTTTCTACACTCTGCTAACCCCAACACTAACACAAACACCACAGCTATAACGCCAACATATTTGCTTGAAAATCTCCCCATCTTTCAAATTTCTCTAGAGGAGGAGGGAATGTTTTGCTTGGTTATGAGAAGATCACCGGTAGGGTGAGCTTATTTATACTGAAGACCAGCTAATGCATTAATGGCGCAGTTTGATTAAATCAAGATTTATTTCTTTCTATCAATATATCTGCATTATACACGGACTCTAGGGATTGTTGTTTTAACGAAATGGCGCAAAATTCAACTCTCTTTCAGCATGGCACTTATTGGCCGGTGAGCTCATTAAGATGCTGTCCTTGAGCTCTCAACTACTCACCTATTGTGCAAGTACACCTCTCTTTCACTCACTGCCCCTTCTATCTCCACACAAACGCTCGCGCACAACGAATTACGAAGATTTGGATTCGTGTAGCAATATATATATATATATATTCAGAAGGCGGACCAGGCCGGTTTTACAAGAAAATTATAAAGAAAGCTGAATGCAGGATTTTCATTGTAGTTTTAGATATAAATTACTGTAAATTGTGATAGTAGAATTTATTTGGGTAAGGTGTATAATTAAAAAGATTACGAGGGGTGTTTTAATATTTTTGCGTTGTCATTTTTATTTTTTATTTGAAAAATTATTGGCGCATGTCCATATGCCCTAGCAAGTGGGCGACATCTGCATCATTAAAGAGGTGTGTGACCTCCCGATGGCCAAACTGGTCATACACCGTCTAGATAAATACGTAAATTTCTTTCACATGGTGCGTCGCGTGTAAAGATATCATGGTTAGATTGTCGTCAGTAATCGATTGTTTGTGTTTTTTTATTTTTTTCCTCCCGACAACTAAAGTATATAATTGTTATCTGTTTGTTTGTTGTTTGCTTGAGTTTAGTTTGACTGTTGAACCCAAGACTCTTGTTATTTGGATCTGGTATTGCTGTCAGACTCAAATCCTTTGGATCTTGTATAATTTTCAGATTCTAGAGATTTAAAATATTTTTTATATATTTTAAAAAAAATATTAACCCACAGTTTTTTTTATGCGTGGCTTCTTTAATTTCTTTTAATTAGAGCTCTCTTAAGGTAAATTAATGTATACAGATTAACTGGGCTCAGAATAAAATCATAATAAATATATAGTGGATGGTAGTGGTAAGAGTTTAAAATTAAAAGATTTGTTTTTTATGTTATTTCAGGTTTGAATCATATGGTTATTAATATGATAATTACCGAAAATTTATATGATTATTAATTTTAAAATTCATAAAATTAACCAAGATGTGTTTAAACTGGTCCATTCATCCTAACTAATAAAAAAATCATAATAGAATATATACTAAACTGGTTGGAAAATGAGATAAAATTTCTCAACAACTGGTGTGCAGGGGCGGAGCAAGGGTGGCAGGTAGGGCCCGGGCCAACAAAATATTTTAAAATTTTTTATTGTTTAATATTTTTAATTTAAATAAATAAATTTTTTAATAATTTATATTATTATATTAATTTTAACCTTCCCTGTAAATTTTACCCACCTCTGCCCCTGCTGGTCTGGATCCCAATTCGATCTCGTCATTAAAAAAAATAAAATTGTTCATAGAATATATACAGTATGACCGTCAAGATATAAAAGAGAGTGAGTACAAGATTTAATCTTCGTAGTATTCATGACATTGCTGACTTCTTACTAAAAAATGTCAGATACCGCAGCGGCAAATAGGCTGGTGGCGGTCAATTCCATGCTCGTTTTGGCTAGGCAAAAATTCGGCCATAATTTTTCAAACTTTATTTAATTAACTAGTACTACCGACAGTACAGGGCTGTTTAAAAAAATAATAATTTAAAAAACAACCGACTCACCAGTATTATCTATATACCCAGCTGGACTGGGTCCCCGGCCGACCAGCCCCTCCCCTACGGACGTGTACCCTCCTCCCCGGTGATTATCTTCTTCCAGCTTGTTTCTTCTTTGTGGCTACTATGTTCTTTAAAGCTACGACTATACTGGGAACCAAATTGTGATCAAGTGCTTTAACTATACTTCGAAATACTTGTGAATAGATTAAGACTACTGTTTATGTACTTGACATGCACAATGGTGACGAGAGTCCGAATAAAAGAAATTGTCTAATTCAAAAACTCATGAGATATTAATAGTAATTTTACGTTTTTTCAACATGTATTTTTGATTAAAAAAAATCATTTAAATTTAAAACTCGTAAGGAATCTCCGTTACTATATACTTAATTTTTAATTTAATTAACAATGATAAGGATAAGGGTTTGATTATTAATATTCTAATACTTATCAATAATAAATTATCTCAGTCACGGGAATAAGTTTTTAAATGAGATATTGAAAATGGTTTGATATTATTTTTTAGTAATTTGAATGATTATCAAACCTCAACTGCCTCTTAAATTTAAGTTTTATTAATTCATTCTAGAGATTTTATTTTTAATTAAAATTTAATTATTCATTATGCACGAGTATCTTCGCTGAAAATCCATAACATGATGCAACTGAGGAGTCAATATATTTACTTTTTACTAAATACACGGTTAAATGGTACCTTCAATAAATCTATCGGTACGGACCACCACGTGGTGCAGATCCAGGTAACTCTTTCATGTGGGCTTGTATGTATAAATACTCACCTCGATTTCTTCTGTGCTCTGTGGTCAACAGCGGGCTTATAACAGCCCGTGTAATTATAGTGCAAATCCGGGTGAAAGTATGATTTATTGAAGCATGAATTTAGCCCATGTAATTCTATTTATTTACATCTTGGTCATGAATTGTTTTTCTTTATATTTCAGTTTTTAAAATGGCAAAAAGTTGACTTTGGTCCTTGGTGTTTTTGAAGGAGTTCAATTTGGCCCCTGATCATATAGCAAAACACAACACAACAATTAAAAAAAAAAAAAACTGAAGGGGAAGGGAAAACCACTACACGTATAGCTCATATTACTATTTACCATGACAATTTAATTATCATTTTGCTATTCCCAGAAAAACACAAATGTCTTGGTGTTAAGGATATTTTGGTATTTTTATACCATACACTAGTCATTAAAGGATTGACCAATAATATTTGTCTTTGATAATTTTTAAAACATGATAAAATGTCTTAACTATCAAAGTCATTCTTTTTAAATGATAGAGAAGGGTATTTTTGTCCTTTTTATTTTTTTACATGATAAAATAATAACTCTACCTAAAAAATCAAAGAAATTAAAAACATGCACTTATATGGCATTTGGTATTTTCACTGTGTTTTTTTTTACTAGTTTTATGAAGGGTAATTTAATCTTTTTACACATATTAAATGTTATTTTAGTTTAAAAAATTATAGACACATGAAAGACATCCACGCACTTTAGGGGCCATGTGCAACATCTCTTTGAAGCAACAAAATCTATTTTCATTGTGCCAATGAAGCAACATCATGTCCTCTTTTTTTGTGTACAATACATGTTGATGATGTCAGGGTGGTTTGTCATTAGACTTTCTTTTATTTTTTCCTTTTTTTTTCTCCTTCCATGTAAATCATAAATTGATCATCTTTATTGTTGGTATTTCAACTTTAGTCTTTATTATTTTAATTTTTAATTTTTGTTCTTGGCTGTTTTGTCAAGATTTCATTTGTTTTTAATTTAACATCTAATTCTAATTTATCATATATATTTTATCAATTTGATTCTTATTCTTTTAATTATTATTCTTTGTTGGGCGTTTTTGAAAAAAAAAATATTAGTTTTCAATTTTATAACTCAATCTAAATTTATGGTATATTATGTTTTCCAATGTTGTTCTCGTTCTTTTGATTTTTTTATCATTTTGTTATAGTTATTTTTCTTTCCAATGTCACCCTCCAACAAAATACTTGTAGTTGCCCTCTATATTTTTTTTAAATTTTAATTATTTTAATTACTATTTTTTTTTTGTTCTTGATCTTTTTATGTGATTTATTTTTTGATTTTATCTTTCAACATTTTATTTATTGATGATTGTGGTTTTTCCATGCAAGGTGCTATACGCAGGTCGCGATTTTAAAAAGTTAACGGGGGCTAATATTAATTTTTAATTTTTTTTTCGATTTCATCGTTCAATGTTTTTTTTGAAAAACTAGATTTGTGATTTTCTTCGATTTCTTTTATAATAGGTCATCTTAACCTCATGACCTAGAACATGGTTTTAGTGAGTGCTCCTAGGCTGGCTCAACCCCTATCGCACAGATTATATGTCCATCATGCTAATCCTGGTTTACCCGGGTTCTTATTTGTTCATTTCTTACCCAATCCTGTCATTTTATATTTAATTGATTAAAAATTAAACTGTATCATTTTTTCATTATTGGAAAAAAGATTTGTTTTCACGGTTACAGTGATTGTTTTTTTAAAATTTATTATTATTATCTATTTTTTTTATCAAATGGTTAAAATAAAAACATTTTAATTAACCAATCAGGACAATAACTCAAGTCATAAAAATTTATTCTTGCTTTAAAATATGTTTATGACATCTAAATACTATTTTTTTTACAAAATAATAATGTCTAGTAGCATAACATAACTTTTTATACAAACAAAAATAATAATAAAAAAAAACAACTTCATATTCAATAGCCTCCAATTGATAGAATATTGAAGGAGCGCGGTAGGTTTTTTTGTTTTTTTAATGTATTTTAAAAATGTAATTAATTTAAAAATATTAAATTGATATATTTGTATGACTTAAGTTGATGTAAAAAGTAAAATTAAGAATTTTTTTTTTTAAATATCATTTTAATATATTAAAAAAAAATCTCTTTTAAAAAACGCCAAATTGCGGGGCTGGAAGGTGGTCGGGTCAGGTGAGGGCTACTTTAGTCCTTTCCTAACTTTAACCTCCTCCCATTTCGAGAATAGAAAAACAAAGAGCCCTGGGGTGAGGCAATCTAGGGTTTTAGTAGCTAAAAAAATTAAGTAGAAGAAAGCAAAAGCTTGAAAATTGAAAAAATGGAAGGTGGGGACGAAGGAGGAATAGATAGAGTAGTTGATTCGAAAGATTTACAGCAACAAAGCAAAGCACTTGATAAACTCACTGACCGTGTTGAAGATCGCCAACTTGATTCTACCCGTGTTCAGGAAGCTATGGCTTCCATTGCTTCTTCTGCTGAAGCTGATGCCAATGCTATGAGATTGAGGTACCCGATTTTATTTTATTGTACCTGTAGACTTAATATCTTGATTATTAGAGCATTTAATAGTCGATGGTCTTATAAAGAGACTTTGCCTGTACGTGGATTATTTATTTTCTTGATCGACTGAGAATATTCTGTAGTAATTTGAAGCTAACTTTCATTTTATTCGGGGGAGGGGGTTTGGCTAAATAATTTAGAGCAGTAGCTTGTTCTTTAGTTATTATTAAATCAAATGTTCTGGACTAGACTTGCTCACCACAAATGGATATGTTTTACTGAACGCGACATGATTTATGATATTTACATAATAATACAAACAGATTATTTTAGCCGGGTCGGGTTTCTTAATGATGTTCAGCCCTGGTTTAATTTTATTCAGGTGGATACGATGTGTTAATGCTTTGTTTTGAAGTTTAAATGAGAGTTACAGATTAATCAAAAGGATATGGGGAAAGAGAACTCTTAGGTATGTCAATCTTTAACGGGTATTTCTTAGCAAATATTTAGAAGACTTTGTCTTGAAAGACTGAAACTTCAATGGGTTCATCATAGTTTGATGACATCGGAGACCATCCTGTGATGTACTGGTTTGTGTATTACATTGAACATATCAGTATCCAATATATATGTGTTTTGAGTTCCTGTATAGGATAAATATTTCCACGTAGCATTTGTTCAACAACTTTTATTTATTCTTTTTAGTCGTTTCGTTTACACATAGATGTGAGTCTTTTTTCTCCCTCTGAGCTGGTATTTCAGATCTCTCGATCGCAGAATTCTGTGCCTTGCTCAGAAGTTCAATCATGCAATATTTCGTATGTAAAGCAGTAGGCACTGCAGCATAACTATTTTCTTGGAAATTTATTCCCATCTTTTTGTATATCTTCATTTTTCTTGGGCTGTTACCTGTTGAATGTCCTTTTCTTTTCAACTAAACATTATTCTTGTTCTGCTTTACAGGGAGAAAGAACTGGCTGCTGTGAAGATCAACGCAGCTGATGTTGACATAATTGCAAATGAATTAGAGGTTACTTTCCTAGTATTTTTCCATTTGCATTAACGGATTTCAATTTGCATCTGCCAGTGGCTTATAGCATTTTTCTTTGATGTCGACACCAGTTGGACAAGAAGGTAGCAGAGAGAACCTTACGAGAGCACAAAGGCGATGCTGTTGCTGCTATTCGACATCTTCTTCACTAGAAACACATTGGGAACGCCGGGGGTTTAAATTTTTCTGAGAACGAGCTATATGAAGAATTCTTTTCGAATGCCAATGTGGAAGTTAATTTCTCTCTCTTTCCTTTCCATTTGCATAAAATGTTTGGAGTTGATGGTCTCTGTAAACATGCTTGCTATGCTTTTCAAAAACTGTATCCAGGAAATCAGCGATTCCCAACTATATAGATTTATATCCTGTGATCAGGTAATCCACCATACACGGGAACTTCGAGGACGAACTATTGCTCATCACGTGTTCGGTAACGCTGAAGATGATTTTAAATTGAAAATGCATGGTTTTAATATAAAAATATCAAAACCAATTAAAAGCATCTTGAAAAAGCATTTTTAGACGCACTGAAACTCATCAAGTAACCTATCATCTCAGTAAACGATTTTTTACCATCGGAGGCTTGGCAAAGCGTGTTTGTAGTGTAGCTGCAATTGGGGCAAAGCATCTTTTGTATTTTTAACTGGCTTTGCTCCCCCATTTTATCATTGCAAATAAGACGGTTTGCTTCTCTTGATGATAACTTTTTTTTCCGTCTCTCTCCCCTCAAACACAAGTCAAACCAAGTATAACCGAACCTCAACTAGAAGAGCATCAAAGGGTATTACGCCAGCTTAGATCACACCATCTTATACAAATACAAAAAAAGATAAACAGAAACCTTAGATGAATTCATGCAAGCTGAGTGCTTAGTTCTAGAATTGCCCGAATGGGAGAGATAGAAATGCAAAAATTAGGGCAACAAAATCCATCACTTTTAAACAAGCATGTAGAGAAATATTACCGAGGAAAGACAGTTATCTGATCTCACTCCTATTTGATCAATTGAAAACTGTGTTTTCCGACAACTTTCTAAGTGGTCCTAAACATCTCTCACATTGAAATCACTAATGGGTTTGCATGAATCCAACCAACACAATTCCAATCACACGGCACCACTGATGGATGTCGAAGATTTTAATCATGTTAGTAAATAAACAAACATCCAACCCACCCAATCACCATAAAAAATCAGGCAGCTCACAATGATGTCAACTACCCTCTCCTCTTCCCTTCCTTTTCTTAGTCTATCTGGCGCGAGCTTTTCCATGCCAATACCACATGCCTTTAGTGGCAATCCGTGGGCTATCCTAGTAAACATTCTCTTCACCAGCACTTGGGGGTAGACACGAGCCTTTTGGAAAGCAAAGTCATTCCAATCTGTGGCCATGCTAATGAGACAAGCATATGAATCTGACCTACAGTTCCTTCTGTGTGTTATCTCCAGCTGCGGAACGGGCTGCCTGGAATTGAATGGCATATTGTCTCTGAAGATCTCTGAGCTTTTCCAGCAATTCCTGGAAAGTTGGACGGCACTGTGGATCACTGGTTTAGACAAAGTTATGAATTCAACCATTAGAAAGTTTCGAAAATTGGGAATATAGATAATTGAGAACTGTAAAAAAGGGTGACAAGACAAATGATTTCACTTTCCAGAATAACTACGTCTTAATCAATACCTAAGACCAAACATAATTATTCTATAATATAGTCACCATCAAAATGAAATCCACAAGACAACATCAGATAACTTCCAACAATAACTGAAAAATCTCCACAGCCAAAGTCAAACATGACAACCATCATAACTTTATAATCATAAGCATTTCATACACATCTACTAGCCAACCCATTAAATCCTAGTTTGACCACTTGGTGTTGGTTACATGCATCCTCCATTTAGCTCTACCCAGGGTATTAATTCATGCATCTACATTTATGCTGATGTGTAGTTCCAAAAAGATAATACATTCATGATGATACAGGACAAACATAAGACTGTGGGCCAAAATATGAAAATAGAAAGAAAAAAGAATTAAGAGTTGCCAACTAGGATCAAAACTTTGAACCCTCATTATTTTATAACCAGAAATCGTCGAGCATTTGTATGTCGATTAATTTAAAGTCGTGGAAGTCTAACAACCACCCTAACCAACCATAGAAGCACCTTCAGCAAGGGTAAATTTGCTTAACTCTTAAAACCCTTCTTTTAGAATCAAGTGGAAGAAAATAAGCACCTGTCCCAGCAACTTCCAATTATAGAAGCCCACTGTGGATCCACATCTTTTGGAATCTCGAGCTGTTGGTTCATGAACCCTACAGCTCCAATCACCTGCAAGTACACAAAACAAACTATAGTTCGTATGTGCAGTGCTATGTTAGCATTATTTATTATTTGCCGAATTGAAAATTTGAAAAGGCTCTGCCTGAACATCCAGAGCATGTGCTGGCAGCAATGTATTCTACTGTTCAAGCACTCAACGACTGTATGTTAGCATACACAACAGTTTAGTCTTTGCTTTCCTAAGAGAAATATCCTCAGAAATTTTCAAGTGAGAACTATACCTGCATTGAGTTGAGATTATCCCAAGGAATCTTCTCAGTGGCAAGCTCCCAGAGTATCACTCCATAGCTGTATACATCAGACCTAAAGGAAACCAAACAGCAGAAAATAAATCAATTTCAAGCTTAGGGTGGTTCCAGAATACACTTCAATCAGAAGTTTCAAAGTCTAGTGTTTTCGCAGCCCAAAGGGTAGAGCATACTTTTCATCGGAGGGTTCATTACGGAGAACTTCGGGTGCCATCCATTGAGGCTACAACGACAAAATAAAGGTAGTAGAGTGAGAATTTGACCTTAAATTTTTAAGCAGCCTACTCATAACAATTACAGAATGACTATTTTGATAAGATAAAGTAACAAAAGTTGTAGTACCGTTCCCTTCCCGGTCTTTGTTGTCAAATAAGTTTCATGCTTTAGACGTGATAAACCAAAATCTCCAACCTGGTCATATATAATTATATTTTCACCTCAATGGAAAAAAGAAGAAGAAGATATCCAAGATAATGGATATCTTCACCTGAAGTTAAATAGAAAACCAAACAAATTGCATGAGAAAATACTTATAATTAATGACAAACCTTTACAGTCCAGTTCTTGTCAACTAAGAGATTTGAAGACTTCAGATCACGATGAATGATAGGCGGGTTGTAATGATGAAGATAGTTCATACCTCGAGCCTGTAGAGGATTCAAACAATAAAATAAAGGATGAGATACACTTCATTATTAAAAATCAATCAGAACACCTCAAGAACCCCACACAAATGCAAAAGCCATAGAGATCCTCAACAAGAAAACAAGACAGTCATTGCACCATTTTGGTCCCAACGAGGTGGGATCATAGAAGGAACAATTCAGAGACATCGTCAACCTTCAGCATTCCTTACAGGCCCAAGAGTTTTAGCACTACAACAAGCAATAATTCCTACCAGGAAGTATATTCATAAAAAATTCACCACTCACTATATCCAATGCCATATGAGCACGCCGTCTCCAATCTAGTTTGGTTGTGTTCCTCTGCAGTAAGCGAAACAAACTTCCACTGCATCAACGGGAAATAGAACAGTTACTGAAAAGTACATTATCTTCTGTTTCAGGAATTTACAAGTTAATTTCAATCATATGACACCCTACAAAAATCATGTGCCATTTTTTAGTTGGCACACTGAAAAGTAATAAAACTGAAAGCTCATCATTCATAGTTGTTGAGATGGGGTTCAAAATTACCGTGGGAGGAACTCTGTAACAATGCAGAGACGCTGAGGTGAAGTCACAGCACCCATGAAGAGCAAAACATTCGGATGCCGGAGTCTCTTCATGAGAGATACCTTCATGAATGAAAAGAAAAGGGGCATTGATGTTATATTAAAACAGGGAAGGGGAGCATCCTTCATTATATAACAATGCAAGATATGATATATTCCCAAATCTGAATCCCAAAATTACCCGATCCTTCAGGCAAGACCTAGCATAGCATTGTTAAACTAGTTGAAATCAAGATTTGACAATACCAGTAACCATAAACAGCTTTAAGCAAATCCACTAAGAAAATCTCGTATTGCTCATGTCTCCAACTAAGGCTAGTATAGTCCAGTTGACCAGCATTTTGATTCTTATTATCTTAATTTACATATTTACAGACTTCAAAGCCTTCAGTTAAATGGTGTCACTTGTCTACACCAACCCAAGCATTGATATTCATTGCAGACAATAAGATATTCTAAAGAAATGACCTTTAATAAAAAAGTTAATATGACAATGATTGAAAGGTCGTTGGCAATTTTAAGACAATGGAAATCATGCACACACGGACCAGTTTGTAGCAGGTAAAAAGAAGAAGGAAATGGAATTGGTTAAAATGGAGCATGCATAGCAAGAGGCTTGGAACATACTAGAAACATCCCAATTTGAAATGCATTTAAATGGCAAGAAACTGTAACTATGATTCTGTTGGGCTAACAAGGAAGCAAGAAATTGTAACTAAGATTTTGTTGAGATAACTGGAATCCCACCTCTTGTTTAAATGCAAGTATAACATCATCTGAATACTCTTGCTTGGAGAATACTTTGACAGCAACATCCTGAAACAAAATGAGTTTTGCTCAACCAAGGATAAATAAAATATCATCACCACAAAGTTCATTTTGCTTCTTTTCCTCATTCCACTCAATGCAAAACACAATTAAAGCTTCATAGAGATCCTAGCTCACAAGGCAGCATCTTATATTCTGTAAGAATAAGAAAGCAGAGTCATGTATACACTAAATGCACATAACATCCCATTTATGTGGTTTATGTAAGACATATCAATGTCATAGACATATATGCTTACAAAGTTCAGACTAGGCAATTTTAACTTGAGTTTGCTTCTGTTCATATTATCCATAATGAACAGAAATGAAAGCTTTAGATTAGGATAGATGGCAGGCACAATGCTGTATCTTATCTCAAGTATCTGAATTCATATACATCTTGTGATTACGTGTCATTGAGAATGAAGATGTTTCAAAGGAAAAGAGCAAGAGAACATACTGATCCGTACCACAGGGCATGATATACAGTTCCACAAGAACCTGCAGGAATATAAAGTAAAAGTGGTAAAGTGAGAATGCAAATGAAGTGTAGTCAAGCAAAACATCCCAGCTTAAAGATAAAAGCTAAAGAAGCATTATGACAGATCACTGTTATTTGTCACTAGACATTCAATGAGGATGCAAAAAATTTCAAGTTCAGGAAAGATTAAATACAGAAGAGTAGCTCAACCAAAGGACATTTTAGAGTCGATACTCTAGAAGCACACTTTTCAATTTAAAGATAATTACCTTGCCCAATTTGCTCTCCAATAGTCAAGTCTTCCCATAATATTTCATAATCCAAGCAATCCGTGTCCGGGTCCACCTTATTCACAGTACTGCTGGTACTTCCACAACTACTGGCACTGCTTGTGCTGTTAACATTAATTGAAGAAGACCAGGACCCAGAGGCCTCATTATTGGCAGGCCGATTACTTTCACTGACATGGCTTTCAGATTTTGCAGCGGAAGAGGGACTTCTCTGATGAAATGTTTCACTCTCTTGATCATTTTGCAACCAAGGCCACCCAAAACGTGTAGTCCTTGCTTCTGAGCCTTCCTTTTCATTCCCTTTCCAGGGCCATGACAGCCCTTTCTTACCAATCCATGCTTCTGCCTTTGAGGTAAAGATATTGTGAATTGCAGGCTTTCCTTCGCTCTCATCACCAGATTCTCTGCATGATTGTGCTGGGGACCTGTCGTCAAGATGGGAAAACACACCAAAAGGAGATGGATGTACATCTCCTCTTGGCGTACTAGCTCCACTAGAATTTGCATCCTCCCGATGGTCAGATAGAGCTGCATCTGAGTACCCATGGTCAGAATAGTGACTGTCCCCACTCCCTCCTTCACGATCCATCCTGTTCTCTCCCGGCCGGATTTTGGACTTGACTTTGTTGCTCACCTTGGATGCCTGTTTTGGTGATTCTAACAATCAAGACAGGCAACGCTGTATAGTTAAATACATAAGAACACAAAAAAACTAATAGACTGACCAAATTTGATATTTTTGACGCTACTGCTGCTTGCAAGGGCTGTTGAGAATCAAGACCAAGTTTGCTCATGACGATATTCCTGGGCGAACTATTGCTTGACTCTGCTTCCAAGTTCCTCGAATCCAACAATGCAACCCCCACTTCTTGAAAAGGTCGTGAATCACCAGACACGCAAATAATCCCAACCAAAGCACCATCATCATCGTATAAAGGAGTATTAGTGGCAACAACTGTAAACCTCTCCGCCATTTTATTCTTAACCGGAAACTTCCCTGTCCATTTCTCCCCCATACTAACTCGTTGAACAATACCATTTGCCACTGCATAATCCCGAGGATCAATTAGCAGCTCAATAGCATCCTGACCAAGAGCTTCTGCAGCTGAATAACCATAAAGGTTCTCGGCTGTTCGGTTCCTGCACAATCATAACAATACACCTAAACCCCATAAATCAATGCCTTCAATTTCCGCAAAAACTAGAAAAAACCCAGCAAAAAAAAAAATCACGCGAAACTCGTTCAAAAGCACAAAATTTATATTACAGCTCAGATTAAAAGGGATTATCATCTAATACCAATCAAATTCAGAAATCGGAATCACAATTTCCATAGTCAACCACCAACATATCTACAGTTACAACAACACCCAAAGTTCAAACCAAAAGAAAAACACCATACACACAAACAACAACCCCAAATGACAAAGATGTGAAACGAAAATGCAAAAGAAGAAAGAAATCTTTAAGAAACATAGCAAACTTACCAGTAAATAATACGACCTGAATGATCAAAAATATGAACAGACTGTCCCACGGACTGCAATATATTCAAATATTGTTTATCAGTAAACTTCACAGAAGAAGGTCCTCCTCTATTACCATCTCCTCCTTCTCCACCACCATTACTGTGACCATCGCTAACATTATTACTATTCAAACTTCTACTTTCTCTCTGTAAAGGCGATGAATGTCTAAATGAAGCAGAACCCTTCTTCCAAGCAGCATCAAAACTCGACCCGGTTGGCCCACCAGCAACCCGATTCCTGGGACCAGACCTTTGTGGAGATATAGAATGGGACCTTTGCTGGGTTGGTTTTGGATCGGTAGTAGTAGAGGAAAGCTTGAGCTTTGACATTTGTTGTTGAAGATGATGGTGTCCCGCTTCAAGTTGTTGGATTTTTTTTAGGAGCTCTTCTGCTTGTGGTGCTGTGCTTTCCATTTTCCTGGCTTCTCAATAAATCAGTTCATTTTTAATCTTTCTTTCTTTCTATCTCTGACTTGCTCGTCTTGATTTCTTAAAGAAGAGGATTTTTGAGGGGTCAAGAAGCTCTTTTCGTTTTCTTTTTTTTTTCCCCTCTCTCTGCTTTTATATATATATATATATATATATATATATATATATATATATATATATATATATCACTGTCAGAGCTTAATTATTAGGCTTTTTCTCTCTCTCTCATTTGGTTTTTATGGTTCGCTGTCATTATTATTCCTCTGCTCCTTTTACGAGACTCACTTTCTTTCTCTAAACTATTCTAGCCCTCTCTCTCTCTCTCTCTCTCTCTCTCTCTCTCTCTCTAAACTTAAGTAACACGAAAATATTTATTTTGCTTTCAAGTGAATTT
>Ga0325401_1003432_pt1 | contig 14552 bp, 4 predicted proteins | sample PopdelMetagenome_FD_205666 | JGI IMG/M metagenome (GOLD analysis project Ga0325401, IMG submission 205666) | Populus deltoides microbial communities from Bellville, Georgia, United States - Xylem-PdKOR-R2 | ecosystem: Host-associated > Plants > Phyllosphere > Stem > Wood/Secondary xylem | place...
TTGAGTATTTTGGTTGAAAATCTTATTCTTAACCCATTTTTATCCAACAACACTTAATAAACACCATACAAATCACCTTAAATCATCTAACTCCAAAACACCCAAAAACCATATAAAAAAACAAAAATCAATAGAATAAAAAAAATTTAAAATGGAACTTTATTTTTTTTAAGGCATGTTTATAGACAAAACTCACAACAATTGAACTTCTATCGTCAATGAAATTCTTTAATCGTTGAAAAGTAGTCAAACCAATTATTTTCTCTTTCCTCACTGTTTTTAGATGAGTTTCTTTGTTCTCACTCTAACTCTTGGACCGAAAAATAAAAAAAATAAATTTTTGGATCAAAATAAAAATTGTCATTAATACAAGATTAGCTATATATTTTCTTTGTGTTTTATATTTTAGTTTCTTAACTTTCAACTTTGTATTTTTATCATAATTTCAAGCATTTTTCTAATTAGGTTATAAAAGGATTTGATTGAGAGAGAAAAATTACAAATAAAAAAAATCCAGCTATTCAAGTTTTCATATGAATAGTCAAACTAACCCCATATGTTTTAGTTATCTTGTTAATTTTTCTTTAGCTCGTGGCAACATTTCATGGAATGCTGCTGCCTCAGCCCCATCAACATTCTCACTAGGTGGTGACTTGAATCAGTTTCCACTTTAGTTGGCTTACCATAATTTAATTTGTTTTCTAGGGCAGTTTCAGATTATGTAAATTTCTACTGGTGTTATTAAAATGGGTTTAGCTTGATATGTTAATCCATTAACTTACCGATAAAGGATAAAGGACTTGATATTGTGTAAGTTTTAATTTAAATTAAATAGGAAATAACACAATCAAATTTTGATTTGATTTTTAAAAAAAAATTCAAAACAATATTGTTTTAATTTTTTTAAAAAAAAAACTTGAAATGATACCAATTTGGATTGATTCGAATTAATCTTGGTTAACTCATCCAATTTAAGACCTAGACCTTGGATCGGGATATAGGTCGGGCTAATCTTAATGACTTTGTTTTCTACAACTTTATATGCCAACGTATTAGTAATGTACTTTATCCATATCCAAGTATCTCAATAGTAAAATACTAGATTAGTTATCCATGCTGTCTTGTGGACATAATTAATTTTCTTAACATAAAAAAATGTATTTAGGTGTTGTTAGCACGTTTGAAATAAGTAAGAAAAACTTATGATTTGAGTCATAGACTCAACTAAGTTCAATAAGTTGGTTTCATTTAATTATATGATAAAAAAACAGCAATAAAAATAAAATAAATTGAATTAAAAAAAAATGATCATAATGACGTAAACAAAATAAACATTTGTTAATATTCTGAAAAGATATTTTCTAAGACCCCCAAAAGATCTCTATAATCTTACTTAATAACAAAGTAGAAATTAAATTGAATTTAAAATACATTTCTAATTCATCTAATAATAAAAAAGAGCCAAATCAACATGATTTTTAATGTTGAATAAAAAAAAAGCATCTAATTAAAAAACAACAACTTGAATCAACCCTAGTTTAAATAGCAAACACATGACTAAGGTCATGAGAATGAGACAATCCTATAAAAAGAAAAATAAAAAAAATATAAAATTTAATTCTTAATCAACGAAATGTTGAGAATAAAATTAAAAAAAGATAAAAAAACAGACACGAGTCAACCTAAGTTAGCATGCCAAACTCGCTACTTAAATCTCGAGACTGAAATAACCTAATAAAAATCAAATCAAATAAAATTACGAAACTCGATTACCGTATCAACTAAATATTAAAGGACGGTATCGAGAAGTATTCAATTTTAAAAAAAAACAACCCAAAAAAAGACTCACGTCAACTCAAGTTTGTCCGTTAAACTCGATATCCAGAACATGAGACTGAGATAATCCAATAAAAAAAAATCATGAAGCCTAATTTCCAACCAAGTTAACCTTTCAAACTCGTTACCTTGTTTATGAGATCAGGATTGCTTTATAAAAAAAATAAAAAAAAATTACAAAATTCAATCTTCAATCAATCCAATATTGAAAAATAAAATAAAAAAATATTTTAAAAAAATAAAAAAAAACAATTAAAAAAAACCCAAATGTGACATCAAATATAATTACATGACATCTTGCTATTTTGGAGAGAATCAGAGTAGAAATCGAGGGGAGTAAAGATAAAAGAAAGATGAGAAGGAATAAAACGCTGCTAGAGCCACAATGTTGTTTTTTTGTCAACATGTACCGCTTCCCAAGAAAGCTCTCGTTGAACCGCTTTAAACTCCACCAATAATGATGTTGTTTGGTAATGTGGTTGCGGGTGAGATTCACCCGCAACCACATATTTGAGTGTTTGATAACAGAGAAAAAAGTGATTTTTATTAGTGGGACCCATCAATTTTAACTGTTGCACCACAAGTTTGGAGAAGCAGCAAAATGCTGCTTCTCGTTGTGATTTCCTCTTAACAGTGGAGCATGGCTCCACTGTTCAGTGAATAGTGGAGGCATGCTCCACTGTTGCATTATTCACTAAAGTGAACAGTTATTGTTTTTTTAAAAAAAAAACTAGTGCAGTTAATTTATTTCACTCGCACTGTTCACGTAAATATGAACTTCTAATTTTTTTTTTGTTTTTTAAAAAAATTAGTTTAAGGTGAATTAAATTTACTCGTACTGTAATCTCAATTTTATTCCTGATAATATGTTACCTAATTTTATTGCACGCTCAAAAAATCATGAAAACTGTAGTTCTTGTCGAATAAATTTTGGACGTAATAAAATTGTAAATTTTTTTAAAAAAAATTGAGTTTTACTTGAAAAACTAGTATTTAATATTATTTAATAACATTATATAAATTATAAGGATATCGCATGATGACGTGACATTTGTGAAATTTGATCGCAATTCCAATTATGTTCTTGCCGGGTCCGACTCAGTTAAAAAAAATTCAGTTTTTATTTTTTTAATTGTGTTTTATTCATTAAATTAGAAGGATATCGCTTGATGACGTAACAAAAAATTTAGTTTTTGTTGTTGCGTGCTTAAAAAACCATGAAAAATATAGTCATTATTAGATAGATTTCGTATGTGATGATGACATTGCATGTAGTTTAATGGAATAATAAATAAATTTTGATATCAATATTATTTATTTCATGATGTAATAATAGTAGTTAAATCTACAATATTTAAATTAAAAATATTTTTAATTATTTCATAACCTCAATTTGAAAAGCATTTTTTTAACCAAACATATTAAACTATTTTTTCTTCAACCTCAATTTCAACCACAGTTTTAACCAAACACCTATTTTTTCAAACCAACCTCAACTAAAAGTACTTTTTATAAAACAACTTTTTTCAAACCACAACAGCAACCGCAATACCAAACACACTCAATAGCGGTGTTCTAACATCGAATAAAGTCGCATGCCTCGCTAGAGCACAACAGCTCCCCTCATACACTGACATGTGGATTGCATGCCGTATCCGGTCTTTAATTATCCATTCCCTGTAGTTTCTCGTATTTGTTTTTAGTTTCTAATATGGTCTTTAAAGCTTTAATTATTTTAAATTAATAAATTTTAATTTAATTGTGCCAAACTAAATATTAATTGAGCATCATATTTTTCTCATGATATTACAATATCTCTATATTTAAACAACCAAATGCAAACCATTAAATTCAATCCAAAAAAAAATTTAATTTTAATTTAATCTAATACATGGTCAATGATATTGCCACTATGACATTCCACTCACAGTAGTTACAAATTTAACCAACTTTATTAAGTATGAAGTGCTAAGAATGTGCAGTGAAATTACAAACAACCTGTTGATGTATATGGATGGAGAATTGGCCTAACACAATTGAATTGGCAAGAACAGAAACACAAAACCGAATCAATCCCTCGGCGATACACATCATTTGTCCCTTTTCTCTTGCATTTTGCTGCTGCTGCTGCTGCTGTCGTCAAAGATGGTGACCAAACTAGTTCAAGAAAGAAAGTTTACACACGCACACTTTTAGTTGATGGTTTGAGATTATTCATTAAAAACTATCATTGGTTGAAAAAGCTAATGACGGGAAAATCCTCTACTTAGATCATATGGGCGACCAAGATCTTTCTTGATAGTCAATTCTTCTTTAGAGGTGGCTGAATCCACAGACAAGTTTTTCTTCTTTCTCGGACAAAAAACCTTTCCTAAGTATCTTTCTTGGTACATCTCGGCGAGGTGGAAATTGAGGGCTGGTGCTGGCAAAGATGTCTTGCATGAGGCGGCGACAGATTCTCTACAAGTGGTCAGTTATAAATGTGAGCTTCTTCCATTTTTTCTAAAAAATCTTAAAAGACAAAGGTTGAATAAAAAAATAGTATAAGGAGAGATGAAGGTTGAAAAACAAAAAAGAAATATGGGGATCGGACAAAAGAAAAAAAGGAGGAGGGGTTTAGCATGCACGCGCAAAGGGAAGCCCTAGCCCCTAAGAAACATCTTTGACTAGTCAAGTGAGTGACTACAGAGTACTCATTTCGCCTGCATAGGAAGGGGAGCTCTTCTTCTCACAGGTAATTTTCTGAGTTTCAGCTTCTTTTCATCTGCTTTTTATTCGTCTTCTTATTATTAATGTTTTTGTCTGAAAATGGATGTCTTTTTTCTACAAGTAGAGAGCACAACACTATGGAAGTAGATCTGGTGATAATTTTCATCTTCCAATCTGTGTTTTTGCATCACTTGTGTGCTTGATTCGTGTCTTGAGAGAGGGTCAAAACTTAGCTTTGACCTTCTTCATGACCTCAGCTCTGGTTTGTTTGATGCCCAAATATTTCATCAAGATGGAGACTTTGCTTTTGGATGGTTTTGATTCTCTTACTTGCAAATCCTGTTTCTGCTCACCTAAGTGATAGGCCATCGTCTCTAGATGCTGGTGTCATATTTTTCAATAGCAGTAAAGTCTGTTGACACCGTTTACTTTCCTTCTCTTTCTTGTTTCTTTTGTGGTTCTGTTTTATAATGTGTGAAATAGGATTTTCTCCATGTGGGTATCTTAAGAAACTATGGAGAATTTTTAATTGATTCGATTTGTCAGTTGACATGACTGTTAGAAGGTTTGCTATGGTTTAAAAAATATTGCTAGTTTTGTCAGTAATTGCTTCGTTATCCAGCAGATCCCTCGCCAACTGATCTTATATGAGATAAAATGCTATTTTTCTTTTCTTTGTAATACACTATCTCCACATCTGCAAGTTTGATACTGATGCCTGGTTCTCTTGATTGTCTTCCTTTAATCCAGCAACAAAAAGGACAATATGAAAAACACTCAAAAAATTCACCTTTACCTGTAATTTGTCTCCCTTTATGAGAATATTTACTTCTGCGCTATTATTTTTACTTGTTACTTTATTATCCTCTCAAGCTAGGTCTTTCTGCCTAGCCTTAGCTATGCCAGAAACCTCTCTCTTGAAAGGCCTATTGTGAAACATCATTTCTGTATGCTCTTGCATCAGTGTATAGTTTATCCAGCAATATTCTTCCTCGTGAAATGGTGTGGAATGGAGATTCAAACATCAACCATCTTATGGGTTTCAATGTGAAGTTTACGTATCCCAGTAAATGTTTTTAGCTTCATTATTTTATTAATGGAAGCTGTTGGTGTAATCATCAGTTAGATCATATTATTACTCAAGGTGCTAGATCCAACTCTACATGTTGCTGTGATAAAGAAATGCATTCTGCTAGAACGTTTTGAACCTTGAAAGTTGTTTGCATATGGTAGCCATGGATATCAAATAAAATATTAGAGGACGTTTTAAGTGTATGTTTTATGGTTTTTCTCCCCTCTTTCTTTTGGTAGCTGTGCAGATGAAAAGTGACATGTGAAATCTATATTTGTTTTTCACTTTCTCACCATTTTTCATTTGTTGATACTGGGAAAGTGACTTACTGGCCTCGTAAGATATGCTAATTTTTTTGGGAATTGCTTCTTGTCAGATTCATGTAATTTTTAAACACCCAAAGAAGTACTCAATGTATATTAGTTTGTAATCAAAGTGCTTATATGCTAATACTTCACAAGTTGATGTATGAATACGTGTTGAGAAAGTGATCATTCATAACATGAGTGACATTGCATTTTGGAAGATAAATGGGAACGGGTTTTGAGTGTGGATCTTGGAATTGTAATGTTTACTTTCTCGCAAATTCTTGCAAAAATCTGCATGCAGCTTCATGAGTACAAGCTATCCTGTCTAAAGTTCTCACCATATAGAAAAGAAAATGCATCATTCGTAGTATAAGAAAATCGATCACATCAAAATTTAAATAACATTCATTACGTGTTCTACAAGTATTGTTACAAAAGACTCATTTATGCCTTTTTTCCTGATGGACAGTTTATCTTCTTGTTTATGCGGAGTTGGTTTGTATCTATGCAGGGTAACCATATAGTTTTTTTGGGCCTATAGTTAATCAACATGGCTGATGGTCATGAATCGGATAAGAATATTGAGATATGGAAAATCAAAAAGTTGATTAAGGCATTGGAGTCTGCAAGGGGCAATGGCACGAGCATGATATCTCTTATAATGCCTCCTCGTGATCAAATATCTCGGGTCACAAAGATGTTAGGTGATGAATTTGGAACTGCTTCAAACATTAAAAGTAGGGTCAACCGCCAGTCTGTCTTGGGTGCCATTACATCTGCTCAGCAGAGGCTGAAGCTTTATAACAAGGTTCCACCGAATGGGCTGGTGCTTTATACGGGAACAATTGTTACTGAAGATGGAAAAGAGAAGAAGGTGACAATTGATTTTGAACCTTTCAAACCTATAAATGCATCATTGTACCTCTGTGACAACAAGTTTCACACAGAAGCACTCAATGAGCTCTTAGAGTCTGATGACAAGTTTGGTTTTATTGTCATGGATGGGAACGGCACCTTATTTGGGACACTGAGTGGAAACACGCGAGAAGTGCTTCATAAATTTACTGTTGATTTGCCAAAGAAGCACGGTAGAGGAGGGCAGTCTGCTCTGCGGTTTGCTCGACTTCGGATGGAAAAACGGCACAACTATGTGAGGAAAACTGCAGAGCTTGCCACCCAGTTCTTCATCAATCCTGCTACCAGTCAGCCCAATGTTGCTGGGTTGATACTAGCTGGTTCAGCTGACTTCAAGACTGAGCTCAGCCAGTCAGATATGTTTGACCCACGGTTGCAAGCCAAGATATTGAATGTGGTTGATGTTTCATATGGTGGAGAAAATGGTTTCAACCAAGCTATTGAGCTGTCAGCTGAGATTCTATCAAATGTGAAGTTTATACAGGAAAAACGTTTGATAGGGAAATACTTTGAGGAGATCAGCCAGGATACCGGGAAGTATGTCTTTGGTGTTGATGATACATTGAAGGCTCTGGAAATGGGTGCTGTCGAAATCCTTATCGTGTGGGAAAATCTAGATATCAATAGGTACACGCTGAAAAACAGTGCTACAGGAGAAATAATCATAAAGCACTTGAACAAGGAGCAAGAGGCTGATCAGAATAACTTTCGAGATTCAGCCACTGCTGCAGAGTTGGAGGTTCAGGAGAAGATGCCCTTGCTTGAGTGGTTTGCCAATGAGTACAAGCGATTTGGTTGTACACTTGAATTCGTCACCAATAAATCACAAGAGGGATCGCAGTTTTGCAGGGGGTTTGGTGGAATTGGCGGTATTCTTCGCTACCAGCTTGACATGCGATCATTTGATGAGTTGTCCGATGATGGAGAAGTTTATGAGGATTCCGATTAGGAATTCACGAGTTGTGTTATCACAGGACTGTGAAAGCTTTCATCAAGTTTGGTGGGCCTTTGTGACTGGTGGTGCCCGTGATTTGATCAAACATTACAAGATTGTTCTGCTTAAATAATTGCATGTTCAGCTGTTCATCATCAGATATTTTGGATTGTTACGGTTGACCAACAGTTTCCATTTTCTTCTCTTCGTTTCTTTCTTTCCTCTCTTTCCTCTTTGTGATCGTGAATCCTTGCAATGTGTCAAACTATTCCATGAGGATCTCACAATCACGATTTTACCATGGAACGAAAGAATTGTCAAATTGTTTGCTTGCTGTTTCTGTGCAATTAGTGTTGTTGATGGGATGCGGACAGCTAGCCAGCCATGGCATATCATGCAACTTTATGTTAGTTATAATCTCGTGGCATCTTGCAATTTTGCACCTTTTTGTTTGTCAGATTCGAGTGTTAAGTTGAGGCTTCTCGCATTTGAGGGCATTTTCCTAGTGATGTTTTGCAGTTTTATAGCCTTTTGTTCTCTCCTCGTGCCAGATTCGGTTTAAGTTCGAGGCTTCTTTCTACTGAGGGCATTGATCTAGATGCTGCATTCATGGAGTTTGTTACTGATCGTCTGAAGTTTACAATTTCAACGTGTTCCATCAAGTTCATAAAATGAGACGTTTCCTTGAAGGAGAAAGGGGGTTGCCTAATGCAGCTATACCTAGCTACGGCTGGCTTCCAAAGTGAGCTCCTGAAATTGAATGTTCAGCTGCAACTTGTGTCGGAAAGAAAATCGGAGCATGCCAAACATCTTCGCAGATAGAAACCAAGCCATTGAAATTTGATTTTTTTTTTTTTTTTCCAAACCATTCAAGATAGGCAGGATTACATCAGTGAGGCCTAGGTTTTGGTATTTCAACGAAGGTTCAAATGAAGTTTTCCACGCAACAAAATTTTTGGAAGCAAGTTTAAGAGTATCGTGTTGGAACTTGGAACTGGTATTTTTTTTAATTAATATCAAAAATAATTTTTAAAAAATAAAAATATTATTAATATATTTTCAAATAAAAAACATTTTAAACTAGCACTACACATCCCAACACAAATAAAGCTATTTATTTACATGCTTGGCACTGTAATAGTAGTTGCTTTTCAAATAATTTTTTATGCCGAAATATATACCAATAATATTTTTTTATTTTTTAAAAATTATTTTTAACATCATCAAAACGATCCAAAACATATAAATCATATTAAATTTTACTTAAAAAAATTAAAATTTTTAAAAACACAGTTTTTCTTATTGCTTATGCAAGAAGTCAAAACCAGTAGACAGTGTGGTGGTTGCCTCAGCCACACCTTCATGACTCGACTGCATATTTATTGCAGTTCCTCCTGTGATACTCCGACCAGACAACAAATTGGTGTTACTAAAACCATGAAGCGTGTAGGAAAAAATCCTGGCCTTCAAACAAGACTGAGAATGCAAGCCGAGGATCAAAAACTGCTCATTCATACGTTGCATCAGAAAGAAGCAGCCAAAGTTGTACGCATTTCTTGGACAGACAATAAACAATTGGAATCACTAGTATTCGATGAACATGGCACATTGGCAGAAGCCATGGGAGTACCCTCAAATAAATGAAATATAGATAGTAGGAACTTTATTGAACTGGAGTAACTGTCATGGTTAATGAGAGCTTGGAGAGAGCCTCTAATATAACTTGCGGTAGTGACCTCCCATGCCGCGAGTTAGGAAATTCAGCAATCAGCAAGTTCTATAAGTTGCTCCACCACATGTGGTTCCGCAAGTGTGCTGGTGTCTCCGAGTTCATCTAACTGCTTGGAAGCAATTTTCCTTAAAATTCTCCTCATTATCTTTCCACTCCTTGTCTTTGGAAGGCCAGGCGCCCAGTGAATTTTATCAGGTGCTGCAAATGCTCCTATCTGAAAGATGGAACAATAAGGCTCCAGTAAGTGCAGCCAATAGAAAACATGTATTTTTACGCAACACCCTCCTTTTATCAATTAAGGATTGTATGGCTTAAAATCACTCCAAATAAGCCAGCCAAACAGATGAAAGGAATCTGATATGTATTAGGCTTGACAAAACTAAACAGATGAGGGGGTATCAGACAAGAAACTTTGACCATGTATGCACAAAAGACGTCTTTACATGATTTCAAGGGCCTCCTTTTTTTGCACAGTAGAGTAGGGTCCAGCATGAACCCTACTAAATATAAAAGATGCAACTTTGAAAATGTGAGAAAACACCACATGTCGAGTGCACTAATGAGCAAGCATAATACGTTTGAAAAGCTGGTCAAGCTGCTCTATTGAATACAGACCTGCTTCCGCACTGTGAGTATAAGACTTTTCCGAAGTTCTTCACTGTAAGGTTCACCTTCCACAAGGGTAACAAAGGCATAAATCCCCTGTCCTTTAACCTAACAACAGAAAGATACCAAGGTTTAGAAATACTGCAGAAAGAAATTTTTAACAGTTCTCTCAAAAACATAGGGACATTGAGTACCTCATGCTCAACACCAACCACAGCAGCTTCTGCACATTTTGGATGTGAAACAAGAGCAGATTCAACTTCAGCAGTTCCAATACGATGACCACTGCACATATTATCAAGGTGACAATGAAAAGAATGGCACACTTGCAACCATAGAAGAAATAACGCAAATTTCAACTACAGGGAGGGGGAGAGGTCACTGTACTTCATTAAAAAGTGTTCAAGTCACTGAATTTATTTATACTTCGCAGGAATACGTGCAGGAAAAAAAAGAGAGAAAGGGAAAGGCTTGAGACCCGAAACATACCTCACATTGATGACATCATCAACTCTTCCAGTTAGCCAGTGGTATCCATCTTTGTCCCTGTGACATGGATGTAAGCCATCAGTAGTCTTTTGGAAATTCTTGGATCCCAGATAACAATGGAAACAAAGCTTCAAGGTTAAGCCGTTATGGACACCATCAAAATCCAAAATTAAGTACACATAAAATGGTGCAGATTAAAAAATGGAAATGTCATTGAAATTTTAGAAAACCTGCTACAGCCGTCACCAGTAAAATAATAGCCAGCAAATGGCTTGAAGTACGTGGTTTCATATCGTTCATGATCCCCATAAAGAGTTCGGAATGCACCAGGCCATGAGCTTTTTAAACACAAATACCCACTGCACTCTCCTTCAATCTCAACACCCTTCTCATCAACAATGACAGGCTACAATTGAAACAGAAGAAGATTGATGAAGGGTGGGGAGGCATAGACCAGGGGAAGATATTAAATGAAAAAGGGATAAGATGTTTGATTGCATAAAAACCTGAACACCAAAGAAAGGGAAAGTAGCAGAACCAGGCTTCTGTGGCCAGGCACCTGGTAGTGGAGTAATCTAACAGGCAGCCACAGATACAATTATTAATATATTCCAATGGTGAAGTCATGATAAAAGACTTCTAGAAAATACAAAGAGAAATAGAAGTTCTGTGAAGTTTCTGGTAGCCATGGACAACAATTATAGTACAATTACAATTGGGAAGTGATGGCATTGCACCAATAGCAAATAAAAAGAATATACGAAAATACCATGAAACCACCAGTTTCAGTTTGCCACCAAGTGTCAGATATAGGGCACCGTGAGTCTCCAACTACATTGAAAAACCACCTGTAAGAAACAGAAATGCATTAAGAATTCTTTCTAAACTAAGACCAGTTTCCAGATCAAGAAAAAGTTAATATAGCTAAAAACCTCCATGCACTTGGGTTAATGGGCTCGCCTACACTTCCAAGGACACGTAAGGACTTGCGTGAATAGCGAGTAACATGCTGCATTACCAAACAATAGTTGAGATTAACATGTCATTCACAATACTTGCTTGAAGAGCTCCTTTAACCATGCATGTGTGCTCTTGCATGTAAAATCGATAGCACAAATATAAACTTGAAAATAAAAGCACCATAAATATAAACTTAAAAAAAAATGTAACTTCAATAATAATTTGCTAGATAATATAACCAGAGCACCGCCATGATCAAATAAAGTGCTGAAGTACAATCCATTCACAGCCACTGAAAATTTCAGATCCTTCTTCTCATGCACCCTTTTTTTTTTTTTTTTGGTTAATTACATTTCCCAGGACAACAGGGCTCAGAAGGAATGAGACTCATGTTAAGAGCAACTATGAACATATATCAAACAAATTTGCAAATAGGAAATGAAAAAACAACCACGTGGCTTTCAAAAGGCAATGTTAAATTTTAATCTTATCTTGATTGGCAATCATAAATTCCCCAAACCAATTTTGTTAGCACTAAGATAAATTACTAACACATTTCTTTTGTAACAATTTAATTTTTTTTGTGTTGATAGAACTAAGAAAAACAAACTATACTAAGAAACAATATATTCTATAACAAATAAAAAATAATGTTGCATGTCCACAATTTCTTTTTAGAACAAATTAAACATGGATATGCACAATAGAAAACAGGAGAAAAAATAAATATACTAGAATAATGTAAGATAATGGAGTGGGAATAACACCATCCTACTTTTCATAAACTTTATTAATGCCTTCACTAACAAATTATATGCAATGTAGGGGATATCTTGCCTCATCACTCTCACGCATCAGGGAGCGCACCAGGGTAGGGGCAGTGTAGAATATTGTCACCTTAAATTTGTCAACAATATCCCAACATCGCCCAGCATCAGGATAAGTTGGAGTCTGCAGGACATGCAGATACATTTTATAAAAATGAAATTTCTACAAATCCAAGAAGGTTACACCATATAACTGGAATTGAAAGCTGATACTGGTAGGGAGAAAGTAGTTTGACCATGTTTAAAGAAACATAGCTTCCACATAATTGCATATCTTAATTTGCTTCCACAAGCACCATATTCAGTTAAATTATTAGAATCTTCCACCAAATAAAATTTCAGTCAATATTCTACTAACACACTCAATTTTAATTCTGTTTTTTACAATTTCTTTAGATATTTTGATCTGTGAGATAATGTATTCACATGAAAAATAGACTTTAAAACACATCCCCAGTTTGCTTTCCTCCATAGAAACCTAGTCCACCCTATCAAGATCGTGAGTTTATATTCAAAATTTTCTGTCATAGAATTTCGAATTGTGAGAAGTTTACACAGATTTACCTATGGAAGTTTCTGGTTTGTTAACTCAGTTCTCTGATTAAAAGAAAAAATATAAATGAGAACTTTCCAGACTGTAAGTTCAAAATAAGTTACCCCTTCAAATACGACAACAGATGCTCCATTAAGCATGGGTCCGTAAGTCACATAGCTATGCCCGGTGATCCAACCACAATCAGCTGTGCACCTAACGCCAAGAAAAAAATTCAAAAATAAAAATTGAACAGGTTAAGGAGCCACTTCAAACAGAGAAAGCGAAAGAAACAACAAGACAGGTCGTAGTTTCATGGATACCAGTAGACGTCAGATGGTTTGTAATCAAAAGCATACTTGAATGTTGTTGCAGAGTAAACCATGTATCCTCCCGTTGTATGAAGAACTCCCTTTGAAACCATTTATTTTAGAAAAGCAAAGAAACAAGAAACAAGAAAAGGAGAGCCTTGGTCTAACTAAGGAATTTCATTACCTTTGGCTTTCCTGTGCTTCCACTAGTATATAGCAGAAAAAGGGGGTCCTCTGCATCAACCCACTCCACCTCACAAGTAGTAGGATACTTGGGGACAAAGTCCTGAAGACGAATCATTTCCATGAAAAAACAACATTGTATGGCCACTCTGCTGACTTTTTTTCTCAATAAAAATATCTCCATCCATTTTACCATGGGAAAAAAAAAAGAAGAAGAAAACTTTGCATATTCAATTATTATCAACTGGTGGAGTATAAACTACCCTTTCCTACTCAGACAGGGGTAGTATACATTGAATCAATCATTCAGCCTCACAGCCATGCTCTATTGTTTATCACGTGTTAAAGTTAAGTGGCAAGTTGAAGTTCTTACATTAGAATGGGAGAAAACTAACCTGCCACCAGACATCTCTTCCCTCCTGCCATTTAGTGCCTTCCCTCTTCATGGCATTTTGGTTTTCATAAGTTAGGCATACATCTGTTGAGTTGAAAAAAGAAGGAAAGAAAGAATAATATGAGAAGTATAACCTTCTATTCAGTTTGGAACGCACAAAAAGTGAAGTTTCTCATGATATAACACATACATTACAGTAACCAAAATTGAATTCGCAGAGACATGGCCATTAATTAATTTACATACATGCATACCTACAGATATTCCATTTTTTGCAGATTCAGCAAGGGCGGCATCAACAATGTCTTTAAGGTGTATAGCCTTGGCACCTCTTTTGACAGCATTACAAGTAATCAAAACTTTTGGTTTGCAGTCTACGATTCTCTGAGCAAGAGATTCTGAAGAAAATCCTGCAAATACAACCTAATTGAAAAAAAAAAAAAATTGGGTAAGAGGTATTTATTTATTTAGAGAGCAGATTGATGAGAAGAACAAGTCGTAGCAGCTGTACCGAGTGAACAGCACCAATACGGGCACAAGCGAGCATGGCAATGGGGAGCTCCATGAGCATTGGTAAATAAATAACAACAGCATCGCCCTTCTTAACACCAACATCTTTCAAGTAATTTGATAGCTACAGATAAAACAAGATAATACAGAATCAGAAGGACTACAAAATTCAACTAAGTGACCAACATACATAGGCTATATCTATATCCTTTCATTTAAAAAAAAAAAAAAAAA
>Ga0325401_1003434_pt1 | contig 14551 bp, 9 predicted proteins | sample PopdelMetagenome_FD_205666 | JGI IMG/M metagenome (GOLD analysis project Ga0325401, IMG submission 205666) | Populus deltoides microbial communities from Bellville, Georgia, United States - Xylem-PdKOR-R2 | ecosystem: Host-associated > Plants > Phyllosphere > Stem > Wood/Secondary xylem | place...
TATATATATATATATAAAATTAAATAAAAAAAATTCAAAAAACGTATTAGCCTGGAGACATTAATCACTGGTTTTTGAAAGGCATGGAAACAGTGGAAAACGTTTTAGATACGCTAGCAAAACTTTCAGAATGGTGTCACTCTTTTCAACAAAATGGGTTTAACTATATCTTGGTTTCCCCTCTAACTCGCTTGAACATGTGACCAGTAAAAAAGATGCCTGATATGACTTGATTGCAAGCAAAACCTGTCCTCTTCTTGCTCGTTTTCCCTCTCCTAGCATGTGCTCAGGAGAAAATATAGTGGCATTTGTTACTCTTTTGGCATGTATTCATCTGCCCTATTACTGCTAAGCCGTGTATCAATCTTGAGCAGGGAATATCAACAGACAGGATCATAGATGTTCGTCGGCTTCTATCGGTGAATACTGGAACGTGCTACATCACAAACTTTTCATTATCACACGAGGTGAAGATAAAGAGTAAAAATTATTGACTCTTGTTTTTTTCCTGCATATACGGTGTCGTGTGGGTGTTTTAGTGTCGGTCAAGTCCTAATGATCAATTAAGCAAGACAAGATTAATTAATGCGCTTCACTATTGATGTCACGTGAGCGGAAAATCCAACACACAGGATTTGCACTGATTGTCAAAGACGATCAAAACGTGGGGCTTTCCATTTTTCAACTTTTTTTTGTGTCCACCTCCAGAAAAGAAAGGGGCATTAAAGTAATTTGACCTTTCCGTGTCTTATTGACAGGTCAGAGGATCGCGGTTAAAAGACACAGTCGACGTGTCAGCTCTCAAGCCATGTGTGCTCACTCTGAGCGATGGTAAGAAGCAAAAATCCCCCAGCAACAAACGGCGCCGTTTCATTCTTTAAGCGCCAGCGTCTAGTTTTACGTGCTTCATTCTCCATTTATTTTTCTCGTTGTAACAGAGGACTACGATGAGGAGCTTGCAGTGGCGCACGTTAGACGACTCCTCGACATCGTGGCATGCACAACGTGCTTCGGTCCATCGGCGACTGCGCAGGATAAGCTCAAGTCCGATTCTGGAAAGAATGCGCCGGCTGCGCAGGATAATAAGACTTCTAAGAAAACCACCACCAAATCTCCATCCACCGCCGCTATCTCCACTAAGAAATCATCGTCCCCAAAATCAGCATCGAAAGATGTTCCAGTGGACGCAGAGGGAGAAATGAGCCACTCGTGCCCTAAGCTTGGGAGCTTTTACGAGTTCTTCTCTCTCTCGCATCTCACCCCTCCTCTTCAATGTACTCTCTCTCGCTGATTAAAAATAAAAGAGCGTAATTTTGAGATAATTGAGGGTATAATTGGAAATGATAGAAAATGTGATTGGTGTTGTTGCAGTTATAAGGAAGGCAACGAAAAGAGAGATTGATGAGATTTCCGTGGATGATCATCTTTTCTCGCTTGATGTAAGATTGTTTTATTTATGAATTTGCTTTTATCTTTTGACAAGGCTTTTTTCTTAATTGTTGTTGAAATGATCAGGTGAAGCTGTGCAACGGGAAGCTGGTTCAGGTTGAAGCTTGCAGAAAAGGGTTTTATAGCGTTGGAAAGCAGAGGATTTTATGTCACAATCTTGTTGATTTGCTAAGGCAGCTTAGTCGAGCTTTTGATAATGTTAGTTTCACCACCTTGCTCAATTTGTTTGGGCTGAGTTTTTTTTTTCTTGTATTGGATAATATTCGAATTGGTGCAACCCGTATCATTTTTCGGCTGGAATCAATGAACTTTCTTAAAAGATCATTTATTGTTTGGATAAACAGTTAGTGTCCGTGCACATGACATTCTTTTCCAATATTTTTCTGAGTATGAAGTTTGGTCTGTAAATGAACTTAGATTTATCTTTTCTTGAGATACTACGTTGCTTTCAGTCTAGACTTTGTTGAAGTGATATGGATGTCATGTCTTATGTGCCAGGCTTACGATGAACTCATGAAAGCATTTGCTGAGCGTAACAAGGTATCTAACCTTTGTGTCGATTCTTCTCTCACAAAAAACAAGGGAAATAAACTGTTCACTTGTGATTTAATGATTCTTGCTGATGTTGCAGTTGTTGTTTCCAATTTTTAACCTTTTTGTTGCTTCCTGGCCTTTTATAGTTTGGGAATCTTCCGTATGGTTTTAGAGCAAACACATGGCTTATCCCTCCTGTTGCAGCACAGTTGCCGTCAGTTTTCCCTCCTCTCCCAGTTGAGGATGAAACATGGGGAGGAAATGGGGGTGGTCTAGGAAGAGATGGGAAAAAAGATTTAATGCCTTGGGCTGATGAGTTTTTGTTTGTCGCATCCATGCCTTGCAAGACAGCTGAGGAGAGGCAGATTCGAGACAGGAAAGCCTTCCTTCTTCACAGCCTCTTTGTCGATGTTGCTATTTTCAGAGCCATTAAGGCTGTGCAACATGTAAAACTAAAGCCAGATTTATTGGGTTCGGTTGCAAACAGTGATATTCCTTATACAGAGAGAATTGGGGATTTAAGCATCACTGTAATGAAAGATGCTTCCAATGCAAGCTCTAAGGTAGACACTAAAATTGATGGGATTCAAGCAACTGGAACTGATAAGAAAAATTTAGTAGAGAGGAACCTTTTGAAAGGGATCACTGCTGACGAGAATACGGCTGCTCATGTAAGTTCCAGAAAACATGATTGATCAATGATGCTCTTCCAAGGGTTTGGGATTTTAATTTTAGTTTAATTGGTAAACTGGTGAATACTTTTGCATTTTGACTGCAGGACATTGCCACCCTTGGTTTTCTTAATGTAAGATACTGTGGTTTCATCGCCATTGTAAAAGTTGAGGTGAGGGATGAAAAGAAAGCCAGTCCTCCATCCCAAAGTATTGAACTTGAACAGCCTGAAGGTGGTGCAAATGCCCTTAACATCAACAGGTCCTTACCATCTTTTCCTATTGATGAACAAGTATTAAAATGAGCCACTTCCCATTGAAGTTGATAGTTATATATGCAATAGAGATCTTAGATGTCATCTGTCAGTGGAGTTGTATACCTGCCAGTGGTCATGCTAAGAATCATATACGATTGCTGTATTCTAGCTTTGAACAAGCAGTGAAAACTGTGATGGATCATTCGTTAGTTGGGAGCCAATAGTTTTGATGTTTTCTATTTTGATTTGTCCAAAGATATGTATCAGTCCAATATAAGAAATTTAGTCAGCTTTGATTTATTACATTTTTTCAATTTCAGAAGTGGATCTTTTTCTTGAACAATTTTAGAATGCAATGGCGATCCAATTCGATACTATGATATTGTTTCCATTTCAAATAAATTATGCTGAAGTTAAATTTTAACCCTGCTTTCTCCTTAAGAATCTCAATGTGGGTGACTGACATAGAAACTTAATTTCTCCTATCTTGGAAAATACCAATCATGTCTTGCAATTTTCAACTCCAAAATTTTCAAAGATAGAAGTCTTTGAATGATGATTTGATTGATTCTCTAGCTATTTGGCATGTTGGTTCTTACCTGTAAATCTATTTTTTGTTACTAGCATTTAAATCAACAAGGGTTTTATGACATGCATTCCCATGCTACTGTTGTATTATTGTACCAATCTTAATGATTGCAACATCATACCAGAATGGAAGATATTTATACCCAAAAGCTGATACTTCAGATTTTAATATTATAACTTCATGGTGATAGTATATGCTCCATAATTTGGTTCTCTTCTAGTTGTTTGGCTTCATTCATTATACAGAGATCTAACTATGCCTTCCTTACAGCTTGAGACTACTTCTTTACAAAACAATACCGTCAGAGCACACAAAGCAGACACCAAATCTGCAAACTGTGGAATGCGAAGAGCTCTGTGCTTCCGAAGCAATTGTAGAGAGATTGCTGGAAGAAAGTGTTGCTAGGCTTGAAGAAGAGGCACCAGAGCAGGATCATTTGGTGAGATGGGAACTTGGAGCCTGCTGGATGCAACATTTGCAAGACCAGAAAAATACTGAAAAAGATAAGAAACCTTCCACAGAAACAGAAATGAAGGTTGAGGGACTTGGGAAACCTCTCAAGTCCCTTAAGAACAAGAAAAAATCAGATGAAAGCCATGTAAAAATGCAGTCGGAAAACTCAAGACCTGCCTTTGATGGTTTAAGCGGGGCAGTTGAAGATGCTACATTGCCTTCCATGGAATCTCACCTTGAAATTGATGCCAAAGATAATGAGCTTGCACTGCAGCAGTTGTTGTCTGATGCAGCCTTTGTTCGACTAAAAGGATCAGATACTGGACTTCATCGCAAGGTACTATTTTCTTGACTGTTCATTGCCTTATTGTTTTTTTTTTTTCCCCTCTATTAAGGAGTGAACTAACCTATGAAGTGATCGACAGTCTCTGCGAGAGCTAATCGACTTGTCTCATAGATATTACACAGAAGTTGCTCTTCCTAAACTGGTACTTGACCTTTTTCATTAAATTATCTCAACCGAACCTGCATTTCTAGAAGTTTACTATAGTTCCTAGATTGAGTACTGATAATGGAACACAGGTAGCAGATTTTGGTTCACTGGAGCTTTCACCCGTCGATGGCCGGACTCTAACTGATTTTATGCATACTAGAGGTCTTCAGATGCGCTCCCTGGGACATGTTGTAAGTTCTTTGTTATCGTGCACCCTTACTTTTTAATCTTCAATACACAGTTTAGTTACATTTATTTGTCCACGAAGGAAATTTTAATTCCATATCTACCTTCTCTTTGGACACAATTATGTTTAACTTTAACGAATGCATCTGTTTTACACTTTTTTAAAACCTTGTTTGTGCTATAACCATCCAGTTTTTCTGAGGATTTTCCAATCAGATCGTTGTATATTCATGCTTGACAATGAGATCTGTTATCCTGCCATTGTTCTTATGTATAAACATGCATATGTATGTTGTTGTCTGAGCTGGTGCTCACGTTAACTGTATGTGATCCTTATAGTTTTATAAGGCCTTTTCTAGACACTTAAGCGTGCTTGAAACACAGCTGTGATAGATAGCCTTGAGGCATTAATTTTTGAGTGGTAATATTGTGTGGCCTAAGCTTCACAAGATATTGAGCAAACTTCACAAGATAACGTGCACGCCTTGAAGATCGTCATTTGCTGCTTCTGCTCTTGAGGGCACAGTCAGTTGCTTGATTGACTGAAGGCAGGGCCAGCTCTCTTAGTTCGCCAGTTGTAGCATAACTGATAGGGTTGATTACTACGTATAAAAAATTTCCTTTTTTGCATATATAATAAAAATTCTCACCTGTTTTATCTTCATGTGTGTGCATTTACTGCACCATTTAACCTTACTGTTTATTTCAAATTGCACTAAATGTTAAAGTTCTAGCCAATTTTATTATAAAACCAATATTCTTGAGGTTTACGCCTCAACCCCTTTGGAGGCTTATGCTGCTCCTCTGAGGAGGTTATATGCCTCCCCTTATGCTCTCTCGTTTTGAGACAAAAGTTGTCTTTGATCTAGGGTGTTTTTAGTTTATAAGAGTTTTGAATTAACTTCATAAATGGCTGCTATATTTTTGATGTGGCTACTTTCTTTAACTTAGAATTGTCCATGGTTTTCGATTCCAGCAAGTTAATGTGTTAACAACTCTTCTTATAATTATCAATGTCTACCTTTGAATTTGATTTTTCATATTAGACAATTTCTGCTTTTTATATTATAAACCAGGTAAAGCTTTCCGAAAAGCTGTCACATGTGCAGTCACTCTGCATTCATGAGATGATAGTACGAGCTTTTAAGCACATACTTCAGGCTGTGATTGCTGCTGTTATGGACCATGAGAAAATTGCTGTATCAATAGCTGCTGCATTAAATTTGATGCTTGGGGTTCCTGAAAGTAGAGATTCAATCAAGTCTTTGCATGTCCATCCTCTTGTATGGAGATGGCTGGAGGTATTTTTGAAGAAGCGGTATGAATGGGATCTTAGCAGTTCAAACTTCAAAGATGTGAGGAAATTTGCAATCCTGCGTGGGCTGTGCCACAAGGTATATTTCTGCATGTGCTCTAGAATGCATAACAAGTGGGATATAGGGACTCAAAATTGTTTAATCTACAAAAACGTTGCTTCTTTCCCATTTTTGGTATTCTAACGAGTTGTAGGATGCATCATTTGCAATTAATTCACTGGATCAGTTTGGTAAATATGTCCAAACTTGATTATTTTTGGTGAGGCACAATTGTAAAGCTGTAAAGCTTTGGCTTTAAAGCACACGAGTGTATTTCCTCCCTGATTGTGGCATTCCTCCAAATGAAACAATACCTTTTAAAGGAATTGATTGCATATTCTTGCATACACATTAATCTTTTACTTGATTTGGGAAAATCAAAACAGGTACATGTATAAACTGACACTCTTGTCTTCTCCCATCCTCTCAGGTGGGCATTGAGTTGGTTCCAAGGGATTTTGATATGAATTCTCCACATCCATTCAGAAAATCAGATGTTGTCAGTCTGGTCCCTGTGCATAAGGTGATTACTAGAGATTAAAGTGGATATGCTTTTCTCCTTATAATCCATATTGACTTGTACCTTTTTATTTTCAGCAAGCAGCATGCTCCTCTGCAGATGGAAGGCAACTCCTGGAATCATCAAAAACAGCTCTAGACAAGGGAAAACTTGAAGATGCAGTCACTTATGGGACAAAGGTTGGTGGGTTCTGAAATTCACTTCTGATATCTCTTTGTAAAGGACATAGTTGTCATGGCTTCTGTTTTAATAATCTTTTACCTGTTTTTCCCATGTCAACAAGGTGCTTCACCAACAGTTTAATCAACCTTTTCTATTGGTACTATAGTATTTTAGCTGATTCGTATCTGTGGTGTTCCAGGCTCTTGCAAAGCTAGTGGCCGTTTGTGGTCCCTACCATCGAATGACTGCAGGAGCATACAGCCTTCTTGCTGTGGTATTGTATCACACTGGGGACTTCAATCAGGTCTATTTATTGTCGATGTATTTTTTCTTTTCTTTTTTTTTCCCCTGATGTAGCTGGAGATTTTCTCCAATAACACCCAGATTATTGTCACCTTGCTAAATTGCTTCTTAGTAGCAGAATGACATTATATAGTTACAGAGTCGACCCAGAAACTTTGCATTCCGTTATTTTAAGGACTTACTTTTGTGCTGATTCAATATTCTGTTCGCTTTACAGGCAACTATATATCAGCAAAAAGCGTTGGATATTAATGAGAGAGAATTGGGACTTGATCATCCAGACACAATGAAAAGCTATGGGGATCTTGCTGTGTTCTATTACAGACTTCAACATACAGAGCTGGCTCTCAAGTATGTTTTATTCTTTTTACATTAGAAGTTTTGGTCTTGCATGATACTATGTAATTTCATGTTTTGCATTCATTACATTTTAATCTGATTCTGGCTTGATGTCAAATGATTGTCTCCCGGACCGCCTGATTGCATTCAATTATCTATGTTTATAGTAATCAGAATGATGATTGCTCTCATAGTGATTCTGCACCATAGATGTTAGATATCAATTGCTTGTTTGTGCTCGTTTTGATTATCATATTTAAGGGACATGGTTTTTTTTTTTTAATATGACAGACAAGGTTCTTATTTATATTGCTTAAACCAAGATCCCTTCCTTTTGTCATTTTGGATTTCTTTTGAGTGATAAAATCTTACCTGGCTTTTCCTAAGGCTTGTTTTTGTACTTCTTTTGTGAGTTCTGGGAGATACCTGTAGTTAGGTTCATATGTACCATCATTTGTTATAAATTGCTCATGTTTTGTGTTTTACCTTTACCCTAGTGTGAGAATCCAGTACTGTTGTTGATTAGGTATGTAAAGCGTGCTTTGTATCTTTTACATCTCACATGCGGTTCATTACACCCGAACACTGCTGCAACATACATCAATGTGGCTATGATGGAGGAAGGCCTGGGGAATGTGCATGTTGCGCTCAGATATCTTCATAAAGCTCTGAAATGCAACCAAAGTTTACTTGGCCCAGACCATATTCAGGTTTTATTTTGTTCTGAAGTTTGTTTATGTTTTATTGTTCATAATATGCTCACTATTTTCTAGTTGATGACCAAAAGTAAAATGGTTGGGTAAGCATATTATATATTCACTTGAAGTTATACATGAAGTAAATATATAACTAAGCATCAATATACATTACCATCTTGTCAAGCATTATAACTAAGCAGTGTTCTAAATGATCTTTTAAATTCTGTTCCCATCTACATCAAGAAACTTTCCATATTGTAATTAATTAGCCTTAAGAATGGCCATATTGATTTCCCTCTTCCTCCTTAAATGTAAAAATCCTTAGAAGGGGAAAAAAAAGAAGAAAAAGAATGTTCATAAGCATTGAACTATTCAGATGGTCAGTAGTCAGTACCACATCTATAAGCACTTTGTGAATATATTGTAACAATATATGGCCAATGAAACTCCATTTTTTCACTTGTTATGTGCTTATAAATGAGCTAATTACTGCATTTTGTTGTGGTTAATAATGCCAGACAGCTGCAAGTTACCATGCAATAGCAATTGCACTCTCGTTGATGGAAGCATATCCTTTGAGTGTTCAACATGAACAAACAACCTTGCAAATTCTCCGAGCAAAGCTGGGTCCAGATGATTTGCGTACTCAGGTGTCTTGCTAAATTCATCAATTAATCTGCACCCCCCACCATTTCTCTCCTCCTAGGCAGTCGTGTTACTATCATCTACCTTGAGCTAGAAACAAACACTTGTTAGTATGATAGTACTAGACACGCTAAATGAATTTGAACATCTCGAAAGTATTATATTCATTACTGACAACATGTATGTGTAATCCTCTGAAGTCTGACCTGCCCTTCTGGCTTGGCAATCTGAAGGTTGAAATGAAGATAAGATTGCAATTAAATAGGTCCTTGGGTTTCCTTTCAACATGACATGGAGCCATGAGATGAATGACTCTAAATTGATGACTTTAAGGACTACATAGATTGTTTTATTTTGTTGTTTTTTGACATAGAGATTCGTTACCAAGTTTTGAACTTACTAAAAGGGCATGTTTGTATATATGTGCGTGACCAATATCCATTCGTAATTTAAAATCTTAATGGAATGCTGCAGGATGCTGCTGCTTGGCTTGAGTATTTTGAATCTAAGGCTTTTGAACAGCAAGAAGCTGCACGAAATGGTACTAAGAAGCCTGATGCATCAATTGCTAGCAAAGGCCACCTAAGGTAAATTAGACCAACACTGGCCTATTGCCCCATTTAATTATTTAATGTAGTTTAACCTTCTTCTACTTCTTTGACTAATCACACCATTTGGACGCTCTGCTATTGGTGTGGTTACTTGTGTTTTTGGGATTTGCATGAGAAGCAATTTATGTCCTTTTAATTTTGTTGGAAATACATCCATGAAATTGTAACTAGTTAACTTTAACACACACATACAAAGAGAGAAAAGATGTAAGCTCGAGGTTTCTTCATGATCTTTGCGACACGCACAAACATCACTCAGCAAGGACTTTCATCTCACATTCAGTAGCTTCCCCAAAGGTCATCCTTTTTGTTTTTGGGGTCAAGAAGTATTTGCACAGATCATCATATCTATCCTGTTAATTTTTAGTAATCGGCTGCTTTTCTAATGGGTGTGCAGAATAATTTGATCTGGCTGGGTGCCACTTTTGCTTTCTATTTGATTATATGCACCATGAACATGCTGTCACATGAATGCAATCCACATATCTAGCTTATGATGCAAACTCTTGTTCAACGGACACATATCTTGAAACTAATTTCAGTTTTTAAAATTTGGCAGTGTATCAGATTTGCTGGACTACATTAATCCAAGTCGTGATGCCAAGGGGAGAGATGTGGCTGGGAAGAGAAAGAGCTATATCACTAAGGTATCTTGATATTCGTGTTTGATTAAAACAACTCTAACTCATCATCCATGCCAATGATGTTGGGGAAAAATTACCAGTTTCTGTTCATTACATGATACTTTTTTTTTCCCTGTTAGACTATAGCAATTCAGAATGGGATTTTTCATGCCACTTTCCTTCTCCTTCTGGGACTTGGGAGTTTCCAAGATTTGGTTTCATGTTTTATCAAGTTACCATCACATTTGGGGTTTGTCTGAAAATTCAAGCCAAATATGTGCAACCTTGTACTGGACTGAAAACGAATAAATGATCGTACTCTCACTTGTTAAGTCAACATCTGAGGGGACCCCTACTGGAGCATTTGGAATACTTAGAAACTGTCCTTTTGTAGGCTCAGGAAACCAGTTGTCCTTGTTATAGAAGTACAAGGACAAGAAAACAGGGCAAAATCTAGAATAATTATGATTTTCCTTTGACCTTTTGGTTCTTTAATATTTCTTAACATTGAAGCTCTCACTTGTCTTGTTGCAAATGAAGTAATGAAAAAAGATGAAATGAAGTTCCACTGGGCTGAGATCAACCATTTCACCAAGATATATTATCAGAAAATACAATTGTTTTATATGTAGTAACTTCTAATTTTTTCCTTAATACAACATGCTTTTGCAATTTTGCTTTTCAGGTAAAGGAAAAAACCCAACCAAATTTTGGTATCGCAAGTTCTAATGAATCTCCAAAAAATACTCCTAAAGAGGCTTTGGATGTGGAGATACATGTGCCTGAAGATGATGCTTCCCAGGAGACCAGATCTGTCCATGTTGAATTCCAGACGTCCATTGTGGAAGAGACTGTAGAAAAAAAATCAAGCATTGTGACTGAAGCCTTTTCTGAAACTCATGCTTTAGGAGATGATGGATGGCAACCAGTTCAAAGGCCAAGATCAGCTGGCTTGTATGGGCGACGACTAAAGCAGCGGCGTGGGATTGTTGGCAAAGTTTATAGTTATCACAAGAAGATTGTGGATCCTGACATGGATTACACTCCTGTCAAGAATGCTAATCAGAATAGTAGGTATTACCTTTTAAAGAAACGGACACCATCTCATGGAAGTTATGGAGACAACCAAACTACCAATCTCCCTCAGGGTACCAGATTTGGGAGGAGAATAGTTAAAGCTGTAACCTACAGGGTCAAGCCTGTTCCTTCATCTAATAAAACTGCTACAACAGAGAATCCCAGAATTCACAGCACTGCTCTTACTTCATCAGAATCTGCTCCAATTTCTCCCCCTAATGACATCGGTCAGTTCAAGAATTCAATAGTGAGTCTCGGAAAATCCCCTTCATACAAGGAAGTAGCATTGGCCCCACCAGGGACCATTGCTAAGCTGCAGGTCTGGTTTACCCAAAGCAATACTTCAGATAACCAGGAAATTGGTGATGGAAAACTCAAGGAGACCAATGAAGTTAAAGAAATTGCTGGTCCAGTAGTAATGAGCGTGGAAGATAGCAGCGGAGAGAATGGTGAGAATTCTGAATCAGATCATACAGATGATTTGAAGAAGGAAACAGGTGTTGCTCTGAAAATGGAAGAACACCACTCAACTCATGTATTGGAAGAAAATTCCTCCCCGAGTATGCAAGGACCTGAATCTGGTGATATTGAGGTTCATGGAATTATACAGAATGGAATGTTGATTGACCAGATGCAAAATTCAAACGATTCTCTTCCAAAGGAACCACACGAGAAGGATTCATCTATTGAATTGGAACCACTAGTTGATCCCAACTCCACCTTGCCAGGAGTAGAGGATTTGAAGGACAAACCATTGATTTTGAATTCAGGTGATTCTCGGGGATTGCCAAATAAGAAATTGTCTGCTTCTGCAGCTCCATTCAACCCATCAACATCCATTGGATGCTCTCCACCAGTTGCCATCAACATCCCTCTTCCTTCTGCTCCTGGTGGTGTTCCAGCTGTTGCACCCTGGCCTGTAAACATGACTCTTCACCCTGGACCTGCAACTGTCATAACCCCACTCAATCCAATGTCCTCTCCACACCATCCATACCCATCACCACCTCCAAGCCCAAACATGATACACCCATTGTCCTATATGTATCCTCCTTACAGTCAAGCAGTGCCAACCAGTACATTTCCTGTTACTAGCAGCGCCTTCCATCCTAATTATTTCTCCTGGCAATGCAATGTGCGCCCCAATGTGTCAGAGTTTATTCCTAGCACAGTATGGTCTGGCTGTCATGCAGTGGAGTTCTCTGTCCCACCACCTGTTGTTGAGCCAATTGCTGATCCTGTATTGGAGCCTAAAGTTCAATTTGAAAATTCTGGAAGCCCAAGTCCACCTCCATCTCAGCCAGTGGACATTGACAATGTAGGATTAGCTAATGAAGAAAAGAACCTTCAAGCATCAGACAGAAAGGACGTGAAGGAATTGACTAGAGTTGGCTTGGAAAATATCAAGGAAAATGGTCACTCAAATCCGTCTGAAGTTGAAGTTTATAGGAACGATTCAAGTCAGAAAAAAAGCCCAAAAGAAAATGTCACTAGCAGTGTTGACCAGCAGATCCATGGGGAGAAAACCTTCAGCATTTTGTTAAGAGGAAGGAGAAACCGGAAGCAGAATCTGAGAATGCCAATAAGTTTGCTTAGTCGACCATATGGCTCACAGTCTTTCAAAGTTATATATAACAGAGTGGTAAGAGGCAGCGAATCTCCAAAATCTACAAGCTTCGCTCCTGGTGAAGGCTGCACAGCTAGTGCTACATGATCCTAGGTTCTGCTGTTCTCTCCAATCAAGTGATTCTGATCGTTTGGAGATAGCTGGAGGATAGTATTTTTATTTTATTATATGCACAAGGGACACACGTATCAGGAGTATTTTCTGGCTTTCATGGTCATAGCACCTTCTGGAAAATTTACAGGTTTGTTCTCTATAATCAAAGCGAATAGCACTTCTTTTCTTGATTAACAAAAGCAGATAACTTTCTGTTGAACCCACGTATATTTGCTTGCCATGAATTGCTTCTTTGAATCTTCTATTTTCTTGTATAAGTACATGTATGTAAAAGTTGTTCTCCACAATCTCTTTCTGGACTTCCAGATCACAACCGAGTGCAATACGCATGTTGAACCATCTCCTAGTCTATGGATAAAATTTGGTGTAAATGTATGCAAGATTTATTTGTGAATATTATATTTTTATTTTCTGATAAATTTGCAGTTCTCCATTTGACTTGGTTTGTGCCTGTGCAACGGATAGTGGAGATACAGGAACAGATGCTTCCATTTTGTTCAGGTATTTCTGTGATCCTTTCTATCTCTTCTTTTCGTCAATTCCAGAAGACGATCCATTTTAGCATGATAAACAGCCCTGGTTAAAGGAGAGAAAATGTCCTTTTCAGTTAGTTGGTGTCTTGTGATGGACTCTTGTTAAATTGTACCTCCATTGATTCCTTTGAGAAACTATCCAGAGATGTTTTGGTAGTGGGTACATAGAACAGAACTTGACCACTGAGTTCATTCTTGGTATCCGTAATAAGGATGCGTCTTCCTTGACTTTGGTAAAAATTAATCCATTTCTTGTACAAAAGTGCTTTACTTTTATGTGACAAAAAAGTGAAGTCAGCGATGACTTGAAGTTATGGTATGGTAACAATCACGGATGCCCAGTGTCATCAAGCTGGAGATTAGTCGGCTAAAGTGGTTGAAAGGTTCCGGTCTATTATATTGAGCCACATTTTTTTTTGGTTCTGCTTGATGTGCAGGTTTACAGTAGGAAGTCTGCCATTGGGACCTTCAACATATGTTTCGTCAAGTAGACAATTTTGGCTTAAAATGTAGCTAGAAAATTTTGATATCTTGGATCACAGCATCTAAATACATTCCGTACTTTTGGTTTCCCATAGCTTTGACTTTGAAATATTAATTTGATTGAATTGTAAACAAGGGGAGCTAATCCAGTGAATCAAGCTTTGACATTTTGTTTAAGGGCCCGTGCATGTTTTCCTGTTCTCTGAAAAATGCATTACTGTCATGAAAACCAAAATATTTTTAACTTCTGAAATTCTTTTGGCAGATGAATTGTTTTTTTAGTTAATGGCGTGAAAGAAATTGTTGGTAAATGGTAATGGTAACACTACTGCATTTACTTTTACTCTCTTAATTTCTGAACACAAACAGCCGAAAAGGAGAGACGAGAAATTCAACTTCACTCTTGAAATAAAAATTAAAAAAAAAAAAAAAACTTTGGTTCTTAAACTCTTCTTTTGTTAATCCTTTTCATTTCCAATTTTTTTTTTTTAAAGAGCGAAAAATCTTTCCATTTTCTTTGCAAATTTTAAATTGCCAAACACAATAGAAGACAGGGCAACCCACAGACTCCAAATATCTAAAAACCACGCCAAACGTAGCCTTTCCTCACAACAAGGAAATCCTTCAACATGGATGTCCCATCAACTACTTCGATTTGTACAGTAACTGGGTTTTTAGCCTAGAAAACCTGCCGGTTGCTCGAACTTGACGAACAATAATCCAGCCATTTAATCATCTTCTTAGCATCCAGCCAGCACTAATGAAATCGCTAATAGTCAACAGCTTTGTTAGATAGTTTTAATAATCTGGTCCCGGCTAGGTCCAAGAT
>Ga0325401_1003435_pt1 | contig 14550 bp, 13 predicted proteins | sample PopdelMetagenome_FD_205666 | JGI IMG/M metagenome (GOLD analysis project Ga0325401, IMG submission 205666) | Populus deltoides microbial communities from Bellville, Georgia, United States - Xylem-PdKOR-R2 | ecosystem: Host-associated > Plants > Phyllosphere > Stem > Wood/Secondary xylem | place...
GTTAATTTTTTTAAATTTATTTTTGATATTTATATATCAAAATAATTTTAAAATATAAAATGACAATTAATTTAAATAAAATTATTATTTGTTAAAACATGAATACAAAAGCAAACACAGAAAAAACTTAATTTCTAGCTCTAATATAGATGCATTGGATATATTTATTTGTCATGAAAAATATAAATTGCGAAGAAGAAGATTATACTGTAACCTGGCTCTCTTCATTTCCGACTCTCCAAGCAAACTACACACTTTATATTTTTAAACCACGAAAATGGAGACAGCAATTCTCCTTCGCTCTTCCAGCAAATTACTCCTTTTCCCTCGCTACTACACTCCCCGCAACTTCTTTCGCCTTTTCTCTTCCTCATCTAAATCGCCACGCTCCTCGCCCTTCCCCCCTCGCAATCTCCACCGTCCGATTAACCCCCTCACCTCTCGCTCCCTCCTTCTCCGCCGCCGCTGTAGATTACTCCCTCTCTCTGCCACGCCATGCTCATCCTCTTTCCACTTCATCAAACACCACTTCTCTTCTTCCTCTCCTCACGCCATCGCCACCCAATGCTCTCCAGGTCACGCGTTCTTCATTTAAAAAAAAAAAAAATTTAATATCAGAAAAATGAAAATTCGAGCTTTGATTGTGTGTGTGGTTGCAGATGTTAGTACCTTGCCTGACGAGGTTGCGGCGAAATATGGATTTGAGAAAGTATCAGAGGAGTTTATCGGAGAGTGTAAATCAAGAGCTGTGTTATTCAAGCATAAAAAAACTGGAGCTGAAGTCATGTCTGTTTCCAATGATGATGAGAATAAAGTTTTCGGCATTGTTTTTCGCACTCCGCCGTAAGTTCTTAGCATTATTATTAGGATTATCACTGTGTTTTAAGCTAAATTTTTATTTTAAGTGGATGCAATTCTAGTGGTTTTGATTAAGAAAATGGATATTATTGAAATCTTTATTTTTTGTGATTGTTATCTTTATAGTATTTGACTTTCCTTTTTTTGTTGCTTTAAGATTAACTTAGTGTTTAAATGGTGAGGTTTATTTGTACTTTAGTAGAAGAGCGTGGATATCATTGAAAAGTTTGAATTTATTATGATTGTAGAGGTGTTGAATTTGTGAAAGGAATTGGCTACGGAGTGTTTTGTATTTGAAATTAAAATTGTTGTGTTTTATGCTCTTTGCAGTTTGGTTATTAGCGAAAAGTTTGGCTAAGTTTTTTTATTTTTATAGATTCTTGAGAGAGGACCTGATAAAATTTTACGCCAGTCAAATTTTGTAGCAAAATTAGTTGACGTGCAAACTACTGATCATGATTAATGGTGTAATGCAGGAAGGATTCAACTGGGATACCACACATATTGGAACACAGTGTGTTATGTGGGTCAAGGAAGTACCCATTGAAAGAACCATTTGTTGAGTTGTTGAAAGGAAGTCTGCATACTTTTCTGAATGCATTCACTTATCCTGACAGGACCTGCTACCCAGTTGCTTCCACGAACACAAAGGTAACAGTGAATTAGTAAATGTATGATATTGCAACTTTGGGCAATAGCGTTTTTTTTATTTCATTTGGATTTTGTTTAGATGTTAATACTTGGATCTTGTTTTTCAAAACAGGATTTCTATAACTTGGTTGATGTATACCTGGATGCTGTATTCTTTCCTAAATGTGTGGAGGATCACCATACTTTTCAACAGGAGGGTTGGCATCTTGAGCTCAACAACCCTTCAGAAGAAATATCTTATAAAGGTTGCATATTTTAAGAAATATACCCAGCTACTTGTTTGGCAGTATTATTCCTTGTTTTGCATATAGTTTCTTCACCTTTAATGAGTTTATTTCTCCTTAATCCCAGGAGTTGTTTTTAATGAAATGAAGGGTGTCTATTCCCAACCTGATAATATTCTAGGACGGACTGCTCAGCTGGCAAGTTCCCTTTTCTCTAATTGTTTGATCTTACTTATTTCAGTATGAAACACGTTGACTGCTTAGATGTTCAGTCATGCCTGCATGCAATCATTCACAAGTGCAATTTTGAGAAAGCAATTATTTGAATGCTATTAGTTTGATAATTAGCTCATTATAGATTATTTGTTTTATGGACATGCCTCCACTACAAATTATGTTATCTGTAGTAACTGTCACTCGTAACTTCTGTGCAGGCTCTTTTCCCAGACAATACCTATGGTGTTGATAGTGGAGGGGATCCAAAAGTTATTCCCAAATTGACGTTTGAGCAATTTAAGGTCAGTCTCAACATCCCTGTTCTAGTTTGTTAGTGTAAAAGTGTTCTACTATGTGATTCATAAACTTCTGGATCTTTGATGGTACTCATCTAACTGTCTGTTTTAGAAAACATGAGTGTTTTCATAATGGTTTTTAGCTTTTAGAAGCTTAAAAAACAATACATATGTTTTTTTTTTTCAAAATAAATTAGGACAGTGAATACTTCATTTTCCATTCACTGGTATGTATTACCAGGCACAAGAACTTTGACTTCCTGGTGTGATTTTCCCGTAAAGTACATCTGCTGTCAAATATTTTCAATAATGTGCAAATATTTATGCGTGAATTTATTAATTTATTTTTTGCATGTGTGTGATCTCTGTTACTGTAGTGAGTGTGCTATATATGTTATTTCCTTCTCTTGTACATGTGCTTATGCATGGTTTCATGTAGGATCAGTGTATTCTTGATTATGAATAGGTACATACAGGACTCTCTTCTTTACTGATTAAAATAATACAGGAGTTTCACGGTAAATATTACCACCCCAGCAATGCCAGGATATGGTTTTATGGAGATGACGATCCAACTGAGCGCTTACGCATCCTGAGTGGTACTGCATCCAAGTTCCATCTCTGTTGATAAGTTATGAAAGCATTGCATGCAAACACTTCTTTTTCACTTAAATGCAAGGCATGCTGAACATCTTAGAAAATGCTCAGGTGATTTTTTCCTAAAGGGAAGCATTTGCAGAGCTAGAGGTGTGAAGGTGAAATGATGTGGACCATAATTGTCAAACTTTATTCTCAGAAAACTAGATTGAAACCAAAATTTATATTCATTTAGTGGGTTTTGCCCGATGGAATTTGGCAACTGTTTCTTTGATTTTAATTTGTCTAAATATTCATATCATCATGCTTCATCATGCTATCATACAGTTTAAATAGAATGTGTTAAGTGTGTGTGTATTTACAAAGCCTGTAGGCTGGCCTATTGATTGTTCATGTCCCATTTCAATTTCTATGATCAATTTGCTTTTGAAATCTTAAATTGTTTATTTAAGTAAGGAATAGTGTTCGTTGTGTACCTTAAGACCATTATACCATCCACGTTCATCTTGTATGCTATCACCTGTAATATTCCAGTTCAGTAATTAGCAATTTCAGGATTCTGATAAACTTGTACTTGAATTGTTCTCTCTTTCTCTCTCAGAGTATCTAGATATGTTCGATGCAAGTTCAGCTTCAAATGAGTCAAGGATTGAGCAACAGAAATTCTTTTCAGAGCCTGTCAGGATTGTTGAGAAATATCCGGCTGGTGATGGCAGTGATTTGAAAAAGAAGCATATGGTATGCCTTAATTGGTTGCTAGCAGATAAGCCCTTAGACTTGGAAACTGAGCTTACTCTTGGCTTTTTGGATCATCTTATGTTGGGAACCCCTGCTTCACCCTTGAGGAAAATCTTACTGGAAAGTGGTCTTGGAGATGCCATTGTTGGTGGTGGAGTTGAAGATGAGCTGCTTCAACCACAATTTAGTATTGGGTTGAAGGGTGTCTCGGAAGAAGACATTGAAAAGGTAGAAGAATTAGTCATGAGTACACTTAAGAAGTTAGCAGAGGAAGGATTTGAGACAGATGCCGCGGAGGCTTCCATGAATACAATCGAGTTTTCTCTCAGGGAAAACAACACTGGGTCATTTCCTCGTGGCTTATCACTGATGCTTCAATCCATTGTAAGTTTTGCATGTTTTTCCCCTCATTTCTGCAAACCGGTCATCATTTATTTATTTCAGATATCATTGATGTGGTTTTGGTTTGCAGAGCAAATGGATATATGATATGGATCCCTTTGAGCCTTTAAAGTATGAGAAACCCTTGATGGCCCTAAAAGCAAGAATAGCTGAGGAAGGTTCCAAAGCTGTTTTTTCTCCTTTAATTGAGAAATTTATCTTGAACAATCTTCATCGTGTTACCATTGAAATGCAGGTAATCATTTTAGTCTGAAATTTCATTTTCTATATATGATTGTACAGTAATTGCATCAGTGACACTGGGTGTTTTCTGTTTCAGCCTGATCCTGAGAAAGCTTCTCGTGATGAAGCTGCTGAAAGAGAAATTTTGGAGAAAGTAAAAGCAAGCATGACTGAAGAAGATCTTGCCGAGCTAGCACGTGCTACACAGGAGCTGAGATTAAAGCAGGAAACTCCTGACCCACCTGAAGCTTTAAGAAGTGTTCCAAGCCTCTCTTTGCTTGACATTCCCAAAGAACCTTTACATGTTCCCACTGAGGTTATTGTTAAGCTTTTAGTGTTTTGTGCTTGAATGTCCTGCATATGACCATTTTGGGGACTTGTGCTTAGCATTTATATACTAACTGTAGGCTGGGGATATCAATGGAGTGAAAGTATTGAAGCATGACCTCTTCACAAATGATGTCCTTTATGCTGAAATTGTCTTTAATATGAGATCACTGAAGCAAGAACTTCTTCCTTTGGTGCCACTTTTCTGGTGAGATGTTGCCTTGAAGATTATTTCCATGGTCATTTCTTGTTGTGCACGTTTTTTTTTTCTTCTGTCTCCACTATGAACACATGTTCAAATTTCACTTAGGTCAGGCTAACCGAACAGAAATCTTAAAACTTAACATGTGCCATTCTTTATCAATTTCAATGGCTGCGCCCTGTGTATTTCTTTGCAGACTATATAATCACATTTTCACTATTTCTCAATGCTCTCACAGTCAGTCATTGCTTGAAATGGGCACAAAGGATTTGACCTTTGTGCAACTTAACCAGTTGATTGGAAGAAAAACAGGAGGTATATCAGTTTATCCATTCACATCATCCGTTCAAGGCAGGGAGGATCCATGCAGTCATATAATTGCTCAGGGTAAAGCCATGGCAGGTCGTGTTGAGGACTTATTCAACCTGGTAAGTGCAGCTGAATTGTTTTGTCACTATATCCATTTGAAGTGGCTTTCAAGCACTTCTGTCATTGTAGATATTGCAGTTGCCTTGTTTTTCCTAAAGGCATCAGCACACTGGGAGAAACTTGATTAATTTTGCTCTAGTTCCTTTTGATGTTTTTCACTTGCTTGTTCCTGTTTGTTGAAATACTGGTATCTTGCATTTGAATGTACTGATTGGTGATGCATTCTAGAATCTGGACATGCTTTCCTTTTTCCTTTTTTTTTTAATTGTATGTCCTAGTAAATTCTCCTTTAATACCTGAACCAGCTGAAGAAACCCAGATGGCAAATTAACAACATTTTTTAATTATTGGCATTGCGTAAGCATGTACACTATTTAGCTATAAGTTTACTTTCATGAAGATTGTTTTTTATTAAGGGTTTATATGGTTTTATTTTATTTTATTTTTTTCAAGCCCACTTTTGTCTCTTGCTGCAAACATCTGTACCATAGTAAGAGACCTATTTTCTAATACTCGAGCTGACGCTTTATGTTTCGAAGTCTATAGCGACATTTACAGAATCAGTTGCCTTGGGATGCAATGAATTGATGAAATGCTATTTGTTGTAGGTTAATTGCGTTCTTCAAGAAGTCCAATTTACGGACCAGCAACGCTTTAAGCAGTTCGTTTCCCAAAGCAAAGCAGGAATGGAGGTACTTATTCATATTTTTTTGTCTGTTGAATCAGAAATGCAATTGGGTCTTTACCTTTAAGATCATAATCTCGATGTTCTGAAAAATATCTTCAGAACCGTTTAAGAGGCAGTGGCCACAGAATTGCAGCTACAAGAATGGATGCAAAGTTAAATGTTACAGGATGGATTTCCGAACAAATGGGTGGTGTAAGGTTGGAATGTTCATCTTTTGGTTAATCTGTAATTCTTTGATTTCATCCAACAACCTCATATAATACAAGTGTTTCAGTTCTAGGATTTTAATACATGTGCAATAAATGATATACAATTTTGACATAATGCTAATTGCTTCACATGTATAAATAAATTATGAAAGATTCAAGTTTTGTGGAGAGCTTTCTTACTGCAAATGAAATGATACTGACACAACTCAATTGTTGGGGTCATAGTTACTTGGAATTCCTGCAAGCTCTTGAGGAGAGAGTTGATCAAGATTGGGCTGGAGTTTCATCATCTCTTGAGGAAATTCGTACATCCTTGTTATCAAAGAATGGCTGCTTGATAAACATGACCGCTGATGGGAAAAATCTCACCAGCTCAGAAAAGTATGTTAGCAAGTTTCTTGATTTGCTTCCTAGCAAGTCTTCTGTTGAAGCTGCTGCTTGGAATGCTCGACTTTCTCCAGGAAATGAAGCTATTGTGATTCCTACACAGGTGAAAAAATTACTTCCCTGTCTGCTGTTTCGTCTTCTTTTCTGGTTGCCAGGGGAAATTTCTAAACTTTCACCTTCTACAGGTTAATTATGTTGGCAAAGCTGCTAATATCTATGACACTGGTTATCAGCTTAATGGGAGTGCTTATGTTATCTCCAAATACATTAGCAATACATGGTTGTGGGATCGTGTGCGTGTTAGTGGTGGGGCATATGGAGGGTTTTGTGATCTTGATACTCACTCAGGTAAAACAATGAGACACAGTGCTTGGCATGGAGTTCCGATTACACACTGTTTGGAACAGAAAAGGAGTTGTAATTGCTATAATATAAATCTACCATTGGAATTCAATTTATGATTTTTGTTATTTTTGTAGGAGTGTTCTCCTTTTTATCCTATCGTGATCCCAACTTGTTGAAGACACTTGATGTATATGATGGAACTGGTGCTTTTCTACGTCAATTAGAAATGGACAACGATACTCTCTCCAAAGCAATAATTGGGACTATTGGAGACGTGGATTCATACCAGCTGCCAGATGCCAAAGGTTATAGTAGGTATGTGGAGAATATGTTTCAGAACCTTTTTTGACTGGTCAATTTTTTGGACACTCAAGACCTTTGTTTCATCATTAACCTTCCATCGTTCTACCCGGTTCTGATCAACCAAAACTCCAATCTTTTCATTCACTGTTTTATTACCACGAGTATTAGCCCTTGTAATCGGTGGAGTCTTGGCATCTTTTAGCATTGGACCATCCTGTCCAAACAAACCCAAAAACTAAAACCAACATAACATAATCGAATAACACAAAGTGTCAAAGTCTATCTCAAACATAAACACACATTCTTCCGGTAACTACAACCATTATCAAAACTACAAAGCTTAAAACTTTAAGCTATCATCTATCAAAGATTTCATTGAAAATTTGAATCAGAGTGACATACTGTTAATACTTAACAGATTGGAATATTTTAGTGACGTAGAGATGCAACCACGACATTGGCCCTGTCAGAGGCACTTAGAACTTCTACAATAGCGTCTTCTATTGTACGTGGGGGTGTTTGTGTGTTAGTAGGTTTGGCTGCTAGCTTCTCTGTCTGCCTTTTTAGGGTGTTTCTGTTATGATTTTAGCTTTTTATCAACTTGTGTACTCCAAACAAGAAAAACTGAACTCATTTGTATTTACCCCCACCCCACCAAACCCGTATCCAAAAAATACAAAAACCAACATCTATGTGGAATCAAATTCTACGAGCCTGAAATTGGAAGTCGGTGGTTAAGTAAAAAAGACTTTAGGGAAATGCGGTTCTAATTGGCTTTTATATATATCTATATATATTATTAATCAAGCACACTAAAAAAATTGTATTACATTGCTTTTCAGTTTATTGCGGTATTTATTGGGAATCACAGAAGAAGAAAGGCAAAAGAGACGTGAAGAAATATTGTCAACCAGGTAAAGATTGATGTTTATTTGCTTATTGTTTGCCTTGACCAAAAACTCCACTTGTATAAATACAAAAACATTGATTGGTTATCACCCAGAATGGTAGACAGAGCTAGTTTCTTTTAAAGAAATGCAAAAAGGAAATAATGGGAAAACAGATCAGGCTCATATCATTTACATTACCGAATCCATTGATTTGAATGACTTTAATGATATATAATGAATGCCATTTTGAATATAGATTCACACCAACATTTGTGTCATTAAATCTGTTTGAGTCTTTCATGCCACAGGTTAAAATCAAGACCGTTTTTCAAGATTTGAACATTTCTTTCTTCTCTTTCCTTTTTTCCACAGTTTGAAAGACTTCAAGGAATTTGGGGAGGTAATCGAGGCTGTTAAAGATAAATGGGTTTCAGTTGCCGTGGCGTCTCCAGATGATGTTGATGCTGCAAACAAGGAGCGTTCCAACTATTTTGATGTGAAGAAAGCCCTTTAATGCCTCACATATTGTATCTTTCAGGACAGAAACTCATCCCCACCCCCACCACAGCATATCAGATCAACTGATATCTCAATTTTTTGTTACAGTGATTGACAACTTATTAACGAGTAGGGAATTAGAGGAGTTTTTTTTGTTATTCAAAACCCCAATACTGTACCAGTGGTTCCGCAGAGGGAACCTGTACAGTGTTGTCATTTATCTCCTTCAAGATGAACTTAAGAACTGTTACTATCCTTTTCTCCCTCATTTTAACAGATTGAAAAACCATTTCGAGAGGGTTGCTGCACTTGATCTCACCATGGATTCAATTTTTTCCTGCACTTGAATAACACACTTTAATGGAAAAGGAGATTTCATATTTCGCGTTACACTTCAATAATTGAAGTTTATCTAAGAACAACTACTGTATGTCACAGCTTGTAAACGTTAGAACCTTGCCGAGTTATTATAAAGATGGTGGCAGTAATTTGTGAATTACTATTTCGTAATTTTGTGGTCGGAGATGATGCTGTTCTCAGTTCTTTTATTGTTGTTTTCATTCCATGTTTTTATAGAATGACCCGCCAACTTTTTTTATATTTTTGTTTAAATTAAATTTTTACGATATTAAATAAATATATTTAAACTTGACATAAAATAAAGTAGAATTTAATTGATAATTTAAAAATATTAATACTAAATTTAATTCTATCAATCATTTCCTTATATTTTAGAATATTTTATTTTGTGGCCAAACGAAAACATTTTTCTTCCATTGAAATAAAGAAAGAAAGAAAAGAAAAGGAAAGAAAGACCCAGCCCATACAGATAGAAGGCTTCGGCCCATTTAAAATTTAAACGAAAGGTGTGGGGTTTCGGAGAGAACAGAGAGAAACGGTTTTGGTTCTTCAACAGTGTAAACTTGGTAGAAACAAGGAGGAGAAAAAAGTTCAGAAATACCCACAAGAACCGATGATATAAATTCTTTCAAGATTACCAGTGAAATACCTACTGAGATTCAGTTGCGTTTCAAAAATATGGTGTTCTTGAATTTCCTTTCCTACTTTCATCACCCGCCATCTTAGCAAAACCACCACAATAAACAACGACCTCCTTCTAATGAAATATTTCTCAAAAGAAGAGAGAGTTTTACCTTCTATACCCAGATGGGGGTTTCCTGATTACTATGCTGAAAAATTTTTTTGTTCGTTTAAAAGTACAGGCTGTAATGACTATTGACGATGCTCAAGATTTTGGACATCTAGATTTATTATATATGATATTTAGTCTCTTTGAAAGATTAGAAAATGGCGTTCGAGGTCTTGTAGAATGATTTCTAATGATCTGAGGTGCTTTATTTGGTAGCTGTTGAGGTCTGCTTCTGTAAATGGTGCTTGTCATTGGCTTGCAGATGATCCATTGAAGAGGGATGATGCATCCCGTGTAATTTATACCATTTACTCTGAGGAATGGAGTGTTCGGGGATATGGCAATTCCAGATTATTAAGGTGTTTAATAGAATGCTTTCGTTGGTCCCTTCCAGGACCTGGTCAAGGGGAAGAACATTATTCACTGTGGGTGAAGAAAGAGCACAGTGCTTCGGAATCTTGGACCAAACTTTTCAATATTGAACATTTGAAAGGGGTAAGAAGATTAATTGCATTTAGGAAAAATGACAAATGACGAGGTTATACTTTTGGGGAGAGGTGGACAAAGGACAATCGGGGTTGTGGAATATTTTTGTCAGACACATTTTATTTGGATACTTTTGTGGAGAGCCTCGTCTTTCTGAGTGAAGCAAGTGGAGTCTCGGTTGAGAATGATTCTGGTAATAAAGCCAAGAGTTGGAAGTGTCAAAGAAACATTCTTCTTTCATAAGAAAGGGAAGAACTAAAAAGTGCAATGTCAGTAGAATCTGTTTCACTTCGCTCTTGTTGAATATTATGCAGTGACTCGGGTTTTAGATGAGAATCACTTTTGTCCTTGCATTGAACTTATCTTTTGGATTGCAATTTTATTTACCTTGACGACAACTGATATCGTATTATCTGTTCAGTTTGATATAGAAAATTCAGCTCTGGGCTTTCTTTGATAAATAACCTTTTCTTTATATCAAGTGATTTCATTTCTAGGTTGAATTAAGAGAGACAGGTCATGATGTGATGACAGAGAGATATTCGTAAGCGAAAGGCATGATCTGAGAAAGAGATGATGTGGGTTAAAAAAAGCTTAGGTCCCTTGAATGTTGCATTTAATCTAGTGGATCTATCTAGTTCATTCAGCTTTAGATCTGTGAGATCAGATGCTGCAGTCGTCAAAACTCTTACTTAACGTTGGAACAGAATGGGGAGCTCGCTTCTAATCCCCTTGCAGGATGTGATTTCAAATCTTCACTGGGTGGAATAAATAACCTCACTGGGTGTCATCTTTGCTAAATGCTATTTTTCTATCCTTTAGGTCTGTATAATATCTATAAAGTTCACATAATTACTTGTGGACCATATCAGCTGGTTCCCTGGAGTTGGGTTGACAAAATCAAAGACTAATCTGAAACCCATATAATCTATAAACCTGCCCTGTGTTGTGGATGTCTGAGTTCCATATCGGCAGGGGAAAGTTGGGGGATTTCGTTATGTTTATCACTTCTGTAGGTTTTTTATATGATTTTATTAGACAACAAATGGCAGATCAACAGTACCTGACATGTTGTTTCCTTTTCCCAGTATCCTGTAAGTTCTGCATGTTCTCCAGTCTTCAAGCAGGCGTGAATATTAGAACTTTTGACATTATTTAATTTCCTGCATTATTCTCAGAATCCTTGAGAAGGTTGTAATATCTGATTCCATAAGAAGTTAGGTTTAGTACTCCTTTCATTCCTTTAACACCAGAAAACGTCTCCGTGTCCCTCGTCTGTTTTCAGGTCTAACTATTACTAGTCTTGATTGGGTGAATGGGTTTGTTGCATCAAAACCTCTTGCCGTGAACAAGGGTTAACTCTCTGCGGCAGGATCCGACTGGTTTTGGGTGTTAAAATATCTTCCACGTTCAAGCTCGTTGTTTTCCATAGACAATTCGCATGCCAATGGCTTGATTTATTATCAAGAGGCACATGGGTTGACCTCTTTTTAGTCAATGGCCCAGACGGAGAGAGAGAGAAAGGTCTGGCATGATCCTTGATTATTCATTTTTCAGGAATCACGAGTCAACTTGTGCAGTGTATCTTTCTCTTGCTTTCTTTTAACCAACATACGCATCCAATCATGTGCACATCACATGCAACAAAGAACTTGGAGGATTCGTGTAGATTTCCATTAATTTTGGCAGCTTATGGTATCTCTCTCTGACATAGAGGGAGCCGAGTTTCAGACGGTGCCTTGCAAGCAGGAATTATTCTACAACTCATTCCTGATGAGCCTTTACTTTGACTGCCGGAAAGAACAGTCCCCCTCTTGAATTTTCCTTGCTAAGGGATCATCAATGGGTATATATTATCCTATATATTTCGTACATAATGCATTAATTTCAGGTTAGGTCAACTGGCAGTGCCTCCATTAAATGGCCATCTTGCTTTCTCTAATTGCCCGTGTGAGCTGAAACTTGACTTGTAGTACAATGCTGCCAAAATTTCTGAATGCCCTAGACTGGTCTCCTTTGCTCTATGTTCTATCATGGAATTCTGATTTGAGGGGTCTGTCAGTCAGTCAGCCTGCCTGCCTGCCAGCTTCGATATTATATGAAATAGAATTCACAGAGAATGCAGGCTTCTGAGCTACCATGGATGATGTTCCCTCCCCACAAAATGATTTGGAGGTACAAAAATATGGGGCATATGACCTGCATATGATACATCTACATCGATATTTAAACGCACATTTCAAGCAGGAAATTAATAAATACAAATCTGCCGGCAACTCAGTACAATCAATCAATCACCATTATTCAACCACCAGTATGTTCCAGTAAATCTGGCAATGTTATTGCTACTTATGTTATGTACGTACCCTTTGCCCCTATAATTTCTTTAGGTAAGTTATATTCCAGTATTTTTTTTTTTTAATTTAGAAGAGTAGCACAGTTCCAAGAAATTGAAAAATAACACCCTGTTATGGTTGGCATGATCTCATTGATTGTGATTTTCATAACAATGCAACTCAAAATAAAATAAAACGTATTTTTTATTTTTTTTAAAAACAAATAATATTGATCTTTATTAGATTTAAAATTAAACAAACTAAACAGAGATTTATAAAAATTAAAGATAAGAAAAAAATATTGTACAAACTTTGCAATGCTTGTTCATAAAAATAACCGAACTAGAAAATGGGGAGAAGTACATCAAGCGATGGCCTCTTGTCTATGGTTTGAAACTTGAACTCCAATGGTATTGTTTGTACAAGAAGCAGAAGAAAGAGAGATATAAAGAAAAGAAATTAGACATCGGAGCTTTCTTAAAGATTTTGACTACATGGAGGAGGGTTAAGCCTGTTTATTTTTATGTTTCAAAAGTATTTTTGATAAAATTTAAAATTTATGTATTTTTTTATTAATTTCAAATTAATATGTTTTTAGTATTTTCAAATTATTTTGATGTGCTGATATCAAAAATGATTTTTAAAAAATAAAAAAACATCATTGACATGTATTTTGACATGAAAAATTATTTAAAAATCAATCACAACCACATTATCAAGCACAATAAAAAATAAAGATAGCAAGTTGGACACACGCATGAAGAGAGATAACGCTTTAGTAATAAAAATAAAAAAAAAGCTTGTTGCACGGTTGTGGATTAGGAGGTAGAAGAATAAAGAGTGAAGAAAAGGTAAGACTGAACACTTTTGAATTGAATTAAAGCTAAGAAAAGTAATTAAAATTCAAAATTAATTAAAATAATAATTAATATAACAAAAATAACATCTTTTAAATCTAATTTGAAAGTCTTATATACATGAGTTGATCAACTGGCAGTCTCAACCCTCATGAATGGCATCGATGGTCTCTTTTGGGGATTTGAAAGGAAACTTGCAAATATTCAGGTGAAAGAATCCCAAGTAACTTCACAATCCTAACTGATCTCCAGGCTAGGACGAGGTGAAAATGCTGGCCGACTGGTTGGATGCAGAAATTCATGATCAGAGATCTGTAAGAAATGGTTATATATGTAGTTCATCCAGCTTGGTTAAATGGTGGAATTTAGCAAATCAGAAGGCAAATAAAAGAAGCCAAACTCATATGGCACTATATTCTGCTTCAACATTTTGAAACAAAAGGTCTGTTCATCAATTATTGGTGAATTATCCAGGATCAAATGCATGGAAGGATATTGTTGGCCGCAAGCTTTGACTTGAAAACACTTCTGTGAAAGTAGAGATGCTTTAGAAATGAGAGGACCATTTCACTTTTGCCTGCAAGAAAAAAAAAGGGCCGGGGCTCTATGCATTAATGGTATATCACTTTCAAAGCTTTTCGACACTCTTTTTTCTTGCTTCACTTGGTGCCATGATCTTCTATGCCTCCAATTTATATTTTTATTGTTTTAAAAAAGTGGGCTATCTAATTAGAAAAGAAACTGAAGGTGGGCGCCGATACACTTTTAGCCAATATATGAATGAATTTGAGGATAGTTTCAATGTGTCAGCAACTTTGAGAACTCATCAATATCAATTATTTACCAATCAGTATCAAGACGTGCAGTGGATCTGTTACCATACTTGGGAGCCAATAGTATAGCATTTGGCGTTTGCCCATGAAACAGCACATGAATCCAAGGCCGCGAGAGTTTACTTTACCAGGAAATTCTATTTTTGATATTGACCTTGTTCAGAAGCTGAAGGCCTGTGACACTCATCAGACCTGCTAGTTTTATGTCTCGAGGCTGATACCTGCAGCTCTATATGGGTTTTCTTTGCCTCATCCACCATTGTCCACCCACCTTCTATCATATATATATATATATATATGATGTGTACGTATCAATCGAAGGATGGATCGATGAAATTGTACGTAAAAGTAAATTTACAACGGATTTAACAGTGATATCGAATAAAGTATATATAGTTTTATATAT
>Ga0325401_1003436_pt1 | contig 14549 bp, 7 predicted proteins | sample PopdelMetagenome_FD_205666 | JGI IMG/M metagenome (GOLD analysis project Ga0325401, IMG submission 205666) | Populus deltoides microbial communities from Bellville, Georgia, United States - Xylem-PdKOR-R2 | ecosystem: Host-associated > Plants > Phyllosphere > Stem > Wood/Secondary xylem | place...
AGGAGTTTTATGCGGTGGTTCAGGCCTTGCGTTATTGGCGCCATTACTTGTTACCACAAAAGTTTGTTCTTTACTCCGACCATAAAGCCCTCCGCTATCTTAACTCCCAAAAGAAGCTTAATCATAGTCATGTTCATTGGGTTGAATATTTGCAAGCATACTCATTTGTTTTGAAACATAAATTTGGAATAGAAAATAAGGTTGCGGATGCTTTGAGTCGTCGAGTAACGCTGTTATTTGTAATGAGTGTTGAAATCACAGGATTTGAGAGACTTAAAGAGGAGTATGAATCTTGCTCAGAATTTGAAGAAATATACTTGACATTGAAGGATGAGAATCACCGTGTTATAAATGGTTATCACCTCCAAGATGGGTACTTATTTCGGGATAATAAGCTTTGTATACCGAAAACATCCGTGCGTGATTTTTTGATATGGGAGATTCATGTTGGAGGTCTCTCAGGACATTTTGGAAGGAATAAAACCATCGAAGAAGTGGAACGCCAGTTTTTTTGGTCTAATTTGAAAAGAGATGTCGCTAAATTGGTAGGTCAATGTCGAACTTGCCAACTAGCTAAGCAGAGAAAACAAAATACTAGTCTTTACACCCCATTGTCCGTTCCTACTTGCCCTTGGCAAGATGTGAGCATGGATTTTGTGCTTGGGCTTCCACGTACTGTGAAAAAACATGATTCTATTTTTGTGGTTGTCGACTGCTTCTCTAAGATGACCCATTTTATTCCTTGTACTAAGACCACAGATGCTTCCAAAGTTGCAAAACTCTATTTTGATGAGATTGTCAAGTTGTATGGTCTTCCCCAAACCATAGTTTCGGATAGGGATGTTAGATTCACAAGTTATTTCTGGAAACCCTTTGGCATATAGTGAGAACCAAATTGAAGTTTTCTACTGCTTACCACCCCCAAACTGATGGTCAAACTGAGGTGGTTAACATGAGTTTGGGCAACCTTTTAAGGTGTTTAGTGAGTGATCATAATCGGAATTGGGATCTGATTCTTCTTACGGCCCAGTTTGCTTATAATAGCTCTATCAATAAGTCAATAGACATGAGTCCCTTTGAAGTTGTACATGGTTACAAGCCTAGGAAACCTTTAGACCTTCTTCCCATGTCCTTTCATGCTAGAGTGTCTGAGTCAGCCGAGTCTTTTGCACGTAGAATTCAGGATTTGCATATTGAGATCACTAAACAGATTGAAACAAGTAATGCGCAATATAAACTTCAAGCTGATTTACGGAGACGACATAATGAGTTTAATGTGGGAGACTATATTTTGATACGGATTAGACCCGAGCGGTTTCCTTCGGGAGCTAATCGAAAATTACATGCACATAGTGCCGGACCTTTCAAAGTGCTACAACGGGTTGTCCAAATGCTTATGTTCTTGATTTACCATATGATTTTGGCATTAGCTCTACATTTAATATTGAGGATCTAATTGCATACCACAAACCACTTCTTATTCCAGATGATCCATTTGAGATACCACTTAACTCCCTTTCTGATGATCCTATTGAAATATTTATCCCTTTCACCTTGACATCAGCACAAAAGGATAATAGTGATGCTATTCTGGATGAACAAGTTGTTTTTAACAAGAACGGTGAGGTTCAACGGTTTCTAGTTCGCTGGGTGGGTCGCCCTGACTTAGATTGCGCTTGGATTACTCGAGATACTTTGCAGTAGCTTGACCTAGATCTTTGGGAGTGCTATCAAAGTCGGCCAGTACTACACTCGACGGGGTCGAGTTTTTCTAACCCTAGGAGAGTTGGTGGGGACACCAGACCCATACCACAAACTACACGAGTATATAGACGGAGACGACGTAGGATGACATAGTCTGCCACGCTCTGATTGGGAGACTAAGCCCATTTGGACCTATTTCATTGTTATTTTATTTATTTAGCCCATTTGGGCCTACTCGTTATTTTATTATTTATGTTAAACAGTTTGATTTGATGGGCCGAGCCCAATAGCGAGATGTTTTAGGGTTTACTATTTATATGTTCTTCTATCATTTTGAAAAACAGTTTTGATGATTAATGAAAATATTGCAGACTTTGCTTATCTCCAATCCGCTTTCTTCTCTTTTTCAGCTTCTTTCTTTTCTAAAACTTATTTCTGTTTGTGCTTTAATTTTATTATTTATTGTTCCGCATCATGTAATGTAAATACATTCCAAAAACTAATAGGGGCCTACCAAGAGGTTCTAAGTCCTCACACATTTATGTTTCTAAGCACAATTCCAGATCAAGTATAATGAAAAGAAAATAGTTCAAAGAAAATGTTATCAAATATAAACAAAACTTGTGTTGCTATATTACAGGCATTTAGTTCTAGTGTTACGGGGCAGACCATAAAACTAACTCTTTTCAGGATTATTGCCAGAAGTACATACTTCTAAACTATTTACTTATTGTTTCCAAGAAAAAGGCTCACCAGCTGTTCCTTGTAACCTTGTGGCACTTGAATCATTCTCAGATTTCTTCAGTGTTTGCCCTGACTTAATTTGCCCTCCCTGGGAAATATAGAAAGAGACAAATCAGTCTTCGATCAATTGAATAATTCATCTGGTGTATTGAAAGAAATGACAACATCTCAAGGCTAAGCAGCAAGAGTAAAACCAGCAGGATACTTTGATCCGCATAATTGGGTACATATGTAGGATTTGAATTTCAGAATGATGGACTGCTATTGATTTTGCACATGAAAATGTGAAGCAATTTTCAAAATGTTGCACTACAATCTCTGAACACGTGGACCAGGGGCTTTTTTATCCAGGGAGAGGAGATATGGATATGGCTGTTTGGCATTATAGATGAAGCAAACGATTGAATTCAGAGAAAAAAGAAATTGCCCAAGACATGATTTTCACTTACAGCTCCCTTATTGGCTGTTAACCTTCGACTTGACGGAGCCCGTGCCACAGATGAAGCAGCTGCAGCTGCAGCCACACGGATTCTGCACAGTATTTAAAAAAGAAATTGTCAATTGTTTTGGCAATTTTTGGGCACCAAACTTAACTTATAGCTGGATCAACTCCAAAATACCTTTTATGTACATCTACATATTCATCTGTTTCATCCACAATCTCCTCCTGCATTGTCAATACTACTATTAGCATACATGGAAATGGCTGCTTAGATCCTAGAACTGAAAGGAAGAAAGTTAACAGAGGCCTCTAATTTACCTGCAGAAGTTCTTCAAATACATCTTCTAGGGTGATGATACCAATTACTTCACCATCTTCAATATCCTCTGATAGCTGGGGCAATCCATTTGTTGAAGCATCATTGCGCTGTGAAGAAGGATGCCTACTTGACCTTGAAATCCTGTCAATATCCACAACAACGCTATCTGACTTCTCATCTTGCTTGGACAGTAATGGAGTAGTCAATTGGGAATCCCTGCCAGTTACTTTGCTTCCTTCCTGTTCTTCTCCGTCAATTGTTGGTGGAAGATCCTTGCTTTTCACCTTAGCCTTGACAACAGCTGCCATATGGCTGCTACCCTTTTGAAACTCATTCAGTATATCATACAGAGGCATATCAGATGGAACCCTGGAGAAATATCAACGTACATACACTTAGCATATATTCTGTACTTTGTTCAAGGAGGAAACCAGAAAAATATAGAGGGGGGAGGGGCATTAAACACCGTGGAATTCTTCGGATAGAAACTGCACTAACTGGGGTCTCTGTTTCAGGTCGAACAGTGAGAAGGCTTTTCACCTAATTCCAATAAGAATAAAAACAGCCACATGCAAATCAGGTAATTATAAAACCAGAGTAGCATATATAATAGGGGAAACCTATCAATATAACCTCACACCATCTCTCAATCACACCCTTCTATTAATTGTAACTTTCATTTGTTTCTATTGCTCATTTACTAAAATACCCATTTAAGTCTATTCATATTGAAACTGTCAACTGTTGCACATGAGACCATTAATTTTACCAAAAATAATTGAGAGGGATATATTAAAGATCAGGAACAAACCAAAGGTTACAAGTGATTGATTTTATTAAAAGGATACAATTGATAAATGGCGTTAGATGGATATATTGATAGGTTTCACCTATATAAAATAACTCTTAATTCTGCAAGAATCTATAAAATACAAAACCCACCAGAAGAAGTCCAATGATATTTTTTGGATTCCCGGAATACACTGGAACTCGGCTATGACCCCGGGCAAGAATTTTTCCCATTGCCTCCCTGAGTTACAAGTATTATTAAATAAATATATAAACACAACTATATGCAAATATTTAAATGAAGCACAAGAAAGTGAAAACGCCATGGCAATAGGAGCAGCTGAGCAAAACTTACCAGTCCAACTTCGAGTTGACATCTAGGGAGAAAGTTGATTCAATAGGTGTCATAGCCTCTTCAGCAGTCTGGTCAAGTTTATACATAAAACTTTACTTTAGATGCAGGTTGAAATATAATCTCAAAATATTTAATCTAGGAGTGGAATTATATACAAATAAGTCACTTTGTGAATTTATTGGCTAATCTATACACCCAGCACCCCAACCCCCATCATCATTATCATCAACTTTAAAATAGTTATGTTAATTGACTTTCAAAAAAGGAACAAAAAAAGAAGAAGAAGCAGTGACCATCCAGGTTAATAAGTAAATTTGCTTAAAATTATCATAACCATGAAATAATTGAGACCACCTGGCATTAAATTTTCTCACAACTATAGGATTATATCCATTAAAAAAAAATTAAAATTGCACGAAAAGGGACACAAGGAATTAAAAAAACAAGCAAACCTCACTGATTTTACATCTCCAGATTCCTTCAAACTCAAAAATTTCTTAAGCTTAAAATGAAATAAATTTGAAAATCCCATTTTTTGTAATGAAAACCCCAATTGAAACAAAACCTCTTTATAGGCAACCTCTCTTTGTTTCTTTCATGAGCTTTGTTTGAGTAGGTGAACTTGGTGGTTGGTGTAACTTCTTTTTGCAAAAGATTTATATTTACCTATCCAATTGTGTGTATATGTAAATATGGGTATTTTGGTTTGTTTCAAATCTGAGTTAGGTTTTTTTAAAGCATGACAATTGAGAGAAATGGGTCTTGAGTGTAATTATATTCTCTTTGGTGTCTACAAAAATGCAAGGGAAGAAGAAACATAGATATGGCAATGAAAAGAGTGTTATTTTTCACTTGATGGAACAATAATTCAGCTAACTGGGGTGGAACATGTGATTTTCATGTCATTTGACAGATAAATAAAATGAAAGGAATTTGACGGACGAGTCTCCATCCAAATGACCCATAATTCAAGGATTTGAATTAAAAAAAAAAGTGAAGGGGGTGTCAATCGAAACAGGCAGTAGCAGAGGGTTTTGTATGGATTTGCAAAATTTATTTGTCTTCTGGAACCCCTTGAGAAACTTAGGATTGCAATTCCAGCTTAGATATGAAGTTCAAATCAAATTAAAATCAATGCTTCTCAATAAGTTAGGCAACAAGCAAAATACAATTGACTAAAGAAGACCCCCACCCACTCCACTCCTCCCTGTCCCTAATCCAATCAAAATATTTAAGATGAAATGATCACATTTCCCTAACTAATACATATTCACGCATCTGAATTGTGAGAATACAATAGAAAGGAAAGAAATTTTGTACCATTCATGGCCAATATCAACATTTTACAGTGAAGAATGGCACACAAACCAAAAAATAGATGCTAATTTCATATGGTGCATACCTTTTCAGTCAAATCTAGTGCCCCACTAATAATTGTTGTCTCATCGTGTGTGAGTTCACCACCCTTGCCAGCCTAGATGTTTCAAGAAAAAGATGTTACATTGTAAATGAAAAAAAGGAAAGGAAATGGGGATGTATTAATACTTCCAAAGTTTTTGAAATCTTGACGCATTTCTGTGGTCAATTAACTTGTAATCTATATGTTTTCGACAATTTACTTTACCTCCTGGCTGTGGATGGAAACGAGAGCTTTTAATTGAGCCCGCCTAAATAATGCTTCATTATGTCCTAACACACAATCCAGAACCTGTATCATGACATTTCTTGGAGTTAGAGAGTGCATGAGTATATAAAACAGGCTATGTGGACTTCAAAATGTGAGGATAGGTTGAACTATCATGCAGGAATATGTTGCAGAATAAAACAGTATTTTTTTTTTTTTTTCCAATTACTCTTTTTAAGCCAGAAAAAGCTAAATAACAGAAGCTTCATAGTTCAAATCAGCTAGGTACAATATTTTTCCTTCTTCAATGGGAGAGGAAAACAATTACATCCTTATAGCTCAAGAACATGGAAGAAACTAACAGCTATTCATAACTCTATCTTATTTCTGCAATAATCATTACTACAGCTGTAGCAAACCACTAAATCACTTATTAATCTAGCTCCACAATTACTATGTTTCTACAGCCAAGATCATACAGGTAAACAGAGAACCATTAAGTGAAAGAAAGATATATGCTGAGGTGGATGCAGGATTTTATACTGTATGCATAAAATTGTTTCTGTAATAAGATGAGTTCATACGAAGTAAACTAGAAAACCTAATCATCAAAAGAAAAAAAAAGTTTAATAATAGGTACAAACTTGGGCTTGTTTTACTGCCTTTTATTTTAAAAGAACACTGGAAATTTATCCAACAACTCGTGATCCCACTTTACACAAAACTCTGGTGTAGCAATTTCCGTTGTACCACTTACCTTTCCAATGGGATATGCAACTGGATAACAAGTTATCATCAAAATTCGCACAAGCCATACAAAGTTGGCACCTACAGCAAGTCCATATCTGGTGCATATTGCTTGTGGAATAACCTGAAAATAGAGAATGTCCACCTCAGCTAAGACTAAAAAGTTCAACCACATTTAATTATTTAAGCCGAGTTAAAGAAGAGCTGAGCAAGATGAAAGTAGGTAGACAAAAAATGTACCTCCCCAAAAGCTAGCACAAAAGTCACAGAAAGTATAATAGCAACATACTGATTGAAAAGCTTATCCAAGTATATAGGAAGAGCCTGCATGCAGATCACCATATCTAACTGCTATCAACAACTGTTTACTGAAAATTCAAGCAACACACTAATATTCAAGAGTGACGAAATTCAAGCAAAATAGTAATAATCAACAGAGATGAATCGCACAATTATCTGCAAGTTCACTAAGCAGCCTCACTCTCTCTAACCCAAAGCTAGTAGCGGTACTCACATTTTTGCAGTATGCTTTCCTTTAACCATATGTATAACCAAAAAAAAAATTCTCAGAATAGCATTCCTCCCTAGTAATTAATCTAGATTAACAATCATCTCCTAATTGTTGTTAAAATGCCACATCTCTTTGATTTCAGCATAAATAAGCGTAATGCGATTCAGGTGCTTTAGCAAAAGTGCTTTTCAACTCAAAAAAACATCAATTTGATGCCTTTTTTTTTCAATGGTTTTGACAGATTCTTCACATTAAAACCATAAAAAAAATCAATTTTAATGCTTTTACTGTCCAAACTCACTTTGAAAAGCACTTGCAACCGCATTACCAAAGGGGGCCTTAGAAAAGCGATAAATTCAAACGAAGATTACCTCCATAGCAATAGCATTACATAGAAGCAGAGTCACCAGAAGCTGATGCTGCTTTTGAACAACCGGAAGAATTGCAGCTAATAAAATTAAAATTAAAAAAATCAGAGAAAATCAATGCCGAAAATTGCGTTTGAAAAAAATTAAAGAAATTACCAACCAGCTTGTTTTTTCTCGGTAGAAGTGCCACTACGTTGAAGAATCTCGAGGTCTACAAGGCCGAGAGACATGAGGCCTAAGGTAAGACCAGACATGATACCCGCGAAGATAACGAGGAAGCAAGAAATTCCTGCGTACACAAACCATGAGAACGATCCAAACGGAATTCCATCTTCTCCGTTTGATTGAGCTAACACCGTCAACATCCTCGTCGCCATCACCGCATTTATCAGCTGCATCTTTAAATAAATAATCACTAATTAAATTATAAATTTAATTTTGGATCCCAGTTTTTCTCTGTGAGATAGATACACCGAGTCCAATGAGTCGAGAGACGGAGACAGGAAAAGAAAAAAAGAAAAAAGAAAAACATGAGAACACTATTCAGCAGATACTAGATTAAAATAGTATTTAGCCATGTCAGTTGCACGTGGCGGGCTCTGGAGGGTTCTCTCTTTGGTTCAGATTAATTGATTAATTAATTAATTAGTTATTAATTCTTTTACCATCGCAAAACTCTTTGCTCTTCTAATTTATGGCAATGTAATTCGATGAATTTAGACTCGAGTCAACTAAAAAATGAATGATTTTTTTTATATAAATAATTATATTATATATATTACATATATAACATTATATATATATATATATAAAGTATTTATTTTTTTTGATAATCCAATATAATATATGTATATATCAATATTAACATAATACACTAATATTTATAATTTTACTATTTAATATATATTTTTTTATGTTGAATAATAAATAATAATTAAATAATAACTATATGAAACTCGATAAATAAAATATAAATATTTGATTTTTTTACCTTATAACTAAATATAGAAAAAATCAATTGATGGATATATGTATCATCCCTATTTCTAAATATATTAGATTAACTTAAAAAATACTCTTTATTGATCATGCTATAATATTAAATATTTTTTAGTTATGAAATTTATATTTTATGTTTATTTAGAACTTGTAATTTTGAATTGATAATTTAATTACTTGTTAAATCAAATTATAAATTTTATGTTATAAAGTGTGAAATGATAACTTTATCATGCAAATTTATATTCAAGAATCCACAATAAAAATTTGAATAGTTTTTTTTTTTAATGACAAAATTCAATTCAATAAACATCATGTTTTCTCTCTTGAATCTTGATGGCATCAAATATAACTACACATATTTATCTCTAGCTTTTAAAAACTTGAGCAACCAATGATTCATAATGATTTCACTTGATTTCTGTATACTTACTTGATTTTTAATGCTGTGTTTAGTTATTATTTCAAAATAGAAAAAACAAAAATATATTTGATTGCAAAAATAAAGATAAAAATATAAAATAAATTTATTTTCAAAACAATTTTAAAATAAATTTATATTACTTCATAAAAAGAAACACATGGTTATTCTTCTTAGTTCTTACATTTGACTCTTTTAAATATTATTTTTTGTTGAAAAAGGAAACAAAAAAAAACTGATTTTAAATATATCAAAACATTAGTGTTAAAAATGAAAGTAAGAATATAGAAAATTATTGGGAAAAGATTTTTAGTTCGAGAAAGATTTTGATCAATAAAAAATTAAAATTCTAGATATGCCGTTCAAGTCCTAATTCCTAGAACTCATGTAGTTGAAACCAAAAATTTAAGATTTAAGGTAGGTGTTCCCGAATTTTGGAGCAAGAGGATTTTGGAGGCTCAAAAACCAAAAGACATCCTGTGGGCTTGTGGCCCAGGTTACAAACTTACTATAGACTTAAAAAAATAAATTTATTTTATATTTATTTTTATTTATTTAATTAAATATATATATATATTTTTTTTTACGGAATTGATAGTGTTTTTTTGGAATAATTACTGCTAAAAAATATTTTTTAATACCAAAAATATTAATTACTTTTGTAACTGCTGTTGAAATGATAATGACTCTTATTTATTTATTATCTATGTTATACCAGATGTTTTATGGATGCAAGTTATTTAATGCCACAAATTCTTATTTTTTAATTTTGGATCATGAGAATTATTTGTTTTGACTGCTATCCTTTTGCCTATAATCAGTATTGGTATTTATCCGAATTTCATTTTCTTATTATAAGTTGACAAGGTCAAAGCTATTCTATCTAATTATTTTTATAACTAATTTTTTTTATAATAGAAAACTAACCAAAAAAATAGTACTCAATGAGTAATTAGTAGCATTTTATTAATTACTTTTTGAACCTACCTTAAAGGAAAAAAAATACACGAAAAGAAAAGAAAAATAAAACTTATAACCCACTAAAAGTAATAATAATATCTTGACTTAAGATTTTTCTTTCCTATTTATATTTATTTTAAAAAAATAAAGTTTAAAAAATAACTAATAGCATGTTACTCGTTATTCTTTGAGCACCACCATAGAATCATTATTTTTGTTATTAAATAAAAAAAGTAAAAAAACAATTAAGAATCAAGGTTGTTAGCCTTTTAACTTCATGCATATCACAAGGATAACAAGAGACAAGATTAAGATTCGTGATTATTTCTTGAGACTGAAAGGTTTGTTTTTCCTATGATCTCATGTTCAAGCCCTGTGGTTGCTAATATGATGGTCACTGGAGACTTACATGGTCATTAACCTTAGAATCCATGAGATTAGTCGAGATATACGTAAATTAGCCCGGATATTCATATTAATAAAAAATATTCATCATTATTTTTATGGAAATAACCAAAAAAAAAAAGAAACTGAAAATGTGCACATGTATCTGTATAATGGTCAATTCAAACCACGAACTTGCACTAATAATACTGTTTCTCAGGGGGAAAAAAAAAACTTATCGATCATTCTTCTTTCTCATGGAATATTGAATCCGATACATGTATATGATATAATATTAGCAGCATTAGTCATTTGAGTCAAAAGCTGCAAAAAGAAATTCTTATTCGTGTTGCTTTTTCAAAGCGCTCGAGAATTTTCTTATCCATCATTTATAACATAACATAATATAATATAATATAATTCTAAAAAATATAACTTACGTAATCAGATTCTAAATTTGTTTATTAAAGGTCAATAGTTCAAGTCCTATAAATATTAGGATCACTAAAAATTTACATGATTGTTACTTTTAGGACCTACAAGATTAATCGAGATACACGCAAACTGGTCCGAACACTCATGTTAATAAAAACAAAAAGATTGCATCACGCTACAGTTTAGTTTCAATTTTAAATCGAAACTGAAGAAAAAGTGAAGGAATTATGAAAAGAGATGTAAATTGATGAAGATTCAAATTAGATTCATTAATATAAGAAAAGAAGAAGGATTCAGATTCGGTAGCCTACTGCAAAAAAATATACTTGATCAGACTCTAACTCGATAGACAGTTGTCAAGAAGCTGTCTTAAAATATATGAAAGCACAGTTGATCAGCTAGCAAGTTCAATCATCTCAGAAGTCATCTTCATGACAAAGTAAAATCTTATCCCCCCATATAAAAACAAAGTGTGGTTCTTTCACACCACCACCCTGTGCGCCGTTGCTTTTTTGTAATTATATTCTTATCTCTCCATATTTATTCTATGATCTATTAATTTACACACACACACACGAACACATGCATGCATGTATAAATCTCGAAAGTCCTTGTATGATGGCTAAAACTATCCATTTTTTTAAAAAAAACACATTCAATTTATAATAAATATTATTTAACTTTATTTTTTTTATGTATAATAAAATTTTATTTACATAATTGGTTTTTTTTACTATTAATTTATATAATTTTATATTATTTATTCTAAATATTTTTTTATTTTTTTTAAAAAAACCCACCGACAGATTTTACAGGAAGTTGAAAAATATTTATTGGAAATGCCACAATTATCGACGCTTTCACAGACGGATATAGTCTGTCGGTATTTTACAGAGAGTTGAAAAATATTTACTGGAAATGCCACAATCACAGATGGAATAAATCTGTTGGTATATTTCTAGTGGGAATTTTTTTTGGCGTGCATTTTTCGTTTGTAAAACTATTGGTAATATTTTTTTCTTGACAGACTTAGCGACGGAATGTGGTATTACTGACGAAGACATGCCGACGGACACTTGCCATCGGGGATATAGTCGATAAAAAATTTACTGACGAAGTCTGAATCTCATACCGACGGATTGTGCCCATCGATAAAACTGTGAAATCTTGTAGTGGGTGACCTGCTCATGAAAAATGAAAAAGAGTTTTCAAGTGGTCTCATTGTAATGGGCGACTTGTCTAGGTGGAAAATGAAAAGATTTTCAAAGTGGTCATATTATAATGGGTGACCTACCTAGGTGAAAAATGAAAAGAGTTTTCAAAGTGGTGAAAAGTGATATTATTGTAATGGGAAAATATAAGGCATGAAGGCACACTATATGAGAGATGAGGGCTTAAAGGCACACTTAAGAAGAGGTAGGGTTAGAAAATACACTACCCAAGAGGTGAGAGCTCAAAGGCGCGCTAAAAAAAAGATAGGGTCTGAAGGCGTACTATCTCAAAGATGAGGGCTCAAAGACGCAGTTAAGAAGAGATAGGGTTAGAAAATGCGCTACTCAATATGTGAGGGCTCAAAAGAAAAGGATAGTGCCTGAGGACGTATTATCTGAAAGATGGGGGCTTAAAAGCGTACTCAAAAGGAGGTAGAGTTAGAAAATGCGCTACCCGAGAGACGAGGGCTCAAAGGCGCACTCTAAAGGAGGTAGGGTTAGAAAATACATTACCCAAGCGACAAGGGCTCAAAGGCACGCTCAAAAGAAAATGATGGTGAGACGCTAATCTATCAGGGATAAAAGTAATGCATTATGATCAATATGCATGTATACTTACATGAGAAATATAGGTCCCCTTTTCTTCATGGTGTTTTGTTTTTCTCAAAAGTTTGAGTCTTTGTAGTAAGCTTTAATAGCTTTTTAGCTCTTACTTACTCGAGTCACATCTTATGATTTTGACCTCTAGGAAGGACATAATATCAACAAGCTTTTGTCTCAAGGTCACCAGCTCTGCCCTACAATTTTTTTTTATATCAAATGTAAGAATATAATAAATCAAAATGAAACAAACCATGAAGCTGGCAAGTCATATATACACATGTATAAATCAGAAGCAAAAGGAAACATGCTCCCATTCATAAAAAATACAGGAAGACAATTACCTAGAGAGAAAACCAAAAGTATCACATTGATTAGCTAAGGAACCCAGGATCTACCAGGTGCCAAAGATAACCAACCAAAAAGAATACCACCCAAAAGAAAATCCAACAGGTGACGCAATTTGCAGTTAAGAAACCACCAACGGCTACTGAAACACACAAGGGCCATTAATAGGAGGCATGTAATCCCAACAACAAAAGTAAAATAAACTCAGCCAATATTCAGTCGGGAGTGGCCCGCAGCATGGAAGTGGAATATTGTGTAGAATAAGACTTGAAATCTCCTGAAGACTCTATCAACCTCCAAGTACTTTCCTTCAAATATCTGCTTGTTCCTTTCTTCCCATATAAGGTAGACACCGATGCACAAGGAAACTCTTCGCATTCGAGCTTTAAGACTACTTTTCCTAAACCTTAGACCACGCAGAGCACTATACAAAGTCGTCATGCTCCTGCCAATCCGCAACCAGGACTTAATCTTTCCCCACAAGCAACATGTCCATTCACATGCAAAAAAAAATGTTCATGTGACTCCTCCTCATGCTGGCAGAACACACAAAGGGGATCACTAAGAAGAAAAGACAACCTATTTCGAGTTCGAAGCTTCCTCTGAACTGCCAGCAACAAAATGATGCAGTGCTTTGGTAGAGATCATTTTTCCCAAACAACTCTTTCCTATAAGACTAGAAAGCCAGATGGTCGAAAGAAGTTATAAGCATGAGACATAAATTTATCCATTCCAGAATTCCAGCCACTCGTCAAAGCAATACTCCGGGATTGACTTCCATTGTGCCAGATGGTGTAGTCTCTTAAGGAAGATAATAGACTTCCACATGGGAGAGGAAGAATGGTGGGTAGAAGTAGTCCAAATAGTTCCATTACGCAGGTAGAAATGGTGCACCCAATGTATCCAGACATAATCAGATTTGAGATGGACATTCCAACCTCTTCTTAGATTTTTGACTATATCCTAAGTTCCAGGACTCTGTTTCAAGCAAGATTGGTCTCGTTGGAAAGCTGAGACACGGGTATACAAGTCATGAAGGGAGGAGAACCTAGTTTTGCCCCCCAAGACACTCAAAATTACTCCTCAACAAATCATACCTATTATTCTATAGGGCCTTCCATGACTCAGTCTCGGTTGGTGACTCATAACTAGAGTTCTATAGTTATGAATTGAGTAAGATCAATTTCCTTACTTAGTCAACATCCAAAACTACAATTCTTATGAAGGAACCTGATCCAAATGCTCTCATCCTCCTACCTGAATTCTCTTCGAAAGTTAGGAGGCAATCTATCTAGATTCGTCAACCTTTCCATTTACACATAACATTCACAATTTAACTTCCCTCTTTTATCTTAACTCCTAGCTATATCACATACCATATAAGAGTGTCAAAAGTACCTTTTAAGATCTAATTTACTCTAATTATGTCAATCTCCCCTCTTAATGTTAAAATAAAACATTTTTTTATCGATTCTACAAACTTTCCAAATAATATTCTTCTAAACACAATCTTTGCCACTTCAACATGTATTTTTTTTTCTCATTTCAATACAATTAAACACACGTCATCAAGCTAAATATGTCAAAT
>Ga0325401_1003441_pt1 | contig 14537 bp, 11 predicted proteins | sample PopdelMetagenome_FD_205666 | JGI IMG/M metagenome (GOLD analysis project Ga0325401, IMG submission 205666) | Populus deltoides microbial communities from Bellville, Georgia, United States - Xylem-PdKOR-R2 | ecosystem: Host-associated > Plants > Phyllosphere > Stem > Wood/Secondary xylem | place...
GTTTGAAAGATTAGGAAGATCTTTTCGTGGTACTCGGGCGCAATCCCAGGACCGTCGTCGGCTACGGTGAATTCATACTGCTTCTTTGTTGAGGTGCAGCTGATGGTAATGTTGCCCGCACCAGGGCCGTGGTACTTCACGGCGTTGCTCATCAGGTTGGTGAATACTTGCTCCAGACTAAGTCGATCGGTGACAAACGTGGGTAGCGGAGTGGGGGTATGCACCGTGAAATCAGCGGGCACCACCAAGTCGCTCACTTCCCGCACGAGTTGTTGTACGTCTATAGTTTCTAGTTTCTGCTGGGTGCGACCGATGCGCGCGTACGCCAAGATGCCATTGATGAGGTCTTCGAGCCGAGCCAGTCGGCCTTTCATCATACCTAGGTACTGGCGCATTTGGTCGGAGAGTTCGTGCGGCAACTCATCCTCAATCCATTTCACCACCGTCATCACGCCGCGCAGAGGGGCTTTCAAATCGTGCGAGGCGACGTAGGCAAACTGATCGAGTTCTTTGTTCCGATTTTCGAGGGCATCGAAGGCCGTGTCGAGCGTCTGGGTCATGCGGTTGAGAGAGGTAGCTAGGTTGCCAAGGCTATCCTGTTCCTTATCCCGTATGCGCACTGTATAGTCGCCCTGTACTACTTTATCGGCTAGGCTTTCAATAATTTGAATGCGCCTTCGCGTATCCTCGTTCACCTGAGCTAGCTCTACTTGCAACTGCGCATTGGCTTTGAGCTCGGTGGAAATCTTGATGAACAGCCAAAGCACAATCAGAATAGCCAGCACCGCTGATACGACTAGCGTGATAGGAGCAATCTTTTCGAAGAACCCTTGGCGGGCGCTCCGATGAGTTAGTAGGTACTCTTCGCTGTCTTTGATGCGGGTAATAATACCCCGGAGCTTGTCCAAAAGGTGGCGGTCGTTGACAAGCAAACTCTGGGCAGCTTCCGGCGAGGGTTTCACAGTGCGCCACTGCTTTAGAAAGCGTTGCTCCTGGGTGATGTAATGGCGCAACGTATCAAGGCGTTGCAACTGCACCGGGTTATCAGCGGCCAGATAGCGCAACGAGTCGTAGTCGACCCAGGCAGCGGGCATATGCGATTCCCAGTCGTGCAGGTAAGAAGAATCGTTTACCAATAGGTAGTTGCGCATGGTGCTTTGCGCGTCGCGGAGGCGCATACGCAAGTCGGAGGTATACTGAATGACGCGGTAAGTGTGCTCGACCGAGCGCGTAGAGGCCGCTAGCTGCTGAATGCTGAAGTACGCAGCGATGGAAGTGAGCAGCAGCATGCTCAGCGCAATGCTGAAGCCGAGCAGAATTTTAGTATTAAGCTTTAAGCGCATGGGAGAGAAGGCAGAGGCTAGCCTTTACGGCAAGTGACCAGCTAAAGGTAAGCGCCCGTAGGCCGAAAAGTATGGCGCTGGTGGTCGTCTGCCTTGCGCTCAGCTGCCGTATCTTCGCCCCCGAAAGCAACTGCGCCAAGCTAGGTCAGCTTGGAGCAGCGCCGCCATTCTACGTAACGCCGATGCCCGCCGACCCGATTACCAGCCCGCAAAACCCGCGCATTAAGAACCTGCTCAAGCTTCAGCAAAAGCCCGCCGAACGTCGCGCGCAGGATCTGACCATTATTGAAGGGTACCGCGAACTGACCATTGCGCACCAAGCGGGCGTGCAGATTACGGCACTGTTCGTCTGCCCTGAGCTAGCCGACGAAGCCCGGCAGCGCGAGCTAGGCGCTATGCTTGGCACCCAACTCGACTGGTTTTCGGTGTCGCGGCCGGTGTTTGAGAAGGTGGCGTACCGGGAAGGCTCCGATGGGATTCTGGCGCTAGCAAAGCCGCCGCGGCGCCGCTTAACCGACCTGAAGTTGCCCGCCAGCCCGCTGCTGCTCATCTTGGAGGCCGTGGAAAAACCAGGCAACCTAGGTGCCGTGCTGCGCACCGCCGATGCTGCCCGCGTCGATGCGGTAATCGTGTGCGACCCGCGCACCGACCTTTATAACCCCAACGTGATTCGCGCTAGCATTGGGTGCGTGTTCACCAACCAAGTGGTAGCCGCTGCCACCGACGAGGTGCTCGCCTGGCTGCGTCAGCACGGCATTCGGAGCTACGCCAGTACGCCGGCCGCCACCGCGCTCTATACGGACATGGATTTCCGTGGTGCGTCGGCTATCGTAATGGGCACCGAAGCTACGGGCCTGAGCGACCAATGGCTAGCGGCCGCCGACGAGCGCATCAAGATTCCGATGGCCGGCTACATCGACTCGCTCAACGTGAGCACCTGCACCGCCATTATGACGTTTGAGGCGGTGCGGCAGCGCGGCTAAGATAGGTTTCGCGCCAGCGTGTATTCGCAAAAAGAGGCCTGCGAGCGGTAGAGCGGCCTTTCTTAAATCGTTTTGTAGCGAGTGAAACAGCTAAAATGCTCGTTATCACATACTCATGTGATAGCGCTGCGCTCGCGCATCCCTTATTTTTGTTTCAACCAAGCTAGCTACTGCTCCTTATCATTTGGCATTGCACGCTAGTGCTTCGAGTGCCAGATCTGCTGTTTCCGCAGCTATCCTGATGGGCTCCGACACACCGGTCCGTCAAGCACTTTTCTCCTTCGCTCCGCCCCGGGCACGCTACCCCTCGTCTGCCGCTCCTTACCGGCAGGCCCCACCCTATTTTGCCTTCTTGATTCGGCTGCTCAGCGGCTCATCCACTTCAGCTTCGGGCTGAATAGGCGAACTATTGCCTTTGGCCAGCACGATGCATCTATCGAATTCGCTCCATTCTTCCACCTAATTCCTTAACCAACATGGCACTTTTCAAGTCAGAAGATTTGATGAAAGCGACCCTCGGGAAGCTAAATGACGTCATCACGGGCGGCGACGAGTTTGCGCCGGCCAGCAAAAACAACTTCGTGTCGTGGATTACGCCCGGCATGCCCTTCGGAGTCGAAGATTTTTCTTTTCTGGAAAAAGGCTTTAATGGCAAAGATGCTTCTGAAGTGCTGGATTTGAAGCGCAAAGCCGCCGACTTCGCCATGTTTGCCGACTTCGTACCTGACCCCACGGCGGTGTACAACATGAAAGAGGGCCAAACCATTGACCGCAACAGCCAAGAACGGCTCAGCAACATCTACAGCAACTTGTTGCAGTTTGCTAAAGTGACGCGTAGCGAGCCGTCGGCGGCCGAAAAAGCCAAGCTCGACAAGTTCAAAAACCTGCTCTACACCACGAAAGAGGAAACAAACCTTGTGACGGACGAGAAGCGCACCGTAACGGTCGAAGGGCCGGTCCGACAAGCGTACGTGGAGAAAATGCAGGCCTACGAAGACGCGGCCTTACTCTACAACACCAAGCGCATTGCGGCAGCCACCGGCGCTTCCAAGGAAGCCGTAGTTGATTTCTCCATCAACGCGCCCATTTACCGCAACAAAGTGAAATCGGCGATGAACACCTGGACATCGGCAGGGTACAAGAACGATGTAGAGGACATGGAAAGCTACATCGCACAAGTGACGGGCCGCAGCATGGCCACGTGGTTTGCCAACCTGCGCGACATCTTTACCCGCACGGCCGTCACCGATGCCGACCTCGATTTTACCTTCTACCCGGTGCGGCTTTACCCCGCCAATTTCTACAAAAACACCTGGCCGACCTATTCCTTCAACGAAAAGGAATATGCCTACCACTCCAGCAAAGTGACCAACGCCTGGAACGCGGGCGGCGGCCTCAACCTAGGGTTGTGGAGCGCTGGCGCGTCGGCAAGCGGTTCGAGTGAGCGCAAGAATGCCAGCATGAACACCTCCACTTATTCCATGAGTTTTGACTTGGCTCAAGTAAAGATTCTGCGGCCGTGGTTTGGTACGGAGCTGTTTTCGAGCCGCGGCTGGAAGCTCGACCCCGGCACCTGGACGTTTGGCCCTACCCAGTTGTCGAATGGGGGGCAGCCGCCCAAAGGCACGTTTATCGCCTACTCCACCAACGCCATTTTCGCCCGCAATTTGAAGGTGTCGTTCGACAAAGCCGCCTGGGAAAGCAGCAGCTTCCGCAGCCAGCTCAACACGAGTGCCAGTGCTGGCTGGGGACCATTCCGCGTCAAGGGAGGGTACTCGCACGGCAAGGAAACCCACGATTTCTCTTACAAAGACACCGGACAGGGCTTCGAGTGTGCAGGTATGCAGCTCATTGGCTTCCTGAACCGCTTGGTGGGCGTGTGCCCCAACCCTGACCCGCAGGCAAAGTTTGACTAGCGTGCCGTGCCGGGCAACCTAGGGCATGAAAGCTAGGTTGCCCGGCGCAAAGCCGTGCAAGCATCAATGGCCCCAACCTCCAACTTGCCGCATCATGAACACTTCCGTTGCAGTTGCTTTCCTGACGAAAATGAAACTGATTTTCGAGACGGACGCCGCGGGTAACCCGCAGAAGGATAAGTTTCTGGCTTTCCAGAACGGGGCTTTTCCAGTCTCGAAGGAGGATTTCTACTTCATGCAGCCGGCTAAATACGGCCTCGATGCCCAGCGTACCGCCGTGGCAGCCATGAACTTCTCCAAGACATTCAACTTCGTATCCACGCTCGACGACGTCATCACCAGCACCCCCGATGACCTCGACGTCATTTACCGCGATATTCTGACGAGTTGCGTGCCGGCCACCAGCCGCCGCACGCCCGAGCAGCAACAGCGCTATGAGCAAGCCCTACAATTTCTACAGCAAACCGTTCCGTCGAGCACGGGCGAAACGGTGAACATTCTCACTAACTACTACCAATACGACGATGCCTACAAGCAGGCATTGAGCGTGTACAAAAATGCCAGGATAGCCGTCGAAAATGCTCAGGGCGAAGGCGCTACCGAAATAAAACAGCAATGGGCCGCCGAGGAACCGGCGCTCAAGCGAGCCTGCGACCTAGCTCTGCTGTCCTGGGAAACCCAGGGCCGCAAGACGGAAGTGGAAAATAAGCTAGCCGACTTCATGCTACTCGCCGGTGACTCGCCCGCGAAGATGGTGGCCGACCTGAAGCAAGGCTTTGAGCAATTTGCCGGCGCCACCGCCGTCGATACGTTGGCGAATGAAATCAGCTACTTGCCCACGCAGTTCACGCCCATCAACTTCTTTGATGAAGCCGTGACTTGGCAAAAGCTTTCCTTGGATAAAGCCGAAGTAATAGGTTTGCTCCAGCGCGCACCGGCCCGCCTGCGCCAGCTGTTCGACCTTGATACCGCCGTCGATATCGAAAACATGACGCTCGACTACGCGGTGGTCGACATCGTGCGCGATTGGTTTCACTTCAAGGACTTCCTGCTGCAACGCTACTGGCAGTTGCCCGCGGCTCGTGGCTCCTTATCCAACGGCCTAGGTCAGGGAAAGCTACCCTCGTTTCCGGAGAAGATGATCTTCGTGCGCAACCTGCGGATTGTGTCGCAAAGCACCTCGGCCCCGCCTACGCTCCCAAGTAAGTTTCACAAGCTGCTCTTTGGCAACGTGAAAACGTCGTTGGCGTCGGTGCTTCAGAATAAAATACAGCTGTTTCAGACGCGTGATAACCGCAACAAAATCCTGATCAAAACCGCTACCGACCTAGCTGCAAGAAAAGGCCGCCCGCTCGCAGTGACTAAGCCTGATACGCTAGGAAGCCGCTTTAATTTCCAGGGCAAGCCCCTTATGGTGCGACCTACCGCCCAAACCACGCTAATGGCGCAACCCATGGTGGCTTTGCGCAACGACAAATTATTCACTGGTACTGTGGCTAAGCCCGCAGCTAGCCCCCTGATGGCCGCTCGGGCTACTGCTGTTGCGCCGGGCGTTATGGCAACTCGCATACCACCGCGAGTCTTCGACCCGCGGCTGACTACGGCCACTACGGCGACGGCGCCGCCACCGCAGCCGCAAATGCAAGTGACGGAGCAGAAGGAAATGGAATTGCTAGGCTTTATCTGCCGGGTAGTGCCACTGTGTCCTAACCCCGATCCGCAGCTACAATGGAGCTGAGGTATTCACAACTGATTGAGAGAACGATCAATCCTTTTTGTTATGCTTAAAAATCAATACAAGAAAGAACTGGTGCTGACGGCGCCGTGCCAAGTAGGGTCGAAGGGGCAAGATGTGAAAAAGGTTCAGGAGTGGCTCTGCATCAATGCCTTTCAATACCCACAAGCAGCCATTGCAACAACCGTTGACGGCGTCTATGGTAACGCCACTGCATTGGCTGTCAAGAACTTTCAGAACCTAGTAGGGTTGCCAGCAACGGGCACGGTCGACAAAATGGTATTTGAGCGCCTAACGCAGCCTTTGCACAAAGCCTTCGATACCCAGCTAGAGCCTACGGGTAACTTGCGCAGCCTCGTGGTGAAGTACGCCGACAATCACTTGCAAAACCGGCCGCGCGAGCTGCAATATGACGCTCAGCAGAACCTAGGTTCGTGGGTGCGCAGCTACTGCAACGGCGCCGACGGCACCCCTTACAAGTGGTGCATGGGCTTCGTGCAAACCGTGCTCGACCAAGCGAGTTCCACCCTCGACCGCCGCTTCACCGACCTGATGCCCATGAGCTTAAGCTGCGACACGGTAGGCACCACGGCCATCCAGAATAAGTCGTTGGTGCGCAGCCAAGACGTGCGCAAGACCCCGAGCCTAGCCAAACCCGGCGACGTATTCTTGCTCCGCACGGCGCAAAACGCCATGGACTGGTTTCACACCGGTATCATCAGCCGCGTGATAGGCGACTGTTTCGAAACCATTGAGGGCAACACCGATCAGCAAGGCTCTAGCAACGGCACCGGCGTATTTGCCCGCACCCGCAACTTTCAGAAGAGCCTGATTGATGTGGTATCCGTGCAGGCTTTGATTTAGTTTATTAGTGTCCTTCCGAACGGAGTAAGGAAGCTGATGTACCAACAACGGTGCACTCAGTTTCCTCACCCCATTCGGAAGGACACGTGTTGAATAAACCTGCTACGATGGTTGTGCGTCTAAGGGAGCTAATAAAAAGCTACTCTCTTGCATGATTAAGCACTACACTTACCGCATTTACGGCCGCGTACAAGGCGTTTTCTTTCGTCAATCGAGTCAGCAGGAAGCCCAAAAGCTAGGGCTCGTGGGCTACGCGCACAACGAACCCGACGGCTCTGTGCTTATCGAAGCAGAAGGATCCGCAGAGGCATTAGCGGCCTTCGAAAGCTGGTGCCGCCAAGGACCCGCAAACGCGCACGTGGAGCGAGTACAGGTGCAAGAAGAACCCGTGCAAGGCTACCCGCAATTCGAGGTGCGGCGCGATAAATAGCTAGAATTGACGCCGTAAAATTCCGTTGTAAAACAGCAAGAAAAGCTAGGCTCCCTAGCACTTGGTACCTACCTTAGCTAGTAGTTAGAGCGGGCTAGCCTCGTCGTTGTAATGCCGGCCCGCTTGCCATCAGTAGGATGGTTTCACGCGCTAAGTGCCTTGTATTATGGACGATTTTCTTGCTGCCCGCTCGCAGATGGCGTTGTCGCTGGGCTTCCACATCATTTTCTCGTGTATCGGCATGGTGATGCCGTTCTTCATGTCCGTATCGCACTTCCAATGGTTGCGGCACGGCGATGAATCGTACAAAAACCTAACGAAAGCCTGGAGCAAAGGTGTGGCGATTTTCTTCGCGACGGGCGCCGTGTCGGGTACGGTGTTGTCGTTTGAGCTAGGGTTATTGTGGCCCCGCTTCATGGAGCACGCTGGGCCCATTTTTGGGATGCCATTTTCGCTGGAAGGTACCGCCTTCTTTATTGAGGCCATTGCCCTCGGCTTCTTCCTCTACGGCTGGGACAAGTTCAATCCATGGTTTCACTGGTTCACCGGCGTCGTGGTAGGCGTCAGTGGGCTTGCTTCAGGCATTCTGGTGGTATCGGCCAATGCCTGGATGAATAGCCCTTCGGGCTTCGACTACGTGAATGGCAAGTACCTGAACATCGACCCCATACAGGCCATGTTCAACGACGCTTGGTTATCACAAGCGCTACATATGTCGTTGGCCGCGTTTGCCGCTACGGGTTTTGCGGTGGCCGGTGTGCATGCCGTCATGATTCTGAAGCGTAAAAACGTGCGCTTCCATTTGCATGCCTTTCAAATTGCGGCGCTCTTCGGGACCATTGCCGCCGTGTTTCAGCCACTTAGCGGCGACTTCTCCGCCAAAGATGTAGCCAGGCGCCAACCCGCCAAGCTAGCTGCCATGGAAGCGCACTTCCACACCGAAAAATCAGCGTCGCTCGTACTGGGTGGCCTGCCCAACGAAGACCAGCAGCGCGTCGACTATGCCATCAAGATACCGGGCATGTTGAGCTTCCTAGCGCACGGCAACTTCGAGCAGGAAGTCACCGGCCTCGACCGAATCCCGGCCGAGAATCGTCCGCCGGTCGTGGTGCCGCACCTAGCTTTTCAGATAATGGTCGGGCTAGGTATGTTCATGATGGCCCTGTCGGTACTGTACTTCTGGGCGTTGTGGCGCAAGCGCCAGTGGCTACGCGCCAGTTGGTTCTTGAAGCTTTTTGTGGCAGCTATTCCCGCGGGTTTCATCGCCGTGGAAGCTGGTTGGACAGTGACGGAAGTGGGCCGGCAACCCTGGATTATGTATGGCATCATGCGCACCGCCGACGCCGTGACGCCCATGCCCGGTATTGCGTATTCGTTTTACCTGTTCACGGCCGTGTACCTGTCTTTGAGCCTGATCGTGATATTTCTGCTCTACCGCCAAATCAAGATGGTGCCCGAACTGTACGACCGACCCGCTCAGCAATTAGCCGCCGCCTAGCTTTTCTGCCATGTCTTACGTCGTTATCACCTACCTCTGCCTTGCCATTTGGCTGTATTTGCTGCTCGGTGGCGCCGATTTTGGCGCGGGCATCATGGAGCTATTTACGAGCGGCAAAAACCGTCGTACGGCCCGGCAAACCATGTCGCACGCCATCGGGCCGATTTGGGAGGCCAACCACATGTGGCTGATTATTGCCGTTGTAATTCTGTTTGTGGGCTTTCCGCGCATCTACAGCGTTATGTCGGTTAGCTTGCATATTCCGCTGCTGATCATGCTACTCGGTATCATTGCCCGCGGTACTGCTTTTGTGTTCCGGCACTACGATGCGGTGAAAGATGACATGCAGATGGTGTACAACCGCATCTTCGTGCTATCCAGCGCTATTACGCCTTTCTTCTTAGGGATTATTGCCGCCAGTGTGTTAGCCGGTTACGTCGACCCCGCTGCCCCCGACTTCATGTCGGCCTATGTATTTAGCTGGCTGCACTGGTTTGCAGTGGGAGTGGGCGTTTTCACGGTGGCTTTGTGCGGCTACCTCGCCAGCGTTTACAGCATCGGTGAGGCCGAGACCGAAGCGGATAAACGCTATTTCATCCGCAAGACGCAGCTCATGACCGTTATTGCCTTCGCCGCGGGCGGGCTAGTATTTTTGGCGGCAGTGATAGAAAAGATTCCACTTTGGCAGTGGGTCTTCGGCAACATTGTCGGTACGGCGGCAGTGGTGCTAGCTTCTATTTCGCTTGGTATAATGGCGTACGCAGTGCGCAAAGAAAAAACGGTTCTACCGCGTATTCTAGCTGGTTTTCAGGTAACCATGATTCTGCTCGCTATTGGCTACCGCCACTTCCCAGATTTTATTGTAATGAAAGATGCGCCTAACCTGTCCTTGCTGCACGATCAGGCGCCCGAAGCCACGATGAATGCGCTTGGCTGGGCGCTGCTGCTGGGCAGTATATTTATCCTGCCTGCTTTGTATTATCTCTATTATAGCTTCCAGCACGAAGCAAAAGAGCATTCAGAGGCAGCTAGTGCGTAAGTAGTAGAGCGCTACTATAAACAAAAGAGGCGCAACCGATGGTTGCGCCTCTTTTGTTTGTGCTTAGTTACGAAGACTAGTCTACTTTCTTAGCCGAACGCAGACGCTCGTTTTCGTCGAGCAGGATCTTACGCATTCGCACCGATTTCGGAGTTACTTCCAGGTATTCATCCTTCTGGATGTATTCCATGGCTTCCTCCAGTGAGAACTGACGCTTCGGTACGATCTTCACGTTTTCGTCCGAGCCCGAAGCACGCATGTTCGTGAGCTTCTTGCCTTTCTGAATGTTGATGGTCAAGTCGTTGGGGCGGGTGTGCTCACCGATAACCTGGCCAGCATACACTTCTTCGCCTGGATCAACGAAGAACTCGCCGCGGTCCTGCATCTTGTCGATGGTGTAAGCGGTGCCGGGGCCCGTATCCATCGAAATCAGCGAACCAGAGATACGGCCAGGAATTACACCTTTGTAGGGCTCGTAAGCAGCAAAGCGGTGGTTCATGATAGCCTCACCGGCAGTAGCCGTCAGCACGTTGTTACGCAGACCAATCAGGCCACGGGAAGGAATATTGAACTCCAAGTGCTGCAAGTCGCCTTTCGGCTCCATGATGGTCAGCTCACCCTTGCGCATCGTTACTAGCTCGATAACCTTACCAGCGGTTTCCTCTGGCACGTCGACTACCAAGTGCTCAACAGGCTCCAAGCGGTTGCCGTTGTCGTCTTCTTTGAAGAGAACCTGTGGCTGGCCTACTTGCAATTCGAAACCCTCACGACGCATCGTCTCGATGAGAACTGACAAGTGAAGAATACCCCGGCCGTACACCAAGAATGTATCTTCTTTGTCGGTTTCCTTTACGCGCAAAGCTAGGTTCTTCTCCGTTTCTTTGAACAGACGGTCACGCAAGTGACGCGAAGTCACGAACTTACCTTCCTTACCAAAGAACGGCGAATTGTTGATGGTGAACAGCATGTTCATCGTCGGCTCGTCGATGCTGATGCGCGTCAGTGCCTCTGGGTTATCGGCGTCGGCGATGGTGTCGCCAATGTCGAAGCCTTCGATACCCGTCACAGCGCAGATCTCACCTGAGCTAACTTCGGCTACCTTCACCTTGCCTAGGCCTTCAAAAACCTGCAGGTCTTTGATTTTTACTTTCTTAACGCTGCCATCAGCCTTCATTAGGCTCATGTTAGCGCCTTCTCGCAGCGTACCGCGGTGCACCCGACCGATAGCAATACGACCCACGAACGACGAATAGTCGAGCGACGTCACCTGCATCTGGGGCGTACCTTCCAAGGTAGGCGCGGGTGGGATGGAAGCTACCACCGCGTCGAGCAACGGAACGATGCTGTCGGTTTTTACTTTCCAGTCGGTGCTCATCCAACCTTGCTTCGACGAGCCGTACAGGGTCACGAAGTCCAGCTGATCTTCCGAAGCACCTAGGTTGAACATGAGGTCAAACACCTGCTCGTGCACCTCGTCGGGACGGCAGTTTTCCTTGTCTACCTTGTTTACTACCACGATCGGCTTCAAGCCTAGGTCGATGGCTTTGCCTAGTACGAAACGCGTCTGGGGCATGGCGCCTTCGAAGGCGTCGACGAGCAAAAGCACGCCGTCGGCCATTTTCAGTACGCGTTCCACCTCACCACCAAAGTCGGCGTGACCAGGGGTGTCGATGATGTTGATTTTTACGTCCTTATAACGGACTGATACGTTTTTGCTGACGATAGTAATGCCACGCTCACGCTCCAGGTCGTTGTTGTCGAGGATAAGATCATCGAAATGCTGGTGCTCGTCGAAAAGCTTTGAGGCATGGATGATCTTGTCCACGAGCGTGGTCTTGCCGTGGTCAACGTGGGCAATGATGGCTATATTCCGAATGTTCTGCATACAAAGAGTTTTGCGGGCGCAAAGGTACGCAATAAAGGCGGGAAAACCCGTGTAAATCAATTGTTAAAGATTCAGCAATCATAAATCCTCTATTGGTGCGCCAACCGAACAGAAGTTGCACTGCGTATGTTAGATAAACAGCAGGACAAGGTCAGCTAGTTCTGCTTTCTCCCTTATTTCTTTATACATACATGTCTTTGCATTCTTCTTTTCTGATTTTGGCGCTTTCGGTACTAACGCTGAATTCAGCTTGCTCCCAGAAGCGAACTGAAGTGGCTGTTGGGAAGCCCCAGGCTGCTACGAAGCCGACGGCCACGGCTGGCTCGTATCCCAAGCCCCAGGTGGTAACCCACAAGCCCGACGAATTTCCGGTGCGCAAAGCCGACGCGGAGTGGCGCAAGCAACTCACTCCGGCGCAGTACTACATTTTGCGCCAGCAGGGCACTGAGCGGGCATTCAATAACAAGTATTTCGACAATCACGAAAAAGGCAACTACTACTGCGCCGCCGACCACAACTTGCTGTTTTCCTCCGATACTAAGTTTGAGTCGGGCACGGGGTGGCCTAGCTTCTGGGCGCCTGCTACCAATGCTAGCTTGAAAGTAACAGCCGATAACACCCTAGGGATGAGCCGCGATGAGATTGTGTGCGCTAAATGCGGCGGCCACCTGGGGCACGTGTTCGACGACGGTCCGAAGCCTACTGGCCAGCGTTACTGCATGGATTCGGACGGCATGGTGTTCGAGAAAACAAAATGATTTTTAGCGTTCTGAGCAGCACTAAGATGTTGAGCTGCACTACCGCAAAGATTGAGTCAGGTTCCCTGCAGTGCTCAGAATGACAGGCGCTCCTTAATTTACAATGACCCGCTGGCAATCCAAGCCAGCGGGTCATTTCGTTTGTAACGTTCACTTTTCACCGTCGAGCTTGTTTGTAGCGTGAGTAACCTAGGTCAGTCTTTTCTTTACTACCCATGTCAGTTTCATTGAACTCTATCGAACACCTTCAGCAACAGCTCGCGCCCACGCGAGAGCAACTTGTCGCGCACACCGTTTACCAGCGCTTGCATTCCTTAGCTGATCTGCGCCAGTTTATGCAGCACCACGTATTTGCTGTGTGGGATTTTATGTCGTTGTTAAAAGCCTTGCAGCGCGACCTAACCTGCGTAGCTGTGCCGTGGGTGCCGCGTGGCAACCCCGCTACGCGTCGTTTGATCAACGAAATCGTGTTAGAAGAGGAAACCGACGTCGATCCGCAAGGACAGCCGGCTAGTCATTTTGAGTTGTATTTGCGCTCCATGGAAGAATGCGGTGCCGATACCCAAGCAATCCGCGCGTTTTTGACTGCGCTGGCCACAGGTAGCTCCGTTGCCGACGCCCTGACCCAAGCCGATGTGCCAGCATCCGTGCGCGACTTCGTATTGAGCACCTTCGAGGTCATCAACCTAGGTCAGCCGCACGCCACGGCGGCAGCCTTCACATTTGGCCGCGAAGACGTCATTCCGGATATGTTTCGCCACTTGGTAAGCGACCTGAATGCGCGCTTCCCTGGCCAGCTTGATACGTTCACGTACTACCTCAACCGCCACATCGAGCTTGATGAGGAGGTGCACACGCCCTTAGCGCAGCAGATGGTTCGCGAACTATGCGGTGATTCAGCGGAGCGCTGGCAAAAAGCGGAGCAAGTAGCTACTCAGTGCATGCAGGCTAGGGTGGCGCTTTGGGATGGTATCGAGCAAAGCCTGGCGGCTACGGAGAACGTAGCAAACTAGGCCAACCCAAACGTGGGAAGTGCGTTGTAGAAGATAGGTACTGCTCAGTACCTATCTTCTTAACTACCTGCCTCCCATGACTGCCTTTTCTACTCCCGTTAACACTGCTGTGCGCCTACTGATGGTGCTGATAGCCAGCGCCCTTTTGGAAGCCTGTACTACTGCCCAAGAGGGCACAGAGCTAGAGCAACCACGCGTGCCAACTGCCATCCGCTCCGATGCCGATCGGCAGGCCGCCTATAACAGCAATGTCGGCTACGGCGGCTCCGTACCTGACGCTACACCCGGCCGGGTTGTATTGGGCGAACAAGCCAGTGGCATCAACAATCGGAAGCGTCCGGAAAGCGTGAACACCAACGACCCCAACACTACTACGCCCGAAACCCGCTTGCGCCGTCTCAATGATGCGCCGGTAGATACGTTGCGCCGCGCTGCTAGTAGCTACTAGACGAGTAACTACCAAAATAGCGCGGCCCGCTTCCTCGAAAGGAGCGGGCCGCGCCATGTATTACCCATGCGGAGCTTAGACTGGAGCTACGTCAGAATCGGCAATAGCGGATTGTGCGTCGGGCGCAGCAGGTTTTACGGGGCGGTTGCGCCGGCTAGTCGCCGTAGCAGCCGGCTTGGCTGCTCTAGAGCTAGAGCTAGGTTTCTTGGTCGGGGCGGCGGTTGCCTTGCCACTCGCTATAGCGCGGCCGTCGGCGCCAGCGTCTTGGGGGAGGAGGGGTACGTCGCTGGAAGCAGCAGGCACGGGCAGGTCGTCGGTCGTGGCAATGCTGTCGGAGGCTCCGGGCGTAGCACCATCGGAGTGCCGCACAATGCTATGCAAGGCTTGCTCGAATAAACGGCCGGTTTCGTTATCAACGTTCTGCATCGCCTCAGTAACCACGGCCTTCAGACGTGCTTTGGTTTCCTTGCGAATGCGCTTCACCACTTCGTTGATGCGTTTGTCGAGTTCTTTCTGTAGTTGCTTCGCGGCCGACTTGAGCTCTTTTTTCTGGTCCGATTTCTTTTCGCTGCGCTTATCCTTCAAAGCACCTGTGGCATGATCAGCGGTTTGTTGCGCTTTTTCT
>Ga0325401_1003442_pt1 | contig 14536 bp, 8 predicted proteins | sample PopdelMetagenome_FD_205666 | JGI IMG/M metagenome (GOLD analysis project Ga0325401, IMG submission 205666) | Populus deltoides microbial communities from Bellville, Georgia, United States - Xylem-PdKOR-R2 | ecosystem: Host-associated > Plants > Phyllosphere > Stem > Wood/Secondary xylem | place...
TTATTATTATTTTTATTTCAATTTTAATTAGTTTGAATATATTTGTATGCGCCACCGAGACATTTAACGAAAATTGTTATCATTATTCTTTTTGAACACATTTTTAACGGATGGGTAAGATTGGAATAATCAGATAACAAAGTAAAGGACGAAATTAATAAAAATAATTAAGGAAGGGCAACATTGAGAGTGATCTTATAAGTGAAGGATGCTTTTGTAGTTAACCAATTAAAATTTAACTCAGCAACAATTGTATTGATGGTATAGGAAGCGTAATTCATGCGGCTAAAAATATGTCCTGTAACTAATTAGCAAAGTTATTAAATATAACTGGGTACTAAATCGATTTATTTATATTTTAATAAAATTAATTGAAAATAAAATTATTTCAGAATTTAGAAAAATAAAATGATATTCTGAATTATTTTATAAAAAAATTAAATTAAATTTTAATCAGGTAAGTGGTTTCGGGGAGACGTGCAAAAATTAGGATGATTTTAAAATCATTAAAATCCGGTCCAAATAATAAATTTTTTTTTCAGCGCGAAATAAATAAAATGGCAAAGGCGCGGTCAAAACCCTAGAAATCGGAATATATAGATATATATATATATAAAAAAGATACAGCATACAGAGACAGAGAGGACGGAATCTGCTAAAAAGGTCACTCTGATTTAACATTTCTCGCTCTACATCATTCACTTTCTAGGTAATAATCTAATCCGACTCTTTACGATCTTGCCCTGATTGCGTAATTTTGTTTGCTAATTAGGGTTTTCACTTTTTTGATTTGGCCAGATCTAGGGCTTATTTGACTAACCATTGCTTATTTGATCAAAAGTTATTATCTTTTTCTTGAAAAGAATTCATAATTTCTTTAAGTGGATGTTGTTTTCTTAGTTATTTATGAAGTTCAAAATATTATGGATCGAAGTTTTTTGTTTATAGAATTTTGATTATAGTGTAATTTTGATGGGGTTGTTGTAGAAAGTAGTCTCTGTTGATTGTAATGGCGGGGCAGAGGAATAGTTACGGGAAGCGGGCTCATTCGCAGTCAGATTATGATATTGGTGGAAATAAGAGGAGAAATTCCGGTGATGATAGAGAACGTTTTGTTATTGATTCGCAAGATACTGTGTATCGGTATTTGTGTCCGGCTAGGAAGATTGGGAGCATAATAGGAAGGGGAGGGGAGATTATTAAGCAATTAAGGATTGACACTAAGTCAAAGATTAGGGTTGGTGAAACAGTGCCGGGCTGTGAAGAACGTGTTGTTACCATCTATAGCCCGAGTGATGAGACTAATGAATATGAAGACAGTGGTAATTACATTTCTCCTGCACAGGATGCTCTGTTCAGGGTGCATGATAAGGTTATTGCAGAAGATTTGCAAGTTGAAGATGACTCTGAAGGAAGTCCACAAGTCACCGCAAAGCTTCTTGTACCATCTGATCAGATAGGATGTATTATTGGGAAAGGTGGGCAGATAGTTCAGAACATACGCAGTGAGACTGGTGCAGTGATCCGCATTCTCAAGGATGAGCATTTACCTCCTTGTGCGTTAAGCTCAGATGAGCTGGTACAGGTATTCCTATTTTTTTTTTGCCTGCCCTTGTTTCCATTAGCAATTTCACATGGTACAATGTCTTTGTTCCTTTTTCAAAAAAATTTCCGCTTCATTTTTTTTCCTAGTTCTGGAACTTGTTTAAGGGGACAGGTTATAGACAATTACAGTTATTGGACCAAAATAAATCTTGCTTTTATGATTGTGACAAGTCATGCTCTTATCTGGTATGTCATCTGGGTTCCTTTTCTTGCATGCCGTGAGTTAAACTTCCTTTTTGGGAAGGGTCTTCTTCCTTGGACTAGTTAATGTTTGGGGATTTGATACTTGCTCAGCAATGTGTTTGGATCCCTTTCATCATCGTCAAGTAGGCATTTATTGGATTTGAGAGTATAGACTCAAGCTTTGTACAATGAATGAGGCCTGTAATTTTTCCTTTCCTTTTCTCATATAATTGTTGTTATTGGTGGCCAGATTTCTGGTGAAGCTGCAGTTCTCAAAAAGGCTTTATATCAAATAGCATCTCGCCTTCACGATAATCCATCACGGTCTCAGCACTTGCTTGTTTCTGCTGTTCCAAATGTGTACTCTTCTGTTGGTTCCCTGGTAGGTCCATCTGCAGCTGCCCCAATTGTTGGAATTGCTCCTCTCATGGGTCCTTATGGTGGTTTCAAAGGTGATACTGGAGACTGGTCTCGATCATTATATTCAGCTCCAAGAGATGAACTTGCTTCGAAAGAATTTTCACTTCGTGTGGTATGTCCAACTGCCAACATTGGTGCTGTCATTGGGAAAGGTGGTACCATCATCAACCAGATCAGACAGGAGTCTGGAGCAACAATCAAAGTTGATAGTTCAGTTGCTGAAGGAGATGATTGCTTGATAACTATTTCAGCGAAGGAGGTATAATACTTGTATATTCTTTTAAATCCCTCTTTTGGGTCTCTGTTGAGTTCCTTTGACATTGTTTATGATGGATTTCTAATTGTTCTATACCAGATCTATGATCACTATTCTCCAACAATAGAAGCAGCCGTACGTTTACAACCTAGATGTAGTGAGAAAATGGAAAGAGATTCAGGTCTTATCTCTTTTACTACCCGTCTACTTGTGCCCTCCTCTCGTATTGGTTGCCTTCTGGGTAAAGGAGGAGTTATTATAGATGAGATGAGGAAACTTACCAAAGCTATTATTCGAATACCTAGAAAGGAAAATCTTCCCAAAGTTGCATCTGATGATGATGAGATGGTGCAGGTAAAGAAATATCTCTAATGGTTATTGAATTGAAATTGTTTTTGTATCATCTTTCTGGGCCTGTGGCTTATGTTCCTCGAGTTAATGTAATATTGAGACTGGTCCTCTTACTTTTGACCACAAGATTGCTGGAGACCTGGATGTTGCCAAGGATGCTCTCATACAAATAAGTCGACGGTTAAGAGCTAATGTTTTTGACAGGGAAGGTGCAATGTCTGCTATTCTACCAGTTTTACCATACCTTCCTGTCTCAGCTGAAGGTTCGGAGGGTCTAAATTATGACAGTAGAGATGGTAAAAGACATGGACGCGGGAGTTCTTATGCTGGTGGCTATAGCTCAAGTGATTATGCTTCTGGAGACGGTTATGGTAGCTATGGTAGCTCACAGGTATTGATTTGTGATGTGATAATATTACACATACATATTGTTTTAGACTTGCTGCATATTGAGGGAGTGGTTTCCTTTGTTTCCTGCTCTTAGCCTTTTTCCATATTTTGAACATGTGCTATAATGCTATTTGAATGGAAAATGAGTAAGCTGTAAAATTTGCCAATACTTCTTGTTCATACCCACTCATTTTGCAAGTTATTGCTCGACTTGAATAGTGTTTATCCATGTCTTTTGTAGATTAATGCTAGTGGAGGTCCTTATGGAGCCTATGGAAGTTATTCTTCAGGACGCACTGGTACTTCCGGGTAAGAAATATTTTGTCATGTGCCATTGTTTGAAACCTGTTTAAATATTTATTCATGTAATTGGTGTCTGTTCTGGAATCAGTGCTAGAGTTTTAAAGATTAAATTCTTAACCTGTGTGGACCTGTAACCTTCCTTGTAATTAGATGCCACATGTTCAGTTGAAATGTCATTTTCACTTCAGTTTATCTGTGTTTTGCTTTTATGCTGCTTTTTCTAGGAGTTTTATTATTCAAGTTACGTTCACACATCCTTTGGGTAATCGTGTTGTAGAAATCCTAACTAGCAACATCATCAATTATCAGGTTATCTGGCCAGGCCCCTGTTTCTCGACGCAAAAGCTATTACTAGAATTTGATGATGGCTACTGCAGGTAGACTGGTTTTACATTGTATATTCTGTCTATACAGATGAGTAGAAATTTCCACAGATAAGGCCAATCACATTGTAGCTTGCAGCAGTTTCATATCATAACCTATCCAATCTCCCTCTGCATAGGATTCTGATGCACTTATTTACCTTTGCTTCCTCTCCTTTCCCATCAAAACAGCTGAGATCTATGAAGCCTGAAGCCAGCCTACTGCCTCTTTTGATGAAGCCTACTGCCTAAACTGGAAGACCAGGTGTACGGGGATTTGACATACACTTGGCCCACCTTGATGATCTCACCTAGAAGAACCAAATACATTTGGAGATCTTGATATTGACTAAACACTTGTCATGTCCCTGATAATAAATTACCGAGCTCTAAGAACCTCTTTAGTGGCACGCCTTTATTGTTTTTCTTGTTAGTGGAACTTGTCTTTTAATTATGGAGACCGTGTTTCTTCCATCCTTTGGTGGTTGTATTTCTTGCATCCTATAGCACTTGTATTAAGAGTAACTTGGGTTTTATTTCCTGCAATTCTCTGCTACACCAATCGAGTTTGATTTTTGAACTTATGCTGGGTTTGATTATTGGAAATTGTTTAGTTGCTCTGCAGTGTTTGAGTATTCTAACGTTAACTGAATTGCTGGATTCACCCTGGCCTCTTGAATCCTCATAGGCAATTTAGATATGTCATGCTATAATTCTTAGCTGGGATGTCTTTCTGTATGGATGAATTCTATATTCAAGAACTTCTACACAACTTTTACAAAAATACATTTGTTTAAAATGTGATAGACCTGATTGAAGCCAGAAGCAACATTTCTTTAAAGCATGCATTATATACCAAGAAATTTATTGAAATTGCATTGGAGGTTGGAGTTATGAGCCATGCATTGAAGAAACATATATAGTTGCATTCTAGTATGTCCTTTGTAAATTTTTAACTAATCTGTGCCCTTATTATGTGCTTGGATGTTCAAATGTGCCCTTGCCTTGATTGTACAATTGGCCAAGTTGCTGTATCTGGCAGTTTTTATTGGTTTGATTTGTATTTTGTAGCTCAGAACTTAATTTTGTTTATAGTGATGAGTTTTGTGAATGAAGGTAGAACTAAAGATGAGAATTTCTTGAAGGCTCGTATCACGGACTCTGCTGTGCTGTCTTGTCCTGCCCGGGTAAGTTTGGAGGTAGTCTTGTTTGAAATATAAACAGTAATTCACTGTTGCTTGTATTCTCAAGATGAGTTCCCAACTGCTATATTTCAGTCTCTTTTAACTCATGCATGTAAAGAAAAAAAATTATAAATGTAAAAAAAATGCTCACGGAGAATTAAGGCAGAAGGAAATTGTTGTGCAATAGAACTCAAAAGGTATGTTACGAATCACTATTGATGGATTTTTATAGCTCAGAAACCATCGGAGGCTATCCTGGATTGTTGGAAAAGGTTGAACTCAGGGCTTCAAGTGGTAGGTTATTTTCATATGAAATGCTGTGTGCTATATAGATTGTTGCACAGAGATAATGGCCCTGATTGGTTTTTGTTTTACAAAAAAATTGTGGCAGGTTCTGTCAGGCATTAACATTTCATCAGTTTACCTGGCTAATCACAGATGCCAGCACTTTAACTGTGGAAATCAAGCGTATCCAGTTAATTTTTTCAGCGAGCTTTATATGTTTGTATTTGTATGTTTGTGTATTCAGGCACATGGAAACAACAATTAGATAATTTAATTGCAACGAAATTAAAAACAATAAACTCTAATAAAGTGCTTCAATCACATCCTCTTGTCGTGTTGGGCATCAAACCCCTTGGCTAGATGGAATTTGTTTTTCTGGGTCAACAAATGAGCAGTGTGGTTTTCTTGTCATGGAGAGGTTGAAGTGATACCGACCCACCCAGAGGCTCTATTCAATGAGGTCGCTGGTCAAGGTTTAGAACTTTAGAGAGATGAGAAGAGCTTTCCATCATCTTGAGAAAATGAAGATAATCACCGAGAGAATCACCAAAATGCTCGATTGAATCAGTGAATATCGTGGAAAGGAGTGTTGCCATCGTAGTTCTTGTCTGGTTTTATCTACGTCGGGCAAGTCCAACTGATAATGGCCGGAGGCTGCGTACCTCCTTTTCCCCAAAGAGAAACATTGTATAACAAAGGAAACCCCTCCTGCGAATTTCAACTCTCGAATGTCTTGATTGGACTATGACTTGCAGGCACTTTCCTTAGGCATTTGTCTCTCATTTTCCACTCAAGATTCCAATCACCTTTGTTTCCTGGTTATAGCCAACCAGACGACGAGAGAGAATAATAATAACAAATTGCTCTGTTATACAATTGCGTCAAACAGGCCAGCTTGTTGAAATTCTCACAGTTGTTTTTGTGTAGCCCCATTATAGTGAATTTGCCCACCTAACTCCAGGCAAGTGTACTGCATCCAGTGGACAGGCTCCATCACTCCGTCAAAATGGTGTGCAAATAATTAAAAGGGTTGCTGCTGCTCTGAGTTCACGTGATGGGGATAGATCGTATAGGCTTAATCTCTCTTGGTTTTAGCGCCAATGGACGGTCACATCAATCCTCATGAACCCTCCTTATGGACGGTCACTCAACTTTTCCTGTTACTCTTCTAGACAAAGGACATATATTTGAACAGTTCTAGAGATGTCCTCTCTGTACAAAAGATAACATCATTAATACTATAGATCACGGACACTTGTCTTTATAAACGACCTCATGGGTGCTTCTGTCTATTGCTTCAAACCCTATTCGTCTATGCTCTGCCAAGAGAGCCTTACTCCAATCTACCCCCTTCCTCTCTACCTGTTTCCACATTGTTTTTGTCGAAATTAAAAGAGATGGTTCTCTTACATATTTTCTTGTAAGGAATTATTGTCTTTCTTCTTTGGGAAAATTCCTACACATCCTTGTGTCGTTTAGTTTAGGGCATCGTGAGGCTACATATCATTGGGGCTGATTTCTTTTCCCCTTTCTTTTTGTCTGGTGCTCCTTCGCTTCACTCTTGGAAATGATCGATTATTTCTTGGAGGGCCTTTTAATGTCATTTGTTATGGTATTTTTCATCCTAGGTCTTGCATGAGGGAATGGGGTTTATGTGGTGCAGCCAAGGATGACTTGCCGGTATAATGATCAATAGCTATAGCTATGGTATTTTTCATTCTAGGTTTGTGTGTATATATATATATATATATATATATATATATATATAGCCAGTTAAATATTGCTATAAATCTCAGCACATTTATGTTTTATATGTCTGCACACAGACACACACATCATTGAATGTTGATGTTCCACCTCCTATGAGAAGTAGTCAATCGGCAAGTCATCTCTGGCTACTCAACTCCCTCCTTTTCTCGTGCCAGATCTTTATGATGATAACGCAAGACTACGTATACTGGATACTGGTGGGGTGAATGCATGGTTGTTTAATGAATGGATTTTGGCTTTCGGCTCTGACAAGGAATGTTAAAAAATAATTAATCTATCAAGTGAGCTCCCAGAAATCATTTTATATTATTATTATCTAATATTTTTTTCTTCCAACACACACACATCCGCTCAGCTGCACAGACAAACACACCTGCACACAGCACACTGTTTTTTTCTTTCAAGGTGATGTCATTTTCTCTTTTACTTCTCTTTTTGCAAACTTCGCAGATGAAGCCATTCAGCATGTTATCCTTCAAGGTGCTTAATTTATTGTTTGTATGCTAGCGTGTGTATTTTTATGTGAAGGTCTATCAACTGTAACTACACTTCAAAATATATGTTATACGTTGATTGAAGAACAAGATCAACTAGAATCACTGGTGCAGTCCAAGTAATTACAGACCTCATGAACTGTTACAAGTTCTTGATTATCTCATGGGTACTCAAGTATCAAGTAGTCAAGCCATACTTACCATATAGCAGCAAGACTGTATACTATCGCAGTTTGCTTGCAGGCGTCCTTAGCGGTTGGGAAGCTGGAAACAATTGTCCTTTGGAGAAGTATTTATCCAAGTTCATTAAATTGATGTTATGCTTCCTACTGTTCCGAGTAGGTGTGAAAAAAATATTGTACTCTACAAAAAAAGAAAAACAAGATATTACCCTTCTTGCTCAACAAACAAAAAGAAGAAAGCAGCACAAAATGATTTTTTTATTATTTACGTACATGTTCGGACAATGCATTTTCAACTCCATTTACAGGAATAATTGAAAATGAATGCTTTTTTTTTTTTTTAATTTGTTTAATTCCTTTGTTCCTAGTTCTTTTCTGTCTTTTTTTTTTAATCAACTTTGAGCATGAAGCATTTCAATGATATAAATTTATTTTCCTTTTGATAAAAACTAATCTTTTGGCTCGCATTCTGTTACAAGAGAATCAAAGTTTTCTTTCATCGTAGAAAAATGAGTGGGTTTGGTTGTATTTTTGTTAATATTGTCCGTATTTTTGGGTTTTTGCACAAAACAATATTGCTGATGCGTGTGTTGTGTGTGTTAATTTTTTTTAATTCAGCCTCTCATTTTTTATTTACAGTTATTTTATTTACATTGATTATTTATAATTGAATTTTTACTTTTGATTTCATCTCTGATCATTTAATTTTTTAATTTGTTTTTATATTTGATACTCATTTTTTTTAATTTTTATTTGTTTTGTTTTTTTTTTATTTATTTTCTTGATTGATTTTTTATCCAATTCCACCTCTATGTATTTATTTTCATTTAATTTTATATCAAATTTGGTTTTAATTCTTTTAATTGCTATTTTTTAATAGATTTGTTTTTTTTACAATTCCATCCCTAAACAATTAATTTCATTTTATTTTTTCAAAATATTTAATTTCATTTAATTTTTATATTAAATTAAATCCTATATCTGTTCCTTATTAATTGATTTTGCTTTTCAATTTAATCTCTTAATGTTTGTTTGATTAAAAATCATGTTTTTTTTTAGGGTTTGCCTTTACTGGGTTCACCCCAGTTTCATAACCTGGGTAATAGATATGATTAGCCTGGGTCGACTTCTGTTTTTCTTTTCAAGTATTTTTTTATATTATTTTTGCTTTCCTATTTTTATGGTCATCTTAATTTTATATCTTAAGTCATGTGTTTGATTTGTTAACTCGAGTTGGTTGTCAAGTTCGCTCGAGGCTTTTATTGTTATTTTTTTTTGCTTTGATAATTTTTTTAAATTTATATTTTTAAATTAGCTTATAATAAACTTTTTTTTAAATTCAGACTTGCTTGGTTTTTACCGATGTTTTCAATTTCACTATTTATGATTTTTTTATTCTTTAAAATTTAATCCTTATTTTTTTAATTGATATTTATTTTATTAAATTGCATCCTCGAGTTTTTTCTATCAAATTTTATTCTCATTATTTTTGTTGCTTTTATAGGTTTTTTTATTAATACTTTTCTACTAATCTTATCATTTAAAATTAAATTGGTTGAGAATTATGCTTTTTGATTGAATCTGGGTAAAACATTTCATAAAATTTGACTTTTAAAGATTAGACTAGGTTTAAAAGATTTGCCTAGTTTTTTTTTTCTCTTTTTCTAAATTGATGTTGTCTTATTTTTTTAATCTTTTTTTTTAACTTTTGTTTTGTTATTGTTTTTTATTTAATTCTATTGGGTTAGCCCTCAATAATTTTTTTTTTTAATTTTACCCCTATTATTTTTTTTATTCTATAAATAATCTATCATATTATAAATGATTTTCAATTTTACCCCTTGATTTTTTAATCTTTCAAGTTTGGTCCTAATTTTTTTAATTGAAATTTTTTTTTTAAAATAATTTTTTTACATTTCATCCTCATTAGGTTTTCTCTGGTCAGGTTTTAGTCTCATTCCTTTTTTTTTGTTGCTTCTTTTCTTTTGCAATTTTTTTTATTAATAGTTTTTTCAAAATTTCCATCATTCAAAATTAAATTGGATGATATTTAAATTTCTCGATTGAACTTGGATCTATGATTTAACAAGTTGCAAGTTTTTTTAGATTAGACTAGGTTCAGAAGGTTCGCTTGGTTCGCCCTTTATTTTATGCTGATGTTTTTTTTTTTAAGTTTGACTTTTTTTTATGGTTTTCCTTCAGTTAGGTTAGTATTGAGTTGTTTGATGATCTAAATAGGCTCGGATGTGGTTTTTTTTGTTAGTTTATTTATTATTATTATTTTTTTAAAATATTTAAATTGTCAATTTAATCAATGACATGAGACTTGAATTTTTTTTAACCTATAACTATTTTTATATTAAAAAAATTATTCAGTTCATGGTAATGCACGAACAATATGTCTAGTATATACTATAATTATGTTGTGACACACCATGTGTATCACATAATCCAAACTTGGTTTCCTCCTTTTGTCACTATAATATTATTAGAAAATATAAATTAAAAGAACAAAAAAAGAAAAGCAATAGGAGAAAATGCAATGCTGCTATTTTTGTTATTGTAACTCCAAGTCTCCAATATTAAATTATATGAATTCTTACTATGAATGAAAATCCAACTAATATGTCAAAGTTGTTTTGAAAATTGAAAGAAATATCTTGGTACACACAAAAAAAGTTCTTGTTATTAAAACAAAATTGTGCATTGAATCAAACTCTAAGAATTGAAAAGATAGAGTTCACATAAAAAAAAATTGATGGAGGAATAGAAAAGATAGAAAAGATAAAGAGCTCACATAAAAAAACATAAAAGGAAAGATAATTTGCTAAATGTATTCCATATTAGGATGCTTCTGATTCAATCTTTTTTTATGCAACAGTTAAACACTACGAGTTCTAAAGGATTGACAATGATTAACTATGGAAAATTTGAGGATGATAGTAGAGTTGATAAAATTGTATGATGATTGGAATATTAATTATAGAAATTTAGGTATAAGTGTTGAGTTAGTGGTTGAATAAATTTTTAGAATAAAGTATGATTTAATTAATGTAGTTAAACAATGACACGTTGTATATTGATTAGAATACCAAGTTTAATGTTCAACCACAACTTATATACAATTACAGTGTGTTAATGCTCGTTTATATAAGGATACCATAAAATTCAAGTTCGTTTGAAATCTCAAAATTGACTGGTATTTACGCATGTATCAATTCATATATTATACAAGACATCGTCATCCTGATTTAAAATTTGTTGTAGTAGTAGTTTTGATAGTTGTGACAACTGACATCAAGGTAAACATTATTTCCATTTGAGCATCAATAAGTATATAATATAGGTTTATTGTCTAATATTACAATGTATGACAGGTAAATTAAAAGGTGCTTGAACGACTCTTCTATTCACACGAGGAGTCCTTTGAAATGCTGTTTGATTATTGTTGGCTCTTTAAAAATTAAATCCCAACAATTACGCATCAAGATCATAATGGATGTTTTGATAATAAACAACAATAATTGAGAGAGTTTTCTAGGCATTTAGAGCTACAATTAAGTTTTGAGGTTTTCAATAGGTCAAATAAATTTTATTAAAAACTTAATTGGTGAAAAATTAAATTTGAAAGCCTAATTCAGGCTTAATTTAGAAGATTGAAATTTTGAAGGATTAAATTTAATTTTTTCAAACTCAATCGGATGAAGTCAGGAGCGAAATTGCAAGAAAATAAAAGTTTGAGGGGTTAATGAAAGGTCATATTGAAGAAATTCAAGACCAATGACCTCTTCGCCAAAAGCGTTTATATTTAGGAACCAAATTCAGCTAACAATAGGGAAAGAATTAGCTATTATGTTTAATAGTACTCAAGTTTATTCTACTAACAAGAGTAGTACTAGCTACATCAGCACAACTTTTATGATCTATAAACAAACTATATGCCTTATTTTGTATTTGGCAACGCATATGGAAATTATTCTCCTTCTAGCTGGAAGTTCCACCCTGGCCAAAACTAAGATTTTTTTGATTTTGATTTTGGACATCCTATAAACCTGATTCCTATTGGGTCCATTAGTTGCTTCAACCTCTAACCACAACTTAGAATCGTAAGGAGGATGGGTGGAAGTGTTTTCTTCAAGTTTTTCAACTATTGTGGCATTATATGTTTACAAAAAAAAAAAAACAAGTCAATTATAATTAGAAGAATTAAAAAAATTACAATAATAACAAAATAACTTACAACGAACACTTCTATTTTGTTGTTTACAAACTTCTTCACCCTTCCCTCTATCTCATTTCCTTATATTAGTTTCCTCTTATAAATTCATTAGAGTAGGCTTGCACCCAAGCTATTTTTCATGTAAAATAAATAAGTTCTAAGAAAGTCTAACAAATAAATAGTAAATTAAAAACTAATGATTTAAAAAAAAACAATTATCATGAGCTTTGCTTGGTTGACAAATGAAAGCATTCCACTAGTATGCTTGCTCATCGAACAATGTATTTATTTGTTTTGGTTCTGCAACCCAGATCATGAGCACGTTTTAAAGTCTTTCGTTGCCACAAATTCTTGAAATTTCACCTAATTATCCTCTATGACGTGACTTGGCTATACTTTTTCCATACCGCGACATCATCAAAGTTGGCTTTGTCTTTTGCATATTTGTGGGCATTACACTATAAGTCACATAGCCTAGTATAAATAATTTTAAATATAAGATTTGTTAATTGCTTTATACTTACCTAATTACAATTAATATAATCATCGATGTTACGAAATCTACCTTCTATATTTATTTTGACCATACCATGGTAAGAATCTATTATAATTTCTCTATCAGTATTATACAAATAGCATTTGAATAAAATCAATGTATCTTACTCATTATGATATCTCAATTCAATGATCTCTAGTAATTTGACATAATAATCAACTTCAAACTCATTGGAAGTTGAACCCATTATACGAACCCCACCATTATGTATTTCTACCCTCACCATACTTTTCAGTAAGAAAAAACATATTGATTGATGAAAAAACCCATAGTAACACTGGGCTTTTTTTTTCATGACTCAAAGATAAGAGTTTCAATCTACTAACATTGCCTTTTATGTTGAAAACTTGGTTAAAGTTAATTAACAATTATTAACGGGCCCAAAAAACCCATAAGTAAATGTATTCTTAGGAGTTATGAATTATTAAATACTTACATGTGTTTTAAATCATATGGTAAATTGTTTATCTTATAATTTGAAAATTTAATTTTTTGTAGCTTTTGGATTTTGGGATAACAATAATTGATAATGTTGTTTATAATAAATTTAATGAATGGAGTCTATATGAGAATATAAACAAAAATGGTTTAAAACTATATAATTATAAAATTGACTTATCGAACAAAATGTCTCAATTCATCGTAGTTTAATAACATATAATTATGTGTTTGTTTAAGTTTAATGTTTGTTAAATATCTACTCCTCATTTTATTCTTTGATAACGATCATCGAAGATGGAAAAATATTGATAAATTCTCACTTGAAAGTAGTTCACCACCACCATCATATCTTAGAACATGGTTGATTCTTATTCTCAAGTGAGACTCAAAATAACATGAGGTAAATATTAAAATTTGTTTAACAATATAAAAATTATATATCAAAGCGTTAACATGCGCTTTTTTTAATATTTTTTTAAGGATGAGTAGGTATTTGCATACAAGTAATTAAAGATGAATAACTAAATGTTTACAAAACGACAATGAATAATTGTTTATAATACATGTAATCCTTAACCTCTCAGATTTATACATCCATCTATACTATATAGGCTATCCATTTATAATAAATAACCCTCTTGATCAAGTGAGATAGAAAATTTCTAATAGATAATTGAGTCACAACGAGCCAAAAGAGCCATAAAAGGTAAGGTTGTGCAAAAATTACAAACACCCTGAAAAAAGGACTTCTATATGTTTACTCGAGTGATTTAAAAGTCAAGTGGTCAAGTGAACTCACATTAGATAGCAACCCTTATTAATTAAGTGAAAGAGTTAACAAATAAGGAGGGGCCTATATTTCAAGTCTGGTAAAGATGCACGCATGGTATCTAACCGTAAATAATTATACAATGTTTTTGTAAACCTTTTTATAGGAAAAATACCTAGTAGAGTCCATATGACTCTAATGAATTCAAGACATTAAAGATCTAAAAAGGATTTTGCCAATTAAGCGTGATATAAAAAAGGTCTAGCTTCAAAAGCATGGATACCTTAAGATCAAGAATCAGGTTGTAGACCACCTTTTTCTGAAAAATCAAATTTCATAGCTCTTACAATAACTTTCATTTCGAAAACCTTTTATGTTGAAAAACCTTTAAATTTCTCACAAAATAAATAGGTCACCTAAAGAATAAAACCATTTTAAAAAATCTTTAATTTTTTCACAAGCAGGTAAATCACTTAAAGAATGAGATAAATCATTTTGAAGAATCTTTGAGCTTTTTACAAGGTATGTAGGTCACTTAAAGAATGAGACACAAAACAAGTAAGTAACTTGGAAAATGAGACAATTTTGACAAACATTTAAAAATTGTCAAGCAAGTAGATCATCTAGAGAATATGATCATTTAACAAAACAAGTATGTAACCTAGAGAATGAGACCATTTTGACAAACATTTGAAAATTGTAAGCAAGTAGGTCATCTAGAGGATAAGATCATTTGAAAAATCTTTGAATTTTTCACAAAGTAGAT
>Ga0325401_1003443_pt1 | contig 14535 bp, 7 predicted proteins | sample PopdelMetagenome_FD_205666 | JGI IMG/M metagenome (GOLD analysis project Ga0325401, IMG submission 205666) | Populus deltoides microbial communities from Bellville, Georgia, United States - Xylem-PdKOR-R2 | ecosystem: Host-associated > Plants > Phyllosphere > Stem > Wood/Secondary xylem | place...
TTTTTCAATGTATAAAACCACAACACAAACTCCACCTAGTCTCCACATTCCATATAATAAAAAATATGGTGAGAAAAGTAACTAATGAATTTGTTATATAATTTTGGTTAGGAAATTTTAAAAATACTTGGTTTGATTTAGTTTTAGTTTCAAATTTAAAAAACTAAAAAATCATGAACACAAACTAAACCGAAAAACCGAATTAAATCAAACTAAAAATACATGTTATAAACTAAAAGAACATAAAATCAAAATTTGTAAAAACAAATAGTTCAATTAAAGTCCTATTGATTCAAATTGAATTTATTCAATATAATTGAATTGATCAATATAATTCTTTCATTTAATTTAGTTGAGTTTAATTTTTTTAAAAAAAATCAATTCTGATGAATTTTTATTACCAATATCAAACCATTTGAACTAATGCTTACCCATGATTATGCATGATATGTTAAAAGGTGTGGGGAAAATATTGTTTGACCATATTTATTAGCATTGGAGATTACACGATGTTGGTTATTTTTTTATTTTATTTTTATCCTTTTTTTCCATTAGTTATTGATTTTTTTATTTAATCCTTCTATGATATGTTTATAGGGGTTTAAAGTTGATAATTTATTTTAATTTATCTTGTATATAGTAATTCTATTATCAGAAACATATCATAGTATCAGGTTGGTATCAGAAAAATATCAAAGTATCACGGTGTGATCTATTTTTTTAAAAAAAATTAGTTAAATAAAAAATGGTTTTAAAAAACTAAGTTAATAAACTTTGTGGAGTCAATGACCCGGTTTGATGGTTTAGCAAGGTATTTTTTTCTAAATGAACTCGATTATGTGATTATCTATTTTTTTTTATCATATAATTAAAAAAATAATTTTTAAAAAAAACATGTTATTCAATTTTAGAAAGTCCATAGGCTTGTTGATGAGTATGACGAGTTTAATTTTTTTTTCAACTTCATCATTTGATATTGGATTGATTGAAAATTGAGTTTCAAAATTTATTTCATTTTACTTTTTATGAGGTTATCATAGTCTTGAAAAAAAATGTTTTGGTATTGGTTTGACGCTTGATTTTACAATCATCTATTTTTGTTATCATATAATTAAATAAACAATAGTTCAGAAAAAAAAACAAGTTATTAATATCAATGGAGTCCATTACATGGTTTACAGGTTTGACATGTTGACCCGGGTTATCCAATTCACGGGTTTAGTGGGTTTAATCATCAAACCTGTTATGTTTTTTTTTATAGTTTTTGATCCATTAATTTTTCTAATTATTTTTTTTCACTCTTATTCAATATTAGATTGGTTGAGAAATGAAATTCATGATTTTTTTTTTTTACTTTCTATAGGGTTATCACGATTTCAAATAAATATTTTTTTAGTGTTGATGCTCGATTTAGGGTTTAGTGAGTTTACCTATCAAACCTAATATGTTTTTTTTAGTTTTTTGTCCTTTAATTTTTCTAATTGTTTTTTTTCACTCTTATTCAATATTAGATTGGTTGAGAAATAGAATTCATGGGTTTTTTTTTTTATTTTCTATAGGGTTATCACAATCTCAAATAAATATTTTTTTAGGGTTGATGCTCGATTTTGAAAGCATATAATGTTATCATATAATTAAATAAAAATAATTTATAAAAACAACAAAGTTATTAAACATATTAAAATCCATAACTTAGGTCACAGGGTGACCAAGGTCGATCCAATCTGGCATCATCTCAATATAAAAAAATTATTGTCTTAAGATTTTTTAAAAAAATTGTCATGTTTTTACCAATAATCCAAGTTGTCTTTAGACCAATTAGTCATTAAAAAATTGACCATGAGTATATGCGTCTTTTATAATTTTAAATATAGTAAAATAACTCAATTACCGTTTAAGTTAACTTTTTTGAAATTGGCAAACAAGGCTATTTCTATCTTTTCACTTTTATAAACATGGTAAAATGACAACTTTTCCCTTGAAATAAAAAAAGTTGCATCTAGAGGCCTTTTGGTCTTTCATTATAGTTTTTTTTTGTTATTACCAGTTACGAATAATTTAATCTTTTTTCATAGATTAAATATTAATTTAATAAAAAATTATTGGCGTGTAAGAGGCGTTCGTGAACTTTAAGCGATGTGTAGTTCATTCTAAAGATAAAAAAATGTTTATTCATTGTGTCTTTGAAATTACCTCTGTATCCTCTTCTTATTGGTACAATGCATGTTAGTAGTGGTGAGATGATTTATTGTTGGTAGAGTTTTTTTTTCTCTTTTCTTTCTTAAAAATTATAGTTTGATACTCTTTATCGTTGGTCTTTCAATTTCATTTCTTATTTTTTTGATTTTTAATTTTTAATTTTGATTATTTTATGAGATTTTTATTTATTTTAATTTTATTTTTCAATTTTAATTTATTATATATTATTTTTTTAATTGGATTATTAAGATATTGTGTTTGGGTTAGGCTGATTTTCAATCCCTTTGTTCCTATTTTTTATATAAAAAAAACCTTATTGCTAATTCATTGGATACCATTTTTAATCTAGGCCCAACTCAGCAATTTTTGGGTGGATGCATGCCTCCAAATCCACCAATAATATTCAATAGAAATTGATTCCTAATTCTTAAATTCTTTTTAATTCATTACAATTTTTTCCCTTAATTTTTATATAAAATATCGTCTACTAGCAAAAATAAAAAACGGAGCTATAAATAATATATTTTCTTATTATTTTTATTTTGAAAAATTATAAATTTAATTTAAAAATATATTAATTTTATATTTTTTTCTCTTTTACTCTAACCAATCACTTCTATATTTATCTCTTTTGTTATAAAACATTAATAAATAGAACTAAATAAATAAATAAATAATTTAATCTGCCTTTTTTGTCAAAAATGTTTTTTTTTTTCTCCACTGGTTAACATAAAGCTACAGTTTAAGTTATACTCGACGCGGCAAGTCCCCATTGGCTAAAGAAACTCAACCCACAAAATCAACTGTTTCATCTACCAGTCTTCTTCTAAAGAGAAAAACTGAGTTAATCACCGAGTTAATCACCCAGTCATGACCCATCAAGACACTCTCTTTTCTCTTCTCACTCCTCTAAAACCATTCCATTGCAACACCAACAAAGACCCACAAAACCATCTCGCTCGATACACCTCCCCTGACTCAGTCCCAACTCAGTTGCCATGCTTAAAAATGGCAAGCTCAAGCTCCCTGACAAGCTCGGTGGTTTGGTCTCTGGTTTTGATGACAAGGAAATGAAAAATGGAGGGTCTGACCCGGTTCTCGAGTCCGGCGAGGAGCTTGAGATCATGGAGCCTAATGGGATTGAGTTAGGCCACAAAGAAAATGTGTATGAATTTGATGATTTGGTTAATGGTACAGATGTGGATAACGAAGATGCTTTTAGGACCCGAAAGAGACCCGATAAAGATGGGTCGGGTCAGGTGTCGGTTATGGAGGTCATTGCAGCTGATGAGAAAAGGTCTGATGTTGAATATGAGGTCAGAATGTGAAATGTTCGTTTCTTGTTTTTCTTCTTCTTGTAGTTTATAATGTGGGTTTTAGGGTTGAAGTTGAATTTTTGGGAGAATTCTTTAGGGTCGTAGCAAAAGGTTTATGGTCAGGGGTAGGCTTCTGGGGAGTGTTTGGTGCTGAGAAAATGATAGGAAAAGGAAAGAAATGTATGTGTGGTTTGTGATTTTCACCTATGTTCGATTTATAAAAATTCATATTTTTATTTTGACAAGAATATCTTGTTAGGGTTTTGTTGTTTCAGCCATCTTTTATTTTAGGCCAACCTACATTTGTTTTTTTTGTTAATGGAGTATTCATCTTTCCATTTTGTTTTGTGGCTAGCTCTCTCAAAAGGAAATAAATTTGGAAAAGCTAAGGAGGATTGCTAGTATGGGGCTTCCTGATGGAGGAGGATTGAGGGCAACAGCTTGGAAGGTACATAGCTTTTATTGGTGGATTATTTTGTTTGCACTGTTGGTTAGTGAATTTTATTATTATTTGATATGGATTCTATGCCAGCTTTCGGAGTAGTTCGGTAAGTTTGCAGTGATAATAATGTCACTTTTATCATACTGAAATGCACCAATTGCCAACAGAATTGAATAAGTTCTGAAGATTTTCTTCCGTTAATTCAGAAGTTCTCGCAGAAATTTGTCACTAAAACCATGATTGTTGCCTGTTATGGAGGGAGTGACGGTATAGTTTGGTAAATTATGGGAAACAATAGAAATAGCTACGACAGAGTAGAGTTTGGTTTGGTAATATGGTGGGGAAATGTATTAGTTTGATGAATTATGTGAAGCCATAGACATAATTATGATAGGGTAGAATTTGGTTTGGTAACATGGTAGGGAAAGCTTGTCTTGTTTGCAGCTCCATTTTCCTTGTAGAAACTAAATTTATCCCATTAATCTTCTCACCTGTGTGCTAGTGAACCGTAGAATACTGAGCATTGGCTTCAACACTTTCTTATTATCAAGAAACAATAGAATTTCTCTTTGGTTGTTAACCTAAAAAACACTCTACCTGAGAGCGAGGGATTGAAGAATTTTCGAGAAAGTAAGGAAGGGGTTGAGGATGGTCTAAAGGCAATAACAATGAGGCTTTCAAATCTCTAATATATCCAGCTGCTTCCTTCCAGCTTAAGCAAGATCGAATTGGTTATAGAACACACTAAAGTTCAGATGCACAAAGTAAGAACAATTAATGCATTACTCACACTTTATTCCTGAAATCTCAGCTACAAAAGGTACTTTTTAGCACTGTTCATAAATCAATAAACTTACAGAAAGAAGCACTAACCTAATAGGAGTTTCAGGGCTTTAAAGGTCCTGATCAATAGCAAAAACAGTGAACTGATATTATTCCTTCCAAATCTTCTCCTCAAGCAAGTTCATTTTGGTGGTCCGCTTCTATCAGGAGTAACGTCTCATTTGGTATTCCTGACAATATATGTCATGTTCATGATTCGGAATGCTGGAGATCAGAGAGCGTTATCACCTTGCCTCAACAGTTATGTATACTGCTAATGCTGTCTGGATGAGAATATATTATTCTAACAACTGAACTTAGAAGAATAAAGTTACTGGGTTGTTATGAAATAATAGGACTACATGTTAAAGTTAATTGAATTATCTATAGTCTACAAATCATAGTCAAATTGAATCACTTGCATATAAAAATGACAGCTTTAATCATTTAATATTTCTTTTTAAGTGAATATGACTCTTGAACATCCTTAAATCTTAATTTCTGGCAGCTACTCTTGGGTTATTTATCTCCTTCTCATGATTTGTGGGAAAAGGAGTTAACCGAGAATAGACAAAAATATGCTATGCTAAAAGAGGAGCTTCTACTGAGTCCTGTAAGTTTCTGACTGCTCTACCTTCACATCTTAACTTAGTTTCTTAATTTAGTAATAACTGGTTTCAATGTTCTAATCAAAATATTGAATCTAGACAGTCAGAGTACACCAGGGTAAAAGAAGATGCTATGATTTCTGCTGAGCTGAGTGGCGAACATGATGATGCCGGACCACTTAAGCGACAAGGAATTTCTCATGGAGATCACCCCCTGAGTATTGTTAAGGCTAGTGCTTGGCATCACTACTTCAAGGTAAAATTCTCCACCATTCTAAGGTGCCTGGAAATCCTTGTGCTAAGTTATAGCTGATGAGCAACACTTCATTTATAGCATACAGAGATTGCAGAACAGATTGATCGTGATTTGCTGCGCACACATCCAGATATGAAATTCTTCTCAGGGGAGTCCTCATTCAGTAAGAAAAATAGGGTATTTCTTGCCCCCCAATCCACTCTTCTGCTCTTTCATTTCTATTCCCTTTGGTTGTTGAATCTTTGTTGATGCTATAGTGCACGCCATAGTCCTTGTTCTCCTTGATGAAAACCTCTTTTCACTCAAATCCTCAGCCACTTGATGAAATTAATCTTTTGACAAGTTGCATAAAACAACAAATTGTATTCATTGCAGCTGTAGCAGTCGTAGTTTAATAGTAAACGAGAATGGATTCTCTCTTGACAGAATCCTATGATATATTTTCCGTCTGCAGGAAGCAATGAGGAAAATTCTTCTTCTATTTGCAAAACTAAATCCTGCCATTCGTTATGTTCAAGGCATGAATGAGGTCTTGGCGCCAATATTCTATGTATTTAGCACCGACACTGATGAACAGAATGCTGTAAGAAATAAAGTCTGCTTTTGGTTCTTGCTTTAGATCTTTGTATATCTTGTTGATAATATGATCCCGAAATCATGAAGACTCAATGTCAGTCAACTGAGAATCATTTCCTCACTAGAATCCTTTCTACCATTTAGTTTTTCATCTTTTATTTATTTATTTACTATTTTGGCACATTAATAAAACTTCTAGAGATGTTGTTGTCTCATAAGAAATTCATATGTTTTTTAATGGATAGTACGGGTGGTTGAAATTTAAACTATTAGGTACAACAATTCATTCATAGAACATGGGACACAAGCTTCATAACACTCATCAGCTCATACTTCCATATTTGCCAGCCAGTTGGATAATAAATGTGAATTGAAAGATTCCTGTAAAGGTGAAAACTTGTGTAGTTGAGAAGTTCAGACAGTCCTAAACAGAAGGCAATTCTTTTCACAACCTAGTCTATTTAGCAGGTAAATGCAGAAGCAGATAGTTTTTCTTGTTTTGTTCGATTGCTGAGCGACTCAGTGGATCACTTCTGCCAACAGTTGGATAATAGTCCAGTTGGCATCCTCTCCACTCTTTCCCGCTTGGCAGAATTATTGAAAGAAAATGATGAGGAATTGTGGAAGCATCTTGAATTCACAACCAAGGTAAATATTTTCTTACTAAATGTGATTGTGATAGATGCACGTTTAGTTCTTAATTGTTGGATAAATTAAATAAACTTTCCATAGTTCTGAGTGCCTTGGGCCAACCATGTTAGTACCTTTTCTTCTGTTTAGCTGGGAACTATGCTAAAAGGCCATTTGAGATTCTGTTCATCATATTTGAATCAAGTGACGTGAATCTTGGAAGCTTACGCCATCTGTTCAAATGAGCAGGTTAAGCCACAATTTTATGCATTCAGGTGGATCACTTTGCTACTCACTCAAGAATTCAACTTCCAATCCATTTTAAGAATCTGGGATTCTCTTTTGAGTAATCCTTTCGGGATTCAGGTACCTCAATCCCTCTCAATCTCTCTTCAGACTAGCTAACCATAACTAAGCACTTTCACTCCTTTCCAATATCTTGTGGTGACTTAAACAAATGTTCCTCATGGGACGCAAAATCAAATCTGTGCAGGATATGCTATTGCGGATCTGTTGTGCAATGCTATTATGCATGAAAAGCAGGCTATTGAGTGGTGATTTTGCAGCTAACTTGAGGCTTTTACAGCACTATCCTGACATCAACATTGAACACCTTCTCCGGGTAGCTCAGGATCTAAGTGCAGATACTTCATCCTACAGTTTGTCTTTGTAAATTGAACTTGTTACGGTTCTTTGTATACAACTGTTTTGCATAACAAGTGCTGTATTTGAACAAACAAGATATTGAGGTATTGCTGCGAGTTTCTTTCTTGAAGTTTTTGCCTTCCATCCTTTTCAGCTGAAATAAGCATCAACTATCTAATTTTCTAGTCTTTAAAGATTAAGCTGTCACACCATAAAAAAAAAAAAAATCCAGCAGACATCAAGATATGACTATTTATTTTGTGCGAGAGCTCAACTTTAAAGACTAGAAAATTAGATATTTGATGCTTATCTAATTTTTAAGCTGTCACACAACAAAATCAAAAGGCTCAGATTAATTACTATAACTGGCCACTTTGATCATAGATGGATTGAGATCTTAAATAAAGACCACAAAACTTGACAGATATTATAGGAACTTGTAGGCTGGCGAAGTGTTTTTATCCCCATTCCTTCTCTTTTGCAGTTAGAGATATAAAGTAAAAACAGTCACTGTAATAGCAAACGTCAAATCTAATTTTGGATGCTATTCATGGTACAAGCTCTCAATAGGAAGCGACTGGTGCTGAACGTGTCCTAATGGACAAGCTTGGGGACCTCTACTTCTGCAAGACATCGTTAGACCATGACTAGCCAGTCCACTTGCACGCACATCCCATTACTTAGGATCACCTGCAACAGAAACACTCAGTGCTTACTGTAAGCAGGAGATTGTTAGACCATGACTTGCCATGCCAGTTGTGTCCCTGTCCCATATTAAATTGGAACTACCTGTAATAGGTATTGGGTAGGATCTGTTTCTTGTCTTAATTCGTTCATAGCAACTTACTGCCCAGGCCGAGCTAAACACAATCCATTTCACGTGGTGGTAATTTTCATTTTCTTATCAGGATTCAGAATGAAGACTAGTCTTTAAGCAGTCTGACTTTTTGGTTGGTCCATATATAATAAAACCTTTGAACATGCCTTTTCATATTTTATAAGTCTACACAGCCCCGTCCCTATCATATCTTTGAACATAGTTGTTAGATCGGTATCAGAGATTGATGTAGAAAACCTGGGTGGGCAACTTGTAAGTCATTAGATTAACTTATGAATCACCAAGTCAATTTTGACCAATCATTATTCTTATAATGGAATTTCTATTTTTTTTTATAAATCTCTTGGAGTTGATATAGTTAGATCTGGTACTAGATTTAACAGGGTTAATTTTCTTTTTAGGTTTAATTTAACACCTAATCTGTATCAGGTTTCGAGTCATGAATTTATTAAATCAATCTTCGAGATAGACTGAGTTTAATGACTGCTTAAGAATGAGCATGTGTTCAGTAATCCCATCTGTTGGGTGTTTTAGAAGAAAAGACAATAGCTATAGAAGCTTAAAAAAAGTGCAAGGTGTCTATTTAAAGTATTCAGTCTAGAGGAAGCCAGCTGGTTTGAGAAACTTCGTTGGTAGCTTCTACTCTGGGAATTGACTTTTGTCAATAGCATTTAATTGAAGAAGTAAATGAGGCAAAATTAGGTATCGCAGAAAACATATCACACAGAGAAAACGTAACCCTGTTATGGTGAAGAAATTTGCAGAAAGCAAAAATGGGTAGGGGATTCCCTTCTGCCTAACAGATTTATATAACAATGAGAACTTACAAAGCAATAACAAATGCAATGTATCTTCTTTTTGGAGTTCAATTTCCCTTCCTGAGTCCTAATCTTAGCATGATCAGCCTATATAATTAAACTAGAATTTTTCATGCATCAACAACCAGTCAATCACTAGTGGTTTAGGTAAGGTTTCTTTGTAATATTTCATGCCTATACAACTTGTTTAGTTGGTGCCAGCATCAGCAAAATTAAATTAAGATCAACTTTCTGCATGAGTTTGCTAATGTCCTTCCTTCTACCTGCTGAAGAATTGTTGCCACTATTTTTTATTGCTTCAACTTTGGTTTAAAGAATTTGCACTGCTTATCTTCACGTTAAGAACAACAACAGTAAACAATTCATTGTTCTTCTCATAATTTACCTTCTCTTGGTCCTGATCTTCTGCGTTATCTACGAGTATTGGTGCCTTGTCAGGCATCATTCATACTTGCTCAAGATCTTCCACTTTACGTTACCATAACAATGGAGCCTGTTCTGCTACATGGAACCCTTCACGTGACTATCTACGAGGCTTGTAGGGTTTTTGGTTCAGGGTGCAGCAAGTTTTGTTGCAAGGTAAGTTCCTAATCTTCTGAGATTTGTAATGATATTTTTCATTAGGTTGCAGCAAGTCTTGATGGAAGGTGTGTTCTCCATCTTGTGAAATGATATTTTACTGTTTTATATCTTAAATTAACCATGCTAAACAACCTTGTATATATCTTCTTCCTGTTTTTACATATGAACTTCTTGCTGATTTAATGGCTAAGGAACACAAATTCTGAACTTATTTTAAGGTGACAAATTAAGCATCTTCTCATTTTTGTTTAGGTGTATGATTTTCTAGAATCGATTTCCATGATGATTTTTAATATGTTGGAAAGGGAATTTTTCCAATATTTTGTGAATTACCTGGTGTGATCTGTAATAGAAAACTATTTTCTTTTTCTTTTCCAGTTTTTTTTTTTCAATAGAAAATCGGGAAGCTTGTTCCTTTGATGAAAAGGAAGATGAATTGTTCCAAAAAAAAGGAAATGTATCAAGATTAAAATTATTTTTATAAGAAAATCAAAATCATAATTTGTATTAGTCATCTTAATATTTTGTATTTGTAATAATCTAATTATAAAATATATTACATTCAAATTAAAAATTATCATGAAAAAGTTATATTGTTAACTCAAAAAAATCTTTATATTATAATTATAATAAAAATTAAATACATGATAATAACTAAATATGAAAAAATTGTATTGTTTATGTCTTTTTTTTTTCATTTAAAAAATAGTGGAAAACTTGTAAAGAAAGGCTTTGGAAAACTTCTAAAATATGTTTTGTATAAATTTCCAAAACTGAGAAACTAGTTTTTCAATTTTTTGGATCAAGAAATATTATATTTGAACAGGAAGTTTCAGCTTTCCTTGACTCTAGTTTTCCAAAAAATAGGAGTATTACTTTATTTCTCTAATAGTTCCTGATAATTTTTTTCTTTTCTCATCTCAACATGTGATTCTTTTTTCTACCGATTTAATTCGAAACCAGAGTTCATAAAATGTAAATGATGTTTCCTGCAGATATTGGAAAACATTGATAAGACTGTTGGATTTGGAAAAGGATTCTGTAAACTATATGCTGGAATTTATTTAGAAGAAACTAGAGTTGGCAGAACTAGATTGTTAGAACACCCTCACTCCGATCCGCAATGGTTTGAGTCTTTCCACATTTACTGTGCTCATATAGCATCTAATGTTATATTCTCCGTCAAAGAAGATAATCCTATTGAGGCAGTTGTGATAGGGAAAGCTTATTTGCCTGTCGCTGAACTCCTAGATGGAAAAGAAGTGGAGAAATGGCTTAACATTCTGCATAAAAACCATAGACCCCTGCATAAAGGTTCAAAGATTCATGTAAAAGTGCAGTTCTTTGATGCCACTAAACGGCATTATTGGTCTAGAGGGATTGGAAGTCCTAAATTTCCAGGTGTCCCATACACATTCTTTAGTCAAGGAAGTGGGTGCAGAGTCACTCTTTACCAAGATGCTCATGTTCCTGATAAATTTGTTCCGAAAATCCCTCTAGCTGGGGGCAAGCGTCATGAACAACACCGTTGCTGGGAAGACATCTTCGATGCCATTTTCAATGCAAAGCATCTTATTTACATCACAGGGTGGTCTGTATTTACTAAAATCACTTTGGTAAGGGACCCAACGAGGCAAAAACCAGGAGGAGACATGATCCTAGGTGAGCTACTGAAGAAAAAGGCCAACGAAGGTGTTAGGGTCTTGATGCTCGTTTGGGATGACAGAACTTCAGTGAAGTTGCTTAAGAAGGATGGATTGATGGCTACACATGATGAGGATACAGGGAGTTATTTCCATAACACAAAAGTCCATTGTGTTTTGTGCCCTCGTAACCCTGATAATGGACAGAGCATTATACAAGGCATAGAGATTTCTACAATGTTCACTCATCACCAGAAGACTCTGGTGGTGGATAGTGAATTGCCTGGTGGAGAACTACCAAAGAGGAGGATCGTGAGTTTCATTGGTGGTATTGACCTTTGTGACGGGAGATATGACACTCCATCTCATCCGATTTTCAGGACTTTGGATACAGTACACCACAACGATTTTCGTCAGCCTAATTTCGCAGGTGCCTCAATTCATAAAGGAGGACCAAGGGAGCCTTGGCATGACGTTCATTGTCGGTTAGAAGGATCCATTGCTTGGGATGTCTTGGTCAATTTTGAACAGAGATGGAGAAAGCAAGGTAAGGAGGACTTGCTTCTTCAACCAAGAGAACTTGACTGCATTCTTACACCTCCATCTCCTGTTATGCTCCCCGAAGACCATGAAACATGGAATGTTCAACTGTTTCGGTCTATCGATGGTGGAGCTGCTTTTGGCTTCCCTGAAGCTCCTGAAGATGCAGCCAGAGTCGGACTCGTCTGTGGGAAGGATAATGTCATTGATAGAAGCGTTCAGGATGCTTATATCAATGCCATTCGGCGGGCAAAAAATTTCATTTACATTGAAAACCAGTACTTCCTTGGAAGCTCATTTTCCTGGAAATCAAATGACGTAAAGGTTGAGGAGGTTGGTGCTTTGCATCTTATCCCGAAAGAACTTTCATTAAAGATTGTTAGCAAAATTAAAGCTGGAGAGAGATTTTCTGTCTACGTTGTCATTCCAATGTGGCCAGAGGGCATCCCAGAAAGTGGTTCCGTTCAAGCAATATTGAACTGGCAAAAGAGGACGATGGAGATGATGTATAGCGATGTAGCTGAAGCTCTCCAGGACAAGGGGCTTGAGGCAAATCCAAAGGACTACTTAACATTCTTTTGCCTTGGCAAACACGAGAGAGAGATGCCCGGAGAATATGTTCCTTCAGAGAGACCTGAACACAATTCAGATTACAGCAGAGCTCAGAAAGCTAGGCGGTTCATGATCTATGTTCATGCCAAGATGATGATCGGTGAGCTTTTCAATGCCTGAACTCTCCTTTTCTTGGAAACTTCTACTTCCTCTTTTTTTCCACCCTTTCGTTATCGTACATTCTACCTACCTAATTTTGTTTTGGACAATTGATTGAAGTTCTGAGGAACATTACTTGCCCAGGGTGATAAACATGGGACCCTTTTTGGGTAAAAAGAAACTGAAAACATTCTCATGTTTTCCAGAACTTAACTCATACAGGTCCTTTGAATTCCAGGAATAGTTTACTTTTAGGTCATAACAACATGCCAAAGTCGAATATTCTTACATTTTGCAGTTGATGATGAATACATAATCACTGGATCTGCCAACATTAATCAACGATCAATGGATGGAGGGAGAGATACAGAGATAGCAATGGGAGCCTACCAACCATATCACTTAGCCACCAACCAGCCTGCCAGGGGCCAGATTCATGGCTTCAGGATGTCATTATGGTTTGAACACCTAGGCCAGCTTGATGACACCTTTTGCCATCCTGAGAGCCTGGAATGTGTCCGAAAGGTGAATCACATTGCTGAAAAGAATTGGCAGCTCTATTCATCCGAGGTATTGGACGACGATTTACCAGGCCATTTGCTTGCTTATCCCATTGGAGTTACCAGTAATGGAGAGCTCACAGAGCTTCAAGGGACAGAATTTTTCCCTGGCACCAAGGCTCGTGTTTTCGGGTCAAAATCTGAGCTGCTCCCTTCAATCCTCACAACTTGAGACATTCTCTCTAATTCATGACCTTGTATCTAGTCAACAGTTGCCTGTACATATTTAAAAATTGAAAATCCTGTGTATATATTGATGTTGAATCAGAAATTGTTTTCCATGTATTTTCAAACTATTTTACGTTTCAACAAGCATAAAATTTTTTTTTATAGATATTTTTATATGGTTTTGATATACTAATATAAAAAATAACAATAAAAACATTATTTTAATCCAACTTAAATTCGAAAACGCTTTCCATTGCAATATCTAGCACACAGACCGCTAGATATAAAACCTTATTCCTGATAAGTTATAAAACCAAAATGTCGTCTCAGACGTTTTGTTTTGTAGTGTATATTAATAGAAAAATAATAAGAAATCAATCAAGAAATCCTAGTTGAGATGTCGGCCGTGTGTTTAGTTAGATACATAGACATAATCAATTGGTGGAAAAAAAAGTCTTTCTCAGCACACTTGATGAAGACTATTGCTCTAGGCTTGGAAATTTTCATCATCAGCAAGATTTTCCGAGCAACATATTAGGTGGGAAGGTAAAAAATCGTGTGGAAAACTGTCGGCAATTTTGTCATTCAATCCTATTTTCCTAGTGGACCTCTCTTTCAGTCTCAAAGGTCTAATCCTCTCAATAATGATATTGCCACAGGAATTATGTGTTCATACTTGTTTTTGTATTTGAAAATTTAATTTTTTTAAAAATCATTAAATTATATCCTTTTGTGTTTTACGATGATGTTAACGTTTCGTTATCAAAAATTAAAAAAAAATCTAAAAAAACTATTTTAAAACACTTTTCAAATAAAAATTATTATTAAAAAACACCATATATCATAATATCAAAAACAATCACCATCATCTTCATTCATCATCATCTTCATAGAATATGTGGCTTTGAGTTGATGAAAGATCACATTCTATCTTCATTTAACAAATTTTCGTTATATTTGTGCCATTATCATGATTGTTCTTTCAAGGAGAAGAAAAGAATCAATCGGAGTGCTGTTGAAGCACTGTAGATCCACTTTAGTATATGCCTTTTCCAATACGAGTATTTCCTTTTCTTGGTAAGATTTTCTATCATGGGGTCTTGTTTTTATCACATTGTTAGGGTTACTGCTGAGTTCCTAATCACGTGCTTTTCCCTTGGATTCTTCTCTTTCCATGGCTT
>Ga0325401_1003446_pt1 | contig 14529 bp, 11 predicted proteins | sample PopdelMetagenome_FD_205666 | JGI IMG/M metagenome (GOLD analysis project Ga0325401, IMG submission 205666) | Populus deltoides microbial communities from Bellville, Georgia, United States - Xylem-PdKOR-R2 | ecosystem: Host-associated > Plants > Phyllosphere > Stem > Wood/Secondary xylem | place...
AGGGCTAGTAGTTCTTATAAGAAATATTCTCCAAAAAAAGAGATTAAAGGGTACAAAAAATAAAAATAATTAATTCACCCTGTTGCAAAATTCAAAAAGCAAGACAATTAAAATGTAGTTGCTTTAAAATCTTGATCTCGAGAACTTAAAATCATATTTTATATAACTTAATTAGACACAAGTAAATACAACTCATAAAAGAAGGAGAAAATAGTATATTATTGAAATAAATAAAATTTGTTCAAAAAATAACCCGATTTTGTTTTTTTTAAAAAAGCTTATTTGTGGACGAATTTGTAAAATCTCAAAATTACATGGGATCAATTTAAATCTCAAACCTATAAAGCAGGTAAATTCATAGGCCCATAAGCACAAGAAGCAGGCCCTTAATTTGTGGCCCGGCCTATTTCATGTGTATATTGTAGCGCCCATAATCAGAAAGCCCACATTGACCTTCTAACCAAATTTATTTCTCTTCAAAAACTAAACCCTAAGCTTTTTACTTCCCTGCCAAAAAAATCATTAGCTGCCGCCGCCATGGTTCTCAAGTACGTCCCTCTCTCCAATACGTTTTCGTTTCCGTTTCCATGTATATGGAAATGGTTTGTATTTTTCTTCGTTTTTTCTTAATGGGTTGTTGTTTTTTCAAGTGTTTAAGCAGTCTATGAATTGTTGGATTCAATTTGAGTCGTCTTGGCTTTGTTTGAAATATATTACAATCTGAACATCTGTTGTAGAGATCTAGAACCTTCGTTAGATATGACAATACAAGGTCAAAAAAGTGAATTTCTTTTGTTTTATAAAGCTTAAAAATGCAAGCTTTAAGAAAGTTTCAAGCCTTTTGGTGATGGAATTTCCCACCTTCAATCCTTTAATTATGATGACTAAATTTATAAATTTTTGGTGAATGGAATAATTTTTAATTATGTTTCAAGTGAGTCATTTAATTACTCCCCGGAATAAGACCAAGTAATTTGCTATATTGCCTGAGTCCTCGACTCCTTGGTAGAGCATTAAGCTATAATCTATGTTTGAGTGTGATTGATGCAGTGCAGGAAGATAATAAAGTGAAAACACAGTGAAATAAACAAGGGAATTACCAAGACTTGAATAAAATTGAAGTCGGGACAACAAGAGCTTAAGGTTTAGTGATTTTTGTGACGCTTTATAGGATCTTCTGGTTGGAGTGTTGCACTAGGGTATTCTTATTAGTTTGATTTTAAGAACGTGCAACACTTTGATGTGGCTAATAATAAGTGACTTATTAGTCATTGAACTGACAGTCCAGACTAACAGGTAGTTTTTTGGAGTTGCATAGAGGGGTTTTATGATTTGGTTGAGTTCTGAGATTTGTTGGATCATGCAAATGAAGTCAATTTATGTTTTAGATATGCAATCATGATCACCATCAAACATGCACGCCCTTGAATGGAGCATATTTATTGATTTGACAATAGATTTTCTTTGTAATGGTTTCTTTCTGGATGATCTCAGGACTGAACTCTGCCGCTTCAGTGGGGCAAAGATATATCCTGGCAAGGGTATCAGATTTATTCGATCGGATTCCCAGGTAATGTGCAGTTTTGTATTGAAGGCATTGAATTTTCTTTTTATTTCCCTTCACGGAAAAATGCAGGCTGTGAAACTATTTAATCTTTTTTCATTCAATCAAGGTGTTCCTCTTTGCTAATTCTAAATGCAAGAGGTACTTCCACAATAGGCTGAAGCCCTCAAAGCTAACTTGGACAGCTATGTACAGGAAGCAGCACAAGAAGGTAACTTTTTTCTTAGTTTCTATTAACTTTTTAATGACAAATGTAGAACGCCTCTATATGCAGGAGTGTTTTCTTTGAAAATAAACCCATGATGTAATATATGTTGATTTTGACAAATTACAGGACATTGCTGCTGAAACTATTAAGAAGAGGCGTCGCGCTACAAAAAAACCTTACTCAAGGTCCATTGTAGGTGCTACTTTGGAGGTCATACAGAAGAAGCGAACTGAGAAACCTGAAGTCCGTGATGCTGCAAGAGAGGCTGCACTCCGGTATGTGCTTTTTACCATTTTGATAAATGTAATTTGATTATCCAGTCAATGTCGGTACTTACTGATGTTTTTCTTGAAATGCTTGATTTTATGTGCAGTGAAATTAAGGAAAGGATTAAGAAAACGAAGGATGAGAAAAAAGCCAAGAAGGCTGAGGTAATGGCCAAGACACAAAAGAGCAGCAAAGGTAGCCTGCCAAAGGGTGCTGCACCAAAGGGCCCCAAGCTTGGCGGGGGTGGAGGAAAGCGTTGAAATCCCTTCTTCTTTGTAGTACTATCAACTCGCTGTTAAAAGAATTTTGTATCGGAGATTTTACATGGATCAAGGTTGATTGTTGCCATTTTGTTCATTAAGAGTTTACCGACTTTTTTCCTCCCTTGTTATCAATTAGTAATGGTTTGATTCGAGAAATTTGATGAATTTTATCATTATGGGTGTGACTTGTGACCCGAGAGTTGAGAATGGACTGGTTATATATTCTTTTGGCGTGCCTACACTGCCATTACTTTGGATTGTTGTGTTCATAGGTTATTTTGCTGAACTGTAGTTTCTATTACCATGACAAGAAATAAAAAAAAAACACGTTGCTTCTTGCGAAATCTCGTTCTACCTGACTTAATTGTGAGATTTTGGAAGAAAAGCCTCTGGTTTCCTTTTTGATAAGCTCCATAAACCGCAGATTGTTCGCATGGTGGCTTGTTGTCATTAACTTGACAATATCCATCTATGCAAGGCGCACCCTGGGACGATACATGTGGTCTTTGATCGACGATTCTTAACGACGGAAAACTAGTCTTTGCTTACTCTCTGACCTGTCCCTGTCCGCTCTGATCCTTGCCTTGAGTGATATGGCAAACAGGCAAAGAATGCTAATTGGCTGCAGGGGAGCTTTGTAAAACGCTACAAGATTTTAGAAATTATCATCCTGTTATCATATTCCAGGCATCAAGCAACCTGTTAACTGTGTATGGTGGGCGTTTCTGGTTTTGATTTATATTGGTGAATGAAACATGAAGATAAGGTTTCAATTTACACAGCAAGGTAGGTATCGGTTTCGCTATCAAAATCAACCCATATTCTTAAATGCATGTCAATTTCTCAGTATAAGAAGACAAATTACGAGGGTCCCTCAAGTCTTTCTTGAGGTTCATTAATCTATGCTCTGGGTGGTTTTCTTATTTGTTCCTTTTCCATTTTACACGCGAACCAAATAATATCTCAACCTATTTAAATATGTTCTGTACAACTTATTTTGGCCAAGTTTCTCATCACTTCAATCAAAATGGCAACAGGATTGATCAGAGGGTGTACTTGGGGCCTGAAGCAAGGCTCCTGGATTTATTGGGAAGCAAAGACATTACTGTATCCGTAATTTATTTTCTCCTGCAACCTTACCTGAAAGCAAACAACAAACCCTTTTCACCATTTGAGCCAACACCACAATAATTGAGGATGATGAAACTATGATCCAAACCAACCAGGAGCAACATAGATATCAAAAGAAAAAAGAAAAGAAAAGAAAAAAGTGGGACCATAGGATAGTACCTTTGGTGTAGGTAAGGGCCCAATCATAATGGTCACTTGGCAAGGTAATTGAAGAGAGTAGCTTCCAAGTAACAAAGCCAACCCAACTGTCTGAACCAAACCTAGTAACCTACCACCAGAGACCACCACCACAACACAGACATAGGAAGAGGAAGGTTACTATCAAATCCTACTTTTGATTTCTACAAGCTTCTATATATCTTAGTTTCTTCCTTTTTTATGTTCTTATTTCTATTCATCCATTCAACAGCTAAAGGAGCTATTGAAGGCAGAATTCTAGATGCTCCAGCGCAAAAGAAAAGGAAATAATTAATAAAAAAGAAAGAAAGGGTTGCCAGCATTGATATATCACTAGATCATTCCAAAATGATCATCAGCTGGCCGGCATGACTTACCTGGCTAATTTGCTTGGCCAGGTTATGGATATTCCATCTCCAGCACATCAGAAAAGTGGAATTTGCCAGCTGCAAGCCAGAATGAGAACAAGTAGCTTAACATATGCAATGCAAGAACAGCAAAAGAAATTTAAAGCAGCAGTCTTTTTTTAGAGAGAAGTGTGTTTTCCTTTACCAATCACGTTGTGCTGTCCCGTAATATAATTAATAAATACGAAAGAGAGATAAAAATATAAAAATAAATCGGTATATAAAATTCTTTTGAAAACAGTAACTGATGGGAACATATGCTTCGACAGATGGATCAAAGCTCAAATTAGCTAAAATTAAGCTATTCCAATTGCATCGTAATGAAACAAAGCAAGAACACCCTCAATCAGGTCATCGATTTCCTTCTCATACTTCCATATCTAAGTCTTAAAAACAAAGGTTTTGAACATCTTCCCATCTCATCACTCGTATTAGCTGCAAGCTACCAATCAAGAATTGGCTCATACGCAAGTGAAAACAAAAAAAGAAAAGAAAAGTAATTAGCCGTGTGTCTGTGTGTGTATATTTTATTAACTTTACTATATGGGAATCTTATAATTGTATGAAAAGATAAGAGAATCAAATTCCTTGTTTACTACTTTCAAAAAACAAAAAAAACTGTACTTGTTTGAGAATGTAATAGAAATTATTTGTTAAAGTGTTTTTTTAAAATATATTAAAATAATATATATTTTTATTTTTTAAAATTTATTTTAATATTATTACATCAAAATAATTTAAAAATATATAAAAAATTAATTTAAAACTATTTTTTTTTTAAAATACAGTTGAACCAGAATGCCACACGTTACCTCAGTATTGGTTTTTTTTTTTGTTACAACCTGCATTTCAAAGTATACCCTTTAATCGTTTAATTAAAGCCTGATTAAACACGCAGCACTAACTTTGCAACTTTCCCTTTTCTTTTTGCCAAAAAATCACACAGCCGTCAGAAGAACAGGAGGAGACAGCAAGCACAGGACTCCAACATTAAAATTGTGGAAATAAAATTGAAGTTTCTGTGAACATGAAGGTGGTGCCTCCAGCGATGATCTTGTCGTTTTCTTTGAGCTGGTACCAACTCAATAACTGTATGGAGTAACCAAAGGATAACTGAGAACATTTTTCTGGGATTATTACCAGGGATCAATTATTCAATTTATTCATAAAAATATTTCAGAGGTTATCTTTATTAGTGTCTGAGCTCTCATGTTGATGATCATTTGAGTGCATGATGTAGCTTGAGAGGTATTTCCCTCTCTTTTTATATTGTTTTAAAAGCTAGGGCATTATCGGATTAGCATTCAAACATTAAGATTAATTAATTCATACTAGGATTAATATTACATTTATGATAAATTCTTTTTGTTCATTCCTGAAGATACATTTTAGGTAGGAGATCAGATCAAATGTTAATTCAAGCCGGGAACCCTAATCATACACTAATTCAATATTTACCCCTTTTTACATAGGTTAAACATGAAGGGTACTTGTCCTTTTCTCGAAGTTTAATTGCTTTCCACGAATAAACAGAAAGCGAAAGACCGCGTAGAACCAGCCTCCATCCACTGCTTCCATGACCATTGCCTTTGTATCTATCCGCCCAGTTAAATGATCAAGCTTTCTTAACCATTAGACTAATCCTTTGGGATTTTACCAAATACTGTTTCAGTATGTAAAGTATTAAATGAAGATAATGTGATTAGTAATAGATTACTTTCACATGATAATTTCTAGAATAAATATATACCAATTCATTGCAAAAAAGAAAATGAAGGAAAATTAGATAGCCAACATGTCAAAAGAATGATGGATTGTTAAAAAAAACAGAACCATGGTAGTGTTTGTACCAGATCAAATGAAAAATGTATATGGGAGGAGGTTACCTTGCTTACTGTGGCAGTTAGAAACCTGAAAATCCTCACCCACTTTCTTTCCTTCTCCATTAAAAACCATTGAACTCACCAACACCACCACCACCACCACATCATTTCTAGAGAGATCAAGGTAAAAAGAAACCAAAATACAGTTCTTTTTAAAGAAAGAAACACCTGCTAGAACACCATTAAGAAACATCAAACATGTCAAGAGAAGACACAGAAAGAGGAGGGGGAGTTAAGAGCAGAGGAAACAACAGCAACAGCTACTTATCATCAACTTCAACATACCCGATAGAAGACACAGAAGCTCATTACAGGACATCATGGCTTGTACCTATGTTTGTGGTGGCAAATGTTGCTGTCTTCATTGTTGTGATGTGCATCAATAATTGTCCTAAACATTTACATAGAAGACTTGAAGGGAAGTGCGTTGCAAGGTTTCTTGGGAGGTTTTCTTTTGAGCCTTTGAAAGATAATCCTCTCTTTGGTCCCTCTTCTGCCACGTACGTAATTCACTTTCTTTGATTCACCTTTTGATCCTCGTATACTTTCTTCTTGTTTTTGCCTTTTCCTTTTCTGTTTCTTTTTGTTTCATATCATTTTACTTTGATAAATACTAAATGCTTGTGGTGGTTTAAATTTCTTTATGAGTGAGCTTTTTAGATTCTTGGGGTGTTGTTTTTCAATGTTTTTTGATGGATCAAGTGAATTTGGGGAGGAATTTTGATTCCCTTTTGATTTGTGTAGATATGAATTTGGAAATTTGGCATTGCTTTGATATGAAATGCCTTGTGTGTGCTTTCCATGGGAGGATTTTGATTGATTAGATACTTGAAGAGAGAATTTAGTGGATCTGCTTTAGATGCTGATGTCCATATCTCAATTACTGCATTTCATGGCAGTGTTCTCTGGCTGGTCTCTGTGGAGGCAAATGGCATGAATTTAGTGATTATTGGTCTCAGATACTATATATTTTTCTGGTGGATTCAAGGCTTCATTGGTGAAAATTTCATGGATCTGATGAAATAGGTTTTTCTCCAACATTTCTAACACTGAAAATATTCTTTTTGTGTGTGATTATTAAGGGGTATTTGATGTTTGGTGTCAGAATAATTAGCTTGTTGAAAGCTGTTGTTTCACGGTTCATCATTGTCACTTGCATTAAGAAATGCCAAGGAAGGTAGAAGAAACATAATGTAGTTAATTGAAGCTTGTTCCTTTTGTTTTTTGAACTTGCATAGACTGGAGAGGTTGGGAGCTCTTGACTGGACCAAGGTTGTAGATAAGCACCAGGGATGGAGGCTTATCACTTGTATCTGGTTGCATGCTGGTATTATTCATCTTCTTGCAAACATGCTGAGCCTGGTCTTCATTGGCATTCGTCTCGAGCAGCAATTTGGGTTTGGTAAGTAGCTATCAAAATCTGCCTTCCGAGGCCAATACTTCTTCGCTATCAATACCAACTGTAAGGTTTGACGAAACTTCAAGTCGAGCAGCAATTTATGCTTCTATTTCTAGTCGCACGACTAACCTTATGATAAGCTGCATTTTTTGTCACAAATTGGCAGTTCGCATTGGAGTTGTTTATCTGCTGTCAGGATTTGGCGGGAGTGTGCTTTCCTCTCTATTTATTAGAAACAATATCTCAGTTGGAGCCTCAGGTGCCCTTTTCGGGCTTCTTGGAGCAATGCTTTCAGAGCTAATTACAAACTGGAGTATCTATACCAACAAGGTCAGTGGTGTTTGTACGTTGTTTGGGATTCTAGTGCTATGCCATTGTTCAAAACTCAGAACCATTTTCTGGCTATCCATCACTGTATCGCAACCATAGGGATATAATGGCATTTATACATGAACAAAACATAGTTGTATCGATTTTTTCCCTCACTCCTGCCATTTGTTGCTTCCACAGGCTGCAGCTCTGCTTACACTACTGGTCATAATAGGCATTAACCTTGCAATAGGAATTCTGCCACATGTCGATAATTTTGCCCATATTGGTGGATTTCTGTCAGGATTCCTCCTAGGCTTTGTTCTGCTTCCCCGTCCTCAATATGGCTGGCTAGAGCGTCGAAATGTTCCCTCCGGTGTTGGTGTCAAATCCAAGTACAGGGCTCACCAATATGCTCTATGGCTGGTTTCTGTGATTCTGCTGATTGTAGGGTGAGTCACTGCTCAAGCTCCAAATTATCTATTCGAACCGTCATTTTCATTGATTTATTATCTCCATGTCATTTGAATGTTCATTTTCATTAATCTCGCCGTCTCGAACACAACCTTATCATAAGCATAACGACATAGTATTATAGTCCTAAGATGATTGCCAGGTTGGAGACCCATTTGATGTTACCGAAAGGGCAAACAACTGGGACTATTTCACTTAGCTGTGGACTGCAGATGCCCCCTACCCAACATTACCAGCCATTGAATACCGATGTCTAGTTTGAGGTTGTGGGGCATCAACTTATTGTTCCACTTAGATGACGACACAAAAAACCCAATGCCAACTCCCTATGGTTGCGATACAGTGATGTCAATAAGACTTATACTGGAGTTGAAAAGACAAAAAGGATAAGTTTACTAGCATTGAGAGGAGATTTTGAGAAGTTGAATAAAGAAAATAATGATACAGTTTTTTTGGTTCACCAGATGAGAAGGAATGGTGAAAATATTGATGATGCTCGAGTGATGGAGAAAATTCTGAGGTCTCTGGTTTTAAAGTTTGATTATGTGGTTGTATAGGAGAATTAAAAGACACTTTGAATATAGGTTTCAAAATTAATTCCAACACTTTCTGCTTGCCATTGCTTGAAGAGTTGGCATCCTTATCGACCGATCTTTTTCTCCCATGATCAACGAGTCTTTACTTCCATTGATTCTGTTGCCCTTACTTAAAAATGCAGATTCACAGTTGCGTTGGTGATGTTGTTCAAGGGAGAAAATGGAAACGATCATTGCCATTGGTGTCACTATCTCAGCTGTGTCCCTACTTCCAGATGGAAATGTAACGATAACAACCTTTAGTAGGGAAAACAAAGCCGACGGTCTAATTTATGGGTTTAATATTTCAATTTTTATATGTATAATTTGTATATTTATGCATAGTTTTAGGTTAGAAACTACTTTGGCTTGCTGTTTGCCTTCTTTTTCTAACACCCAAAAGACTTGCCATCGTAATTGCTTATCATTTTCTACCATTATATATATATATATATATATATATAGAGAGAGAGAGAGAGAGAGAGAGAGAGAGAGAGAGAGAGAGAGATCTTATTTCCTGAAAAATTAAAAAAAAATAACCGTGCCCTCACCGGATACCTTCTGCGTTTTAGTGCTCATTTGTCTGATCAGTTTGTTTAGAAGTGGAGTTATTTAGAAGTGTTCTTATAGTTATTGTTAAAAATGTTTTTTATTTTAAAATATATTAAAATATATATTTTTTATTTTTTTAAAATTATTTTTAAAATCAACGAATTAAAACAATAAAAAATATAAAAATATCAATTTTAATAAATAAAACAATTTAAATTTTTTAACTACACGGTTGGCTAAAAGCTATTTTCTTTTCAAAGACTAATATTGCTTTTATTATTTTTTATTTCTTTTTTGATATAATGATAAAAGGTGTATTTAGATTATATTCTTAAAGGATTTTGAGGGCACATCACTGATCACTCTAAAGATTTTAGAAGTAATTATCGATACTTATGTCATGAATACACTTTCCAAACTTGTAAAAATGATGATAATATTTTTATTTGGGTTCAAAAATATTTTTTTTATTCTCTTTTTTTTTGTATTTATCTCTCTTTTATAGAGTAATTATTAATAATTATTTCTAAAATACCATGAAATTTCTTTATCAACTTAATATGTTTAAATAAATAAATTTGTTTAAATGTTGAATTTAAAATCTAATCTGAAAAACTAAATAAAGAGCATATTTTGTTGACGATCGAACCTGTCCTTTGTATTGCATTTTTCTCTCTATGAATAGATGAAGGAATATTTTACAAAAAAATAAATTTGTAATTTTTTTAGATTTTTGTTTTCTCATTAGCTCTTTTTAGATTCAAACTCATAAGTGATGAATTTTTTTTTAATATTAAAATATTATAATTATTAAACACAAAAATATCAATTTAATATTTTTTCAAATGAAATATATTTTTAAAACACGTTAAAAAAATAACATCTTTTTATAAATCTATCAAAATATTTTTATATCTATAAAACCTCAATATCATATTTTCATATCAAAGAAATCTAAAATCTAACTCTTGTTAACACCATCAATTCATTTGAATTTTTTTGGTATAATTTGTTTTTTGTACTTTTATATAGATTAAAGAATAATTCATTGATTTGGATAGAACTTATTCTACGTGGTTTTGCATTCAATATTATTTTTTAATCGTATTTTCCTTTTATTTTATATATTTTTTTCATATATATGATATCATATAAGTGCACCATCCGCAGTTTTATTTCCTTAAATTAATTTATCTCACATTAATGAGAAATAATTGAAAAATCAAACTGATTAATATGTTGTAGCATTATATTATAAGATTTATTAGTAATTAGTAATTGCTTGCATATTATGATTTCTTGCTAATGACAAAATAATTATTGTTAATCTTAATTTTCATGCAAGTTAAACTATAAATTAATAATTTGTTATTCGTTTATTTAAATAAATCTAAGCCTTAATATTATATAGAAATCGCATCATTATGGTGCAATTTTTGTATAAAATCTCATATTTTATCATTCTAATATTATTTCACCCCTGAGAAATTAAATGTCAGGCTCTACCACTGCTAGAGGCTCATTCAACCACCATGAAAGAGCAGCACACATTCTTCATTTCACACCAACTAGCTTTGCAGGGTGGTTGCGGTTATTTTTCAAATAATTTTTATGCTGAAATGCATGCCAATGATGTTTATTTATTTTTAAAAAATTATTTTTAATATCAGCACATCAAAACGATCCAAAACGATCCAAAATATATTAAATTTTAGCACAAAAAAAATTAAATTTTTTAGAAACGTAGTTTGCACCGCGTTGCCAAATGCATTCTTAATCAACACTATAAATTTCCCATCTTGCACTAAATAACTCAACTGTTGAACTAATACAAGAGGGTGGTCCAAATCAAGTTTTATAACATGGAGGTCCAAAAAATAATGACAGGAGTGCTATTGTTGCTGCTGCTATAATGGGCTGTGGCAGTGGCGGCCGATGTAGATTGCACCACCGTGGCAGGGTTCATCACTGCTTGCTCCACGTTCATCACCCATGGTACACCAGACCCGCTTCCAGGTTCACCATGTTGTGATTCCATGATGAGCTTGAATGTGATTGCTGTATCTGGGAATAACAGGAGGTCTATATGTCAATGCTTAATGGGCCTCATCAAACACCTATAATCCTAACGCTACAGTCATTGCTACTTTTCCAGGCTTTTGTGGAGTAAATCTAGGGTTTGTTCTTGATCCCAATACAGATTGCTCCTTGTAAGCCTTTCTCCAGTACATTTGCTATCATAATCTTGCCTGTCATCATTTCGTGTTATCTAATGCCTATATATTTACATGGAAATGCAGTGTACCTCGAGTTGAGGTCAAGGAAATTATGAAGCTGGTTCAAGGTGATGCAGATGGGAGACTGAATAAAAAAGCTTGTCTTCAAGTACAGTCACTGAAAAATACAAATAAGAGCAGGTCTGAGCTTGTATATTGATGGATTGTCCATTGATTTTGTCCATGGCGTTTGCTTCCTCGTTTTCAAGATGCACTGCTAGTAATTATCGTTTGAACAGATACATTCATGAATCGAACATATCTTTTCGCTTTAAGCTGTTTGTTGTTAATAATGCTTAATCAAAGCAGATCCATAGTGAAGGGCTCCCAAAACTAGATAGGTTAAAAAGTTGGATATGTGATCAATTGCTACTTTTCACCGAAAGACACACAAAGTTAATTGGCATTTAGATTGGATTAGACAAGCTAAATCACTATTCTCTCAAGAAATAGTAAGAGCAAATTCAAAGTTTAATTGTTGCCTTAAGATTTAATCTCACTCCATGTAATTTCATTTCATTCATGATCTTAGATCATGTAAGATCTAATTGATCACACATGATTAACATTTCAGAACGTATGAATAACTCCACCCCATATATAAACTATATTTGACCTAGCGTGTGTATATATATATATATATAAAACAAGAAATTGGGATTTCATAAACTAGCTAAATTGTAGAGAAAATTCTGATGTAATAAACTTTAAATATCAATAATTCTTTAAATAATCAAATTTGTTCTGAAAAATAAGTTAGACAATCTTTTTTATACTTAGTTCTTGAACTAAATCCTAATCTTTATAGAAAAAAAAATCTTTATTGAAAGTTAGACGATTAATATAGAATCTAATTAGTATTAGGAGAAAATTCTGAGAATACATTTGTAAAATTTCAGTCCAATCTATGATGATTAAAAATCACATAATAAACATCAATACTATAACATTGCAATTTCTAGGATCTGAAATTGAAGACAAAAGTAGATGAAACAAAGACAATTTGCACCCTCACCTGCTGTTTCAAGTCGTATTCCTCTGACTGAATTGTTCCTGCTGTCACCATCACAATTAAAAATTTCACATCATCAACATTCTTCAACATAATGATTCCTTGGGCATGTTCTGGGAATCCAAAGTTTTACATTTGACTGATATAGGCACTAAACAAGATATAGAGGCTGTTCTTTTTAACCGCGATGCATTAGTGCATTCTTTTCACTTTGATTTGTAGCCTTTTCAGACAACCATTGACAGATCAAATGGGACCATCCAACGTAGATAAAAGAGGTGAAATGATCTAGTATCCGTGAATCCACAGTGAGATAAAGATACAGATTTCGCTATCTGTCTGCTTCTAAACTTGTTAGCTTTGTGATTGATGTTGGCTAACATGGCAAAAGTTTTTGGCATTTGTAAGCAAATATTGGCTATGCTAAGGACAGTCGCAGATCTTAACCCTCTATACAAACCAGTCCTGATTCACGGCGAGGATCCGTGCTACATGCAGTGACGACTGTCTTCAGCAAAATCCTTGTTCGAATGAATATAGCTGAGCTACTGGAACCAAACATTTCTTTCATAATGTTTCAGCATGGCAGAAAAATTGGATCATATATTTAGGCACAAGAAGAAACAAGAAATATGAGAAAATATGAGCAAGCTATAATAACACTTGAACATTGTTGGAATAAAAGAAGGTACACGCACAATTTTGGGATATTACATCAATCTGAAACACTCAAAATGTTAAAAGTTCAGTTCTGTAAGGGCAGAGTTTGTCAGATCACGATCAAATAATTACAACAATAGCATTTGCGCACACACCGGAAAAGGAAAAGGATAAACAGATAAGAAAATGAACAGTTGTCACCTTAAGTTGGAAGTTCCTAATCTATTCGAGTAGCCAGAAGGAAGTTCAGTATTTTGAGCAAAACCCCTTTCTGATCGAATGTCTGCATCATAATACCCTTGAACAGATCTTCTGCTTGAACCGTATTTCTCAAACTCAAGCCTCTGCCTTGGGGCACTTTGTGACCTAACCTTGGCTCGAGATGATTCTGTGTTAGACATGTAGTTGGGGTAACCCGGGTATCCATTAAAGAAGCCCCAAGAGCACTCACTCCTTGTGGGCGTAAAATGGCCTCCACCTTTTCTACCACTACTTCCAGGTCTAGATGCTGCAGAAAACAGACGAGGGCTATTCTCAGCTGTCCTTGAAACTGCTTCATCATTTCCTAGGGGTAATTTAAGAGAGTACAAAATTTCTCCTGAAGGGATGCTCGGCATTGGATTTGGTGCTTTTTTTGATGGAGAGTCAAATGTCATAAAGCTCTGATTGTTATGATCTGAAGCCAAAGCATGCTGTGAAGTCTGAAATGTTCGATTACTTAGTTGGGATTTCACATGGGGCTTCCAAGTGTCTACTTCAAGGATCTTGTCACTCCTCTCATCATCAGCATGTCGATTTCTCAGTGGATTGCTGCCATGGTCATTCCATAAACTTTCTTCCATCCAACGTTCTAGCCAATTTGAACCCAATTTTACTTTGTCAAAGTCAATGCTCTCCCTAAAGTTTGCATTTGAACCACATCTCTGCATGTATTGAAATGGAAAAATGCAATCAGAGTTCCGTAGTGAATTGCTGCTATATATTTAAGGCATTGGGATAATCATTCAAAATAATTTATGAAAACAATCAAGTGGTACCTTGAGAATTGAGGGGCCATCAAATTTGGTACTAGAAGCACGAAACAGGTGATCCTTGGAAGGACTTGCTGGGACCTGTGGTAAATGTAGTTAAGGGGTGGGTATCACAAAAGAAAAAAAGCACATATATCAACAATCATATCAAAGCTTTATATCTTTTCTAGTTGAGTCACATGGGTATGCCTTGATCAGGTGGAGACCAGTTGTCTTGGCCTTGTAAATTCTGCAACTCATGGGTTTGCTCAATAAGATGCCAAGCAACAAGTGAGTTGGAAAATTGTTCACTCCATAAGATAATAAAAAGGATTGAAGGGTAAAATGATGATAATTTAAGA
>Ga0325401_1003447_pt1 | contig 14529 bp, 12 predicted proteins | sample PopdelMetagenome_FD_205666 | JGI IMG/M metagenome (GOLD analysis project Ga0325401, IMG submission 205666) | Populus deltoides microbial communities from Bellville, Georgia, United States - Xylem-PdKOR-R2 | ecosystem: Host-associated > Plants > Phyllosphere > Stem > Wood/Secondary xylem | place...
CTCTCTAATTAGTAATGTTTTCTGACTGAGAAACTCTCTCGTGATGTTTTGCTGGTATAAAATAGAGGTGATTATTTGTGGTCTGATTTAGTTTTTATTTAAAAAAATAATTAAATTGAACTTTTTTAAAAAAAACCAAAACTGGTTCAAACCGACTGGTTTCGATTCAGTTTTTTAGAATAAAAACCGGTTTAAATCAGTTTAGCTCGGTTTTTTCTGGTTTGTCTCTGTTTTTTTCTGGTTTAGCTCAGTTTTTTTCGGTTTGGTTTTTTCGGTTTCACGCTTATAAAACCGAAACCGAACCAAACCAAACCAGTCAGTTTTTTTAAAATTTTAATTGATTTAATTGTTTTTTTTTCACAGTATAGTTTTTTCAATTATTTTTTTTTCTAATTTTTTTAATTTTCTTGATTTTTTTTATATAAAGTATAAAATAGAAAAGCTTTCGCTCACATAATTAGGTTTCCATGTAAGCCTTTGACCAAGTATTATTGTCCATGACGTCACGATCTGCCCTTCCCAATCTCATAATATCAACAAGGATTTGATTCAGAAATGCTCGATACTTTTCTTGATTCATAATAACTTCCACCTCTAAATAAAATCAAAGTCAAAACGCAAAAGCTCTTCCCCGTATATGATGCATGTAGGATTCAATTTGTATCAGGAAAATCTGGAGGATAGCGCTGTAATCATTCCATAGATTCTGGAATCAAATCCAATTAAATGAGCAAAAGGCACTGATTAACCTGGCTTGTGATCCTTGCTTCCATTTTATAATGCGTTACTGGCTCCTGCTAAGGGAATCTGAAGAACAGCTCGTATTGATAAACACATGTCAGCAACTCCGAGCGACAAATAAATTAGGTGAAGGCACATAGTCAAACCAGGGTGTTGTACATGTAAAGAAAGCCATGATTGAAGAATGATTCTTGAGGTAAAGTAAACGCTTGAAGCATCCTTCACAATCAAAGCTTGATTGTTATTGCGTATAATAATTTACAGGAAAATAATTCTTTAGGGAAAGTAAACGCTTGAAGCATCCTTTACAATCAAAAGCTTAATTGTTATTGCGTATAATAATTTACAGGTTTTTACAATTCTGTAGTTCTGTCTTTCTTGCAATCAACACCATTTATCAAGTTTTCCTTGTGTAGTGCATGGCATTCGCATGGAAGATGCTCTGGCACATCATCACTACTGCTCGCGAATGACTTGTTTTCTTGTTTCTTTTTACTTTTATTATTCTTGAACTGATAGTTAATTGGCTTCCTTCTTTTCAATCGATTTCTACCTTCGAGGCCCGGGCATTTTGTGTTTTCGTATTTTTGTCAACCTGATATAAAGGAAGGATTGTTTTTGCTTCCTTTTCTTTTAGGTTAATTTGTCTCTGGGCTCTTCCTCCCCGCACTCTCCCTGTGTTTGATAATTAAGTCATTCTTTTTAGAATGATTACCAGGTATACTCACTGGAACTGGACTGAACATAACATTTTCAGGATGACTCAACATCATGCACCTTCCAATTTATATAGCCGCAAAGCTAGAGAAAGCTGTCCTGTATTCATCATAAGGTGGCAAAAATAAACCGAGAAGAATCGTAAAGTGAAGAATACCCTTTTAACTAGCTTATTTGAATGATTAATCTGATCCTGAAATATGACGGAATCAAGCACGTCACTGCTGAAGTTGGCATTGCTGCCTAAACTCCAGGTCGTCAAGATTCTTGAACTTGAGCAATTATTTAAAATATCTATCAGTATAATTAAAATATCCAACACATTATCTGTTGGATTTCAATATATATATATATATATATATGGGAAAGAAAAGGTGGAAAGATGGTCACCCTTGAGAATGAAAAAGTGAGTGCTCTCTATAACCGTAAAGGCGTAAATAGAAGTTGTAGGTTGGTTTTGCTAATCCATATATAAACTTGAGGAACATGCAAACCTGTGAAAGCGGTCGAGTTCCTAACATCATGTCGGAGTGCTACTTGATCCATAATTATTATATCAAAGCTAAGTCATCGGCCAGGCAAAGTCGCCGCCGCCCATGTGCCAATGCAGGGTCTTCCTTCTATGCTGCGTGACTGCACTGCCAGACAATTTCTAGTGGTACACGAGATCACTATCAAACCTGGCAAAGGGAATATGGCACAAGTTCATATTGATATCCCATTAAAGAATTGTTGGGAAATTTACCTTCTTAGGACTGCTGGAGAGTACAAGGCAAATTTTAGGCAAGAAATTCTTCTACCAAATTAGCCCCCGTAAGAACTACGTAAACCAGGTCCACAAGATCCAAAACAAAGGAGCAGGAGGGGATAGCCATGCTTCTTGACGGTCTAAAAGGGTTGATCCATGGCCAGTAGGGTAGAAAAATGGAAGCATCTCGGCACCGAAAAAAAAAGGACCAGTACAAAATAGCATTATCTGCTTAATTAGTTTGGCCAGTGCAATTAATGTGCAGACGTCAAACAAGACCGGTCTTTCTTCTCTTTTGATATTTTTCATTCCTGGAAAAATGTCCAGCAATTTAATTTCTCCGAAGCTCATCATAACTATCCTCCTATTATTAATTAAAAGCACAAATCCACGTGACATGGAACATTCAAGCAATAAACACTCCTTATAAACCAGCCACACTGCCACTGAGACTAACGAGTAAACTAACAACCTTTGTTAACGAGGAGCAGATATACAGAAGTCTGAAAGATACATAAACAATCAAGCAGACTGCAAGGTGCAAACATATAAACACAGTTACAACAAGAATCGGAGTATAAACAAATCTACAGACATAAATGTTGTACCTATTTGACCAATAAAAGCAGCAGATAAATCCTTTTTCTGAAGCTGTGTTACTTCAGCTTTCATCAATGCCTCTGCAGGAGAAATTAATGCTATACAAAATCCATCGCTCCTACAATAAGTTGCTGCCTTTGAATGAAGTAACTGTGGATGGTACAAAGGAAGGCTGCTTCCAGTTGCAGATGATCTTTTATCCTGCTACGTCCAACCAGAAGCAGGGATTCCCTGCTTCTGAAACCATTCAAGCATGTGGAATCTTTCAGAGAGTACAGTTCTCACATCGTTCTGCTGAGAGAGGTGCTTGAGGAGTGGAAGAAGCACATCCAGAAGCTGAACAGCCCATAAATATGGATAGAGAGGTGGTTGAGTAAATGAACAAACAAGACTGGGGAATAATTATGAATTTAAGTAATTTAGATATTCCTACCTGTGTATCATGTGGTTGTCCTGCAGAAAATGGAACGCATGGAATTCCATTCAGTGGTTGCAACAAGAAACTGAATGGATTGTTGTCAACAATAACAATCCGGCATGGATCATTTGATATGCAGGAGAGATCTTTCACATGCTCCTGATACTCCCTGTTCAGTGGTCACATACAGCATGAAAGGTTTTCAAAACTAAAAAATGAATCTCAAGCGTAAGGATACAAGAGAAGTTAATTCCTTCATTTAGAAATAAATCGACTATACAAAGTATCTGCATTTGCTCAACTTAATCACAGAAGCATACTGCGTCATTATCAGGAATTGACATCTTTATCAGGAATTGACATCTTTATCATCAAAATTTCACATCCACTCAAAACTAGAAAGATGAGTTTGAAGCACTAAAAGTGAGTGGCATAAAGCACTCATGAAGAATTGGAACACATTATTAAAACCAAGCAAATCCATTGCAGTTAATAAATAAATACAGTCATTATGATGGGGGTGGGGGTGGTTTAAATATGAATTCATTAGCACCATTACACAGGCAATTATTGGGAGCATAAACAATCTAGTTTCTGTAAAAAGAAAAACAAACTAAACTCAAAATTCAACATAGTGATAGCCCCAGTCTAATCAAGATTATCTAGAATGTGTCTTCTGAAGTGAGCATGAACTTAATTTCTATAGAATATGTAAAACCTTGTTTTGAACGTTGAGAAAAATTCCAGCATTAAATATGTAACTCTTTAGCTTGCGTGAGGTAGATGATATTTAATCTTGTAAGAAATTTTCAAGAATTAGCTTTACCATGTATAACTCTTATTCACAGACAGATACATCAAATGATTGCATAGAATTTACTTAACATGAAATCATAGTAACTTAAGTCGACCTGCTAAATGTAAAATCTGCACGATCATACCTAATTCATTTCATAATATCAGCTTTTTCTGTAAAGTATAGAGACCATTCACACCATATATTGTTACTCTAGCATAATAAGCATCCAGAAAAAAACATATAGAGACACTCTAATATCCAAGACTGTCAGAAAAAAGATTTCTTCCAAAATATTATAAGAGTTTTAACTGTTTCCAATAAAATCACTTAAGCAATGTGTGATGGTCATAACTTATGTCCAATTCAAAAGATGTGCGCATACTTCATGGTAGAATATTGTTAACTGGTGTATGCTTGCGTATTCGGCAAACTAAAAGGACAAGAACACAAGTTCCACTTGTCCTTTTGAGAAGCCTTTTTATCTAGAGAAGTAAATATCCTAAATTTCAAATAACTAGTGTGCTATCAGCAGTTACAAACTCAAGGAAGGAAAGACATAATGTAAGAAAGACCAGAAAAATATGAATACAACAATTCGTGCTTACGTGCTAGTTGTTGAAGGCCGATAAAGACGTAGACTAAATCGATTTTCTGTATCTATTCTGTCAACAAGTGGTCTGGCATAACCTGCAAATATTCAAAGGTGGTATTTCTAACTCGCTAAGAAAATAATAATAAAGGTGGAAGAGCTAATAGCCGATACAGTAAGTATAGCAGCCAGATGTATGGTGAAGTAAATATCAGACCTTCAAGGCCAGCTGTAAATAGCACAAGCTCTGCAAATTCACTGAGTTGTTTAAGGAATTCATCCAACCCTGGACGCTCAAATACCGTAACATAATTGATCTTAAGTTTCCCTTCGCATTCCTTCAAATCCCAACATACTCAAGTCAAAATAGTCTAACTTAAATAATTTTACTTAAAATGACTTGCATATAAGAACCTTGTCTGAAGATACACATTCCAGCTCAAACCACTTCAATCCAGCTTCCATTGCTTGATTGCACAGAAGCGCTGGCAAACTAGATGTCTCATAAGAACATACTAGAGTTTCATCCAAGTCAAGAACCACCTGCAGTACATATTCTGGAGTCAATGTCATGTTGAATTACTGTTTTTAAAGAAGCAGCAAGAGAGAAGATAGAGAAAAACCCTGCTAAACACCTTTCGCACAATGATTTTACAGATTATAAAGTTAAATACCCAAGACCAACAACACATATCAATGCATAACCTCAGAATTTTAAACCCTCTCGGCACATTACCATACAAAAAATCAATAGTGGGATTTCACAGCAGTAATTAACTAACTCACGTACCGAGTGACAAAATCAAAGCTTGGAACCCAAAAAAGTAATCCTTTTATAACTTCAAATGTTCAAGATTTAATAGAAGATGTAAGAAAACCATAAATAAATATCAGAAACATAACCTACATAAAATATCCAAAATACAAGAAAGCTTAGAGTATTACGAGCACGAAAACATATCATTTACAATGGGAAAACATAAGACACAAAAATAATGTAAAGCATCTTTAAAGCGCACTTTATCCAGGGGAATTTATTAAATTCCTGATGTATCAGGTTGATGTATTGGGTCCCGAGGAGGGGACTTGGTCTCGGTTAGCATGCAAGCTGACCTGAAGATGATACCCCTTATCATTGAATAAAAACAAGAAAGCACACTTTATTATCACATAGAAATTTTTAAAAAAATTTTTTTTATAGATTTAGCTCGTAAATATGATTTCTCAAATTGTTAAATCCACACCAACATGCAACACTCCTCTAAATAGTACTAGTAATAGTTCATGAAAGCTAAAACTAGAATTTCCCAATCTATTACTATTGACTACTAATTCTAGTAATTAACATCTTAATTTGGCCTTAACTCTCCATATCTATCTACGTCATAAAATACATAACCCGGCAAACACAAAAATCATAAACCTCTTGAAAAAATAACTCATCCTTTTATTATTATTATTATTATTATTATTATATGCATAAATCAGAACACATACAGAACCTTCTTTGAGAGCAACTATCATAACCAGAGAAAATCGATATCATACGGTGAGTTTCTGGATAGGCTCGTTGGCGGAAATGGCGTCGGTGCCGGCGGGGATCTCGACTGTTGCGGGAGGAGGATCGGTGGTCTCAGGCAACTCGCCGAGAGGCAAGGGCTTGAAAGTATGAGAAGGAGTAGAGAGAGATTGAGGTCCAACGGCTCTAAGGATCTGCAAAAAGATCTGGAAGAAGAAAGCAAGCCAGTTCCACAGTGCCCTCCATAATTGAATTGACCGTGGTGAGTAAACCACCTCGGGATGAGTCAGCTCAGCCATATAGTATGATCAACTGGTTCGATGGCGGCGATGGTTTGTAACTTATCAAGAGAGAGAGAGCGAGCCAGTGAGATTGTTTCCTTCAAAAAAATACTTGATTTGCTGAGTGTTATGTTTGTTTTATTATAAAATTCCGTGCACTTAGGCCGGGCGACGGTGAAGAGGAGTGATGACGTGGCTGTTGTGGTCATCGAGGCGAGTGTGTGATTATTCTTCGATTTGATCAAAGTATAGAAAGAGGAAGGATGTAAATCACATCACAACTAAATTGGTGATTTTTCAAACATGCATTTGGTGCCCCCTCTTGCTTCCGTGTTGATTTGAAATCGTTGTAAGATTCTGCGCTTTTTACTCCTAATAAAGAAAAGTAAATTCGGTGCGTGACATGGACATGACTTTTTTTGTTTTCCACTATTTAATTTCTTTTTTAAAATCAATCAAGATAAAAAAAAAAAAAAAAAACACCAAGAAAATATATGCAGTAAGAATGCCAAATGTAAAATTATCGAGGATAAAAGGTAAAAAAAAAAAAAAGTCAGAATGAAAAAAAGAAGGGAAGCATACACAAAAGACAAAAAGGGATTTTTTTTAACAATTAATAATTAAAATAATATTCAACTTGCTTCTTGATTCGTGAGTCCGGTCAGAAAAAAGAGCGTGCCCGCATTATCATTTTAGATTTATGTGGAATGGATATGCGGATAATGCAAAAATGTAGGTCCCGGTAACAGGGGCCCAGAACAACCCAGCCATCACACGTCTCTCACGTGGAATGGATAAGCGGATGATTGCAAAACGTTGACGTGGAATATGATATAATATCGTTAGAAATGTTATTTGGATAAAGAGTTAGCACATAACAAATATATATTATCGTGAAATGCAACGTGATTGGTGAGATGGGGTTGCACGCGTAGGCAGTTAGCGTGTGTGTACCAAAATAGAGAGAATTTGAGAAAAGGGAAGAGAGAGAGAGAGAGAGAGGAGTTTTTTTTATTATTATTACTACCACCAGCAGCTGCTGCTGCTGCTGCTGCTGATCATGCTTAAAATTAGGGCCAGATTGGGTGAACTCACGCCTACCCAAAACCAGATACAATCCACTTTTCTTTTTGAGCTGTGGATTGAGCAACCTCAGCTGGGATCTGATCAACTGCGGTGGCGAAATTGCTGGCGATGGCAACCTATCCTATGTTTTCGAAGGATAGACACTGGACAGTGGTATAGCTGAAATTTTATAATTTAAGATTTCAATACCCTCTTAATATATATTTGATACTGCAGCAGTACATGTGAATAAAAATTGGTATGATTCACGAAGAAGTTGATCTTTCTTCGGGTAGTGGATATGAAAATTTGTTTTTACCCTTTTCCATGCAAGCTTCATTTCTGAGAAATTGCTGAACTTGTACACGTGCTTTCTTGTTCTGTTGTTTCATAATTTCTAATTCAGTCCCAATGCGTGTTGATTAAGTTATTCAACTTCTTGGCCAGATTGGATGATCAATCAAGATTTGGTTAGGTTGGAGTGCTTACGACATCTTGCAATCCCTCCAAACACTACAAGGTATCCATGACTTCAACTCCAAATAGTTTTGATGCCTGCAGGGAAAGACAAGCGATCAGGTCTAGGGTTTTCCTTTTCTGTAGGAAAAATACACTAATCACTTGCCATTAATTTCTATGTTGACACCCAGATAACAACAACAGCTTCTTGGATTCTTGTTCGTAATTTCATGCTGTTTGTCACTGGTTATAAATCCACAAACAGCCCACCTTCCTGTACTCGATGCAGCCCGCATCGACTTTTGCCTGTGTTCGGGACTGGAATATAGTGGATTTATGTGGCGTATTGAAGGCGCTACGCATTCATTGACAACAAGTATCCAAATCATTGTGTTGGTGATTTTATTACTGTCCTTCTGTTCCCAATCAAATGATACTTACAAAGCCCCACCAAGTGAAGGAAGAAAAGAAAATGCAAGAAAACTTCCTGTACAAAATAAATATGAGTTCAACAAAAAAAAGAATGCGTGTATATATCTGATGTGGTTGCATATACTGAACCAAAACTGGTACTGGAAGCATGCACTCCAGAGACAAGAAAGAGACATAAATACGTAGCCACGAGTATTGACTCCTGATCCACAACTTCAGTCAGAATCGGACTCAGTATGAATGTGAAAGCCATGGGTGCTCTAGGGCCTCCCTTGCTGTTGGACGCCTCAGGGGGTTGAGCTCAAGCAAGTCTCTCACGAAATCAATGAACCCAACGTCGGAAACTTGTAGATGATGCTCCAGTGAGGATTCCTCAGGAATAAGGTATTCTACTTGATTTGTCTCCTGGACATTGCAAGCCAGGTATGAGTAAATTGGGGCTGGTGAAATCAGTCATCTACTAGTCATGATTGTTAAATATATTACATCATCCTTGAATACAACAAAACTAACCTAACAAAAAAAAGTCAATGGTTTGATAGCCGGGTTTTGATGGGGTCGGGCTCGGGTCTGCAGATCAACCCAAGTTTTTGACCTCTAATATTTTATAAATTGTAAACCCAACCCAACCCATTCATTCATCTCTTCTTTTTTTTTACCTAGGGGTTAGATATGTCAGGTTAAACTAATTTTTTTGTGGTATTACAAACATTCACGGATTGGACTTATATTGCTAATTTCAATGGATTTAACTTAATTAGAACCAAGCTTTAGGCTCAATAAACTAACTCAAGAATTGTTATAAGTTGTAACAAACAATTTAAGCTTAATATACCAATGAATAAATTGACTAAAATATAAGAACCAATTTAGCTATGATAACCAACAGGGTTGTATTGGATATATGGATTGACCGGGTTTCAAAAATCTCGACCTGTAATATCCATTTCTTAGATTTTTTGATCCATTATCATCTATAATATCTATATTATCTGATTTTGACTAATTGAGTTTGGTGATGAACCAGTTTTTTCTTAACACCCCTAATTGTGACTGTTGTGTGGAACTTTCAGAAAGCACCTTTTCCCTCCTTAACTATCATGTGCCTAGAGCAATGTATTTAAAATGAATAACCACAAGTTGATGAATGCAGAGCTTATGAGAATACAATCTTTCCCTCCCTCCTGAATATTTCTATGCATCTTATGTTCCAAAAACATATTCTGAATGCATAAAGGTAAAAAGTTCAACAGTCTGCCAGTCCTCATCTATTCTCAAACTGAAAGAAATTTGACAAACCTCATTTAAATGATAGAGATCATATTCTTCTGTAAAGTACTTGTGCGTTTCCTGTCCTGTCTCCAGCATCTCTGGATCAATAGGACCCAGCATGCCAATCATGCGCGTGAGGATCATTACAACTGCATCATTTGGAAAGAGCACCTGACAACCCAGAGCAAATGATACAGGTTACCAGAAAAAATAATCATTGAATGCTCAAGCCATCCATGGGAAGGAATAACTAACAGCAATATCCACTTTAATTTTACTTAATGAAGCAAAGCAAAGCAGACATACTTCCCCAGAGCACAGTTCAGCCAAGATGCAGCCGAGAGACCATAAGTCAATCTTTTGGTCATAGGGGAGACCTAGAATGACTTCAGGGGCTCTATAGGAACGAGATTGTACATATAGGCATAAGTTGTCCGACTTAAAGCAACTGCTTCCAAGATCAATAACCTTTATCTCGCATTTCCTATAACTCTTTATAAGAATGTTTTCGGGCTTTAAATCACAGTGAATAATTCCCAAGTGATGCAAGTATTCTAGTGCCTCCAAACACTGACGGGTTATGACCTGTGAGACAAACAACCGATAGCTGACCGTTAATACATATTTCAAACTGTCTGTTGTAGGTCAGTTTATTCGAAGACATTATACTAATTTCTATAACAACTGTGGACCTGATAAAAGCAAGAGGTCGCACCAATGAATCAGAAGGAATGCCAATATGGCTCAAGGCTTAACCTAACTAACCTGCAATCTGCTGAGAGTGAAGTAAGCTTCACCACCTGATTCTTGATTAAATTTCTGAAATTCATACAAGTTCGCCTTAAGGAGTTCACAAACGATGAAGAGATGCTCCTGTAAATGTTTATTAATTAGAAAAGGTTAGCAGAGGTTCAAGAATTTGACCAGTAATAGGATGGCATAAAATTCTTGTAACATGCACAAAATAGCATCTATAAAAGGAGAGCAGTTAACGAAACCATGTCAATTTGTTGCAGAAAAATTTAACAATCCATCTTTTTCAGACATACTTGGTGATAGAAGTAGTCATAAAGGCGCAGAATGTGACGTTCATCAGCCGGATCAAGCTTGTTCACTATTTTCAGAAGCTTAATTTCATCTAGACTCTGATCGAAAAAATCTTTGTCATTTTTAATAATCTTCAGGCAAACATCTATTCCTGTATGAAGATCATGTGCCTGAATGACCTTACTGAAAGCAGCTGAACCTAGGTATTCAGTGACATAATATCTGCCTGCAATGACAGTATTTAGCACAATAGGCAGATCCTTGTTTTCCTCGAATCCAGTCCTGCAGATGGCATAAAAAAATGATTACAGTGTTCTAACCATTTAACCTGCATTGCACAAGCATCAGATCTCCATGAAAACAAAGTACTATCAGCAGGATCGATTCCATGACCACAAGACCTACAATAATAGGAGGGAAAATTCTCTATGGAGGCAAGTCTGTGCCTTCTGGTTAAGAATGGGTGGATAAGTTGCTAGCATTGAGAAACTGGTAGTTATTTTTCTCAAGCCATATCAAATCCTACTGATTTAAGACCAGCTGGCTAGGCATTGACACAAAAAGTTGAGCTAATTTTATTATTTCATGCGAGCTCAAACCCAATTTTAAACTATCTTGCTTGATATCCATAGCAAAATTGGAGGCGCAATGTAAGAAAACAGTATAGCTAATGACTGTCTCCAAGAACCTGTTTTTCCTGTGTATAACTCGCAGATTGAAAACTTCATATTCATCCTCCTGGTTATAGTACATCAAAAGTTCGTTAGCATTAACATCTTCTCCACCAATAGCAGCTGCAAGCTCATGGGCTTCTCCATTTACTCCTCCACCATCTCCAACTTCAAAGTCATCAATTCCATTTTCTACAATGCCAGAGGTACTTTTAAACCCTTCAATCCAGTCACTTTTGGAACCTTTTATACCATAGTAGTTAGCATTCTTGTTTTCCATATGCACAGGAACTGTATCATAATCAGTAGGGCTTTCCCCCACTTTTAACTGAAAGTCACCTAAATCAGGTCCCTTGGAGCTCATATAGATACAGTCAGCAGAATTCTTGCCATAAATCCCTCCTGTTTCTGTGAAGAATTTGCAATTGTGGGCTGAACTACCGTCCCTGTCAATGTCTCCTTCAAGCTGGTTTTTTTTATCAAAATCATGATGATAATTCATGGATTGAGCCTCGTTTTTATTAATCACAGATGTGACATTGTAAAGACACTGCTTATCCAAGTAATCGATGTTTCCTTGTGTTTCACCTTCAGATTTATCATACAAACCCAAGGAATTCTCAAATTGCTTCCCAGTCTCAGATGTCATGACAAACTTATCCTCGCTTGGACAGCCAAAGTAGTCTAGGCCATTGAAGCAGGGACTCATGAAGTGCCCTTCCTCTTTCTCATCATACCAATAAGAGTCATTTTGCATATCGAAATCTGGGTAATCACGTGCTGTGCCAAACTGAGAGAGCCTATCAGATGAAGTTTCTGAATTAGCCTGCGATGTGGAATGAAGTCCATATGGATTTGAGAATTCTGCAGAAATGAAAAGGCATCAGAATGTTCAATTGCCCACCAGCTAAAATTAATACAACAGCAGCCCACCTACAAGCACAGAGCACAAAAGAATAACCATGGCAAGATACCAGAAACAATGCAGAAATAATTGGAGTATTTTAAAGAGTTTTGTAATTTTGCTAATACAACAAAAGGTATTAGTAATAGTGCAGTGGCTTACTAAGTATCTCGCTTCCATTCTGCATGCAGGCTTCTATAAAATGCATACACCAAAGGATGGTTATGCTATGCAGTGCATTCTCAAACTTGATTCCCAGTGATTAAATGAAGACAGAATCGGTGTCTTGAGTAAGATACTGATTTTCATATTCTGCAGATGAAGTGATGATGGACTATTGATGGGGGTGAAAACAGAGAATATATGATTAGAAATGATGAAGATGAGCCAGTGCGTTAATAAGAACAGTAGAATCTGCAATTTTGCTGAAATTGAGTGTCATTTTAGACATAATATTTCTAAATTTGACAGAAAAACATTTAAGGAAAGTGAAATATAAGAAAAAGGCGGTTTTGGTGCTCGGAATATATGCTAGCAGAAACGTTACAGGCTATTTTCGAGCTTCAACTGCAATGATGCTCTAGTAAAAGAATCAAATGCATATCAATTTGAAAAAAGCAGCATCTTATACCACCATATATCATCTACCAATCTACCAAAAATAAAATTCCAATCTAACAACATGGCGTGTCCCCTCTGACACAGCTGATTAAATTGGACCAATTCAGAGAAAATAGATTGACCCCTAACCAAAGATGACACAAACAAAACAATAAATTCTTAATCCTAATTTTTTTCACGATATATTACAAGATAAAAACGAAGAGTATGTGCCTCATCATAAGCAATATAATTGACCAACAGACTCAGGTCGAGCTTTTGAAATTTATATTAATAGCATAACATAAAACACGACTCGAGATTCTGATCTATTGCGCATTTCTTCATCTTCTACAGGATTTTGCTTTCATTTAAGGATTCCTTACATAATTCCTTGATCAAACAAGAGATTATAATTGAAGAAAAACCGACCAACCAAAAATCAAAATTCAATCAAAATCAACCGGAAAAAAATTCCATCTAGCATCAACCAGTACCTGAAGAGTACACTTCACTAGCACTGGTAGAAGACCCCAAGCTAACAAACTCATCGTCCGACGGAGACCCAGAACTCGATCCCAACCTCTCAACGGCGCCACCACCTTCTTCCACATCCAGTTGCCGGACACTCGCCGGAACCCTCACGGGTGGCAATACAAACAAGAACTTCTCAAAGTCAAAGGAGCCCAGTTCATTACTTCTCTCGATCATGTCCTCTTTAAGAGCCAACTCTGCGTCCCTTAAACCATTTTTGCGTAGAAAATCCAGCACTGCTTCCACGTCCGGGACTGCTCGCCCTGCTTCTGCTTCTGCTTCTGGTCCCGCCATTAGAGAAAGTCAAAATATTTGAAGCTAAGAAGAAACTCGAGAGCAATGAAAGAGAGGTGCTCGCATGTGAATTGAGTATATTTGGAGGGTCAAGAGTGGAAAAAAATAAAAACATGTTTTATGCCTTGCATGCCTCTTCTCTTTCTCTCTCTTCTCCGCTTCTTTGTCGCTCCCTGTCTGTTTTGCTGTAAAACTGAAGCTGGGGAGAGGTTGTCATGTCTTTCTATTACCAACTATGAAAAGAGGGGTTTTGGGGTTTTTGTAGGTCACGTGTACACGCGGAGAAATCTGGAGCATACACGTGGAGGGTTTGTGATTTTGATTGTTTCTGGGTCTTTGTTGTTTTGGTAGAATGTCAAGATGGTCGTTCAAGGGGACCATTTCATACCTTCTTTTTTTTTTTAAAATCTATCTTCGGGAATGTGTGGGTTAATTTTCTTTTTTTCTTTTTTCTTTTTTCTTTTTACTTTTTGGTAGGGTGGGGCAATAATTTCATTTTCAGTGTGGGGTGTGATTTGGACATTAATAGAATTTAAATTCTTGGTTTAATGTGATTTCTTCAAGGGTAAATTAAGATAGGAAGTTTTTTTTACCATGATTTCCATTGATCGTCTATGTCGGAGTATATTGTAAAATGATTTCTTTAATCCATGTTTTTTTATTATTATTATTAAGTTGACTTTCTATCTCATAATCATCACTGTATCTTAAGAGCTTTTGAGAGGACTACTTGTCACGGTAGTATTATTTTGTTTGTGGATGTTTATTTAATTGCATTTCATGTAATTAATTGGATAATTTCATTTGTTATAGTACCAATAAAAAATGCATGGTGATAT
>Ga0325401_1003450_pt1 | contig 14526 bp, 7 predicted proteins | sample PopdelMetagenome_FD_205666 | JGI IMG/M metagenome (GOLD analysis project Ga0325401, IMG submission 205666) | Populus deltoides microbial communities from Bellville, Georgia, United States - Xylem-PdKOR-R2 | ecosystem: Host-associated > Plants > Phyllosphere > Stem > Wood/Secondary xylem | place...
AAGTAATGATGATTTTCAGATCTACAAAGTCCCAGCAACTGATGTGGAAGCACTAAAATCACCATTGATGGGATTGTTTGAGAAACGTCGTGCTCGAAAGTTCTTCATTTATGTCCAAGACTATGAGGAAAATGATCCCAAATCTCACGAGGGTCTGGACTTGACCAAAGTTACAGCAAGAGAGGTTATCTCGTATGTGTCTCATCAATATTTCTCTTTTCATTGATAAATATTTCAGTTTAGTTAAAATGGCATCATTCATATTTGGTGGAAGAACTTGAATGAATATATAAATGATCTTATGGATAATGGATGATGTTGATGAAAAAAGGGAAGGAAAACAACTCTGTACCTTGATGTATATTTGGTTAGTTAATTTTATATACTAGATTAATTCTTCTTAATAATATTTCATGTAGAAAATATGGGCTTGAAGATGATACAATTGACTTTATTGGCCATGCCTTGGCTCTTCATCTTGATGATAGTTATTTAGATCAACCAGCTTCGGATTTTGTGAAGAGAATGAAGGTGCATTTAAAATTCTTTGAATATTTGATGGTTATCGAAAAAAATGATTTTCAAATTTTCTTTTGTTTTTTTTTTTGCTAAAGCTTTATGCAGATTCTTTGGCACGTTTTCAAGGAGGATCGCCTTATATCTATCCACTTTATGGACTAGCAGAATTGCCTCAGGTTTGTTTAATCTATAGTTATCGTGTAGGTTTCGAAAGTGAATAAGTTTTCATAACAGATTGTGGTATTTTGTCAGTCATTTGCACGCTTAAGTGCAGTATATGGTGGAACTTATATGCTCAACAAGCCAGAATGTAAGGTAAAATTGCGATAATAACTTGTATCCATGGCCTCAATCATTTTTAAGATATGAATCTGGGATTGTTGATTAGTCGCCTACTTGATCATCATAAATTATCTTGAGCATTGACAGGTAGAGTTTGATGAAAGTGGTAAAGCCATTGGTGTCACCTCAGAAGGAGAAACTGCTAAATGCAAGAAAGTTGTTTGTGACCCATCATATTTGCCAAATAAGGTAATCCATGTCAATTTTTTAAATAATATTAAGATATTCACTACTTTGTATGGTGAAATGGACATTGCTATCGCCTTTATTTATCATTGCTTTAATGCAACAGGTTAAGAATGTCGGGAAAGTTGCTCGTGCTATTTGTATAATGAGCCATCCTATTCCTGCAACTAGTGATTCTCACTCTGCGCAAGTTATTCTGCCACAGAAGCAACTTGGACGCAAATCAGACATGTATGCAACTGCAATTTCTTGCTCAGAATTTATTTCTACAAGTTTCTGTGTAGTTTAAGCCCACTAAGCTCTCATATAAGCACAATTTTTCTGCAACTTCCATTGATATCTCATTTTTCGTTCGAAGAAGTGATTCGTTGTAGTGATCGGTTGACAATAATTTATCCTGAGACAATAGGTTTAAGGTTTTGCTTGGATGAAAATAAGACAACATATAGACTTTAATCTGACTATTGATATTTGTAGCCTATGCCCTTCTAATTACTGAAATATAATGCAACATGTATAATAACTAGTCCTCATTTAAGATATTTTGTTAACTTTTCACATTGCTTCTTTAGGTACCTCTTCTGCTGTTCTTATGCTCACAATGTTGCTCCACAAGGAAAATACATTGCTTTTGTTTCAGCTGAAGCTGAGACAGACAACCCTGAGATAGAACTGAAGCCAGGAATTGACTTGTTGGGTCCAGTAGATGAGATTTTCTATGAAACTTATGACAGATATGTGCCCATAAATACTATGGAAGATGACAATTGCTTCATTTCTACTGTAAGTATTTGCATGCCACTCACATCATTTTTTTCCCTTTGTTTGAAAAGAAAACGAATTTTCTTTTTTTATTTTTAAATAAGCTTAATATAGCTTTAATTATGTCACTTTGTTTTTTAGAAAATCCAGCATTAGTGATCAAAATCTTGATATTCCTTGCAGAGCTATGACGCAACAACACATTTTGAGACCACAGTACAAGATGTGATTGCAATGTACAGTGAGATAACTGGAAAGGTAAGTGTCTCAGAATTCTTGAGGCGACTCTTTGCTTTGTAAATGATTTATAAAGAGAAATTTTCTCTCTAGATTTTCAATAACATAAGTTTTCAAATATTAAAAAAAAAAGACAACAAGACCTTTTCTAGATCCTCTCTGAATTGTTGGCTTTAAAATCTTTTTGAAATAAACATATAATTAACTTACAATTTTTTTTTCTTTGGTGATGCAGACTCTTGATCTTTCTGTGGATTTAAGTGCTGCAAGCGCTGCTGCTGAATAAAGTTCCACGTTACTCAAGGAATTTAGTGGAACAACATTTATTGGATTTTAAATCATTCAATATCTCTTCCTGTTGAAGACAAAATAAAATAATGTTCTGTATTTTGTTCTAATTTTATTAATATGTTGTTTTGCAAAACTATGCTTATGTACTTTTAACTGGACAAACAATCTTATTTTACTCTTTATTTTTTTGGTTCGAAACTTTATATATACACAACACTTGGTATGGTTTTCAATAAACTTGGTTTGAAAGTTTATTTGGTTAATATTTCATAAAAGATAAAATTAAAATAAAAATTAATTTTAAAAATTAAATATTAAAATTTTTTATTTAATAATAAAAAAAATTAAAAGAGAATATAATAACCTTTTCACGAAAAAAAAATTTAATATTGAATTAAAAAAAAGCCCAAACCCATTAACAATAAACAAACATATTGATCATATCATTAAAATTTGACACAGCCTTTTCCTGTCTCTGACTCTAAATTCTCCTCTTCTGTTTCCAAAAATTTATCTATTTGCTCACCTGCTACATATGTCCTCACTGTCAACCTCACAAAATCAAAAGCTTTCTCAACAAGCATCCCTAAAAATAGAAAAAGAAGAAAAAGCTCCCTACGAGTAGGTCATGGCTCGTTCGAGTCAGAAATTTAGTGTGTTCGAGTTCGACGAAGAAGAGGAAAAAGTCGAGAAGGAGTCTGCGAGGTTCGTCGGCAAATTTCGGATCCAAAAGAGAAGACGAAACGGCAACAACAAGGACGACGACACTTCTCCTCGCACTAAGTATAAGTCTCTTCAGTGCTGTAAGTTTATCTTTCTTTTCTCTCTCTGTTTTTTTTTTTCTAAATTTGTGTTTCTATTTTTTCTTGCCTGCTATCATTGCTTTACTCTAGTATAAATGCTTTATTATATGATAGATTTGTGTCTAACTTTGTTTTCTATATTATTTTTTTTAATCTAGTTGGAGGATGTACTGGGGCTGTAAAAATAGAAAGTAGCAATGAACCTATTGATATAGATGATGAACCAATCGATGTTGACTGTGGAGGTAAGGGAATTTTCTGCACAGGGTTCTTTAATTTCTCTATATTCAATGTTACTTGCCCTCATTTGCTTAATAGTTGCAGGAGAGACCAATTCCTTATGCAAGGGAAACAGTAACGAAGTAGTAGATATCGATCCTACCGACGTGGAGGGTCAATGCCAATATTCTGTTTCAGCTCCTGCTTGCATGCCACAAGAAGATTGTTCTGTCAAGGAGATTTCTCGGCTGGATAGGTTATTCAGATTCTCAAATTATGAGGTACGTACTGTGGTCCTGCTTTGCACGGATTGGAAGCCTGTATTCTAAATTGAACAGTGATATACTTCTCCTGCTTTTTATGGAATGGAAGCCTATATTCTAAATTGAGTTTGTTACATGCCATGGTTATTATTCTTTGGGTAAAGTTCTACTGACAGCAAAAAGAATTCGAATAGCATGCTGGCACAGTCTTTGTTCTCTTAGAAACCTCTCCTTTAAATTGTTTTATGAGAAAGCTGGATGTGTAAATTTTGTCCCCTTAGTTATTTGACCAAAATTGTTGCAGAATGAGTCAGTTGGTAGGATTTCGGATACTGATGTTGGGATTGAAATGAGCTCATCCACTTCTGTCTCTACTCTTGTGGAGAATGCAGGTTCTAATCTTCTGCCCCCCTCATCTTTTTTTGAGTTGATTCTGTATTATCTTCTCCTTGTCATGGATGATCTGATGAAATTATTTAAAATGTGTGCATTCTTTCATTTCCATCAGGAGACCAAGTGCTAGAGTGTGGTTCTGTTGGACATAAAATTGTAAGTATCCTGTGTTCTTTTTTCCAAAAAAGTATAATTGAACTATTGATATTGGGAGCTGCCTGAAGATTACATTTATGAATGATAAAGGGACAGATGATAATTTTCCTCATTTTTTAAGTAAATATGCATGAAGGTGAACTGCGAAAATTGTATGTATTAAGGAATATAATATAGATCTAGATATGCAACTTTACATTGTCTTCATTATAACCTAAAATCTTGTCATTGCATTAGATTTTTTGCCAGCTTACTCTGCTCTGACAAAATGGTTCTTAGGAGTTAAATGGTTCTTTTTCTTCAGTTGTGTGAAGAAACTTCAGTTTTCAAATGAATCCTAGTTTATTCTATTTTGGCCTGTTGGAATGCCTTACTTCTTAACCTATTTGAGATTGGAAATCCTCTGAATCTGCATCTATTTGCTAGATTTTAAATGGCTAATTCTGAGAGTGGTGAGCAAAAACCACTTTTTAAAATTCACACATGTTCTTTTTTAATATAGTCCTTTTTTTTCTGTGTAAGAAAAACACACTTTCTAAAAGAGATTCCTTCTCTTATCAGTAGTCTTACATCTTTTGTCTTAATTTAATACCAGATGACCATCCATTTTTTCCGCAGCTCGCTTCTCTCCCCACCCCTCTTTTATTTAAGACATACTATGATAGAACTCATGGATCAATGCATTTGTATTGCAGGATTACACAAATAATACAGTTGCTGTTTTCCCTGACTATATCCTGTGTGGCGATGTATATGGTGCAGAGTATTGCTTAACTTTCTCAGGAAGCAGCATCAGAATGGAGGGTTCGACTGCAAATGGGGTCAAGGGAATATTTAATGCTAAGTGGACTCTTGATGATATTATTAGTATTGAGTCAGAATGGTGTGGAATGGTGAGTTATACCACCCATACTCTCTTCTTCGTATGCTTGCTGATTTGAGCAAGTTAAATTTCTTACATCACTGGATGTAGGTTACGACTGCTATGGTTTATATCTGTTTTAAATCAAAGGTTTCTCAAGGAGCTGGAAATACAAATGATACTTCAGGTTTGTACAATTCCAGGAGGATTTTGTTCAAGCTACCTTTTATATTATGTAGATCAGATTCTAGGATGCAAGCAGCATTATATGCAACCTGTTCACAAATTACTATTTACCATGAGGTACCTCTTGATGATGCCTTATTGTTTCCTGCTTATACACAATTTTTCTAGAAGTTTATTCAGCTTGCTCGTTGCATATAAATTTTTTTATCTGTACATTCTCAGATAATTCCTTGTAGTTTTTTCCTTAATTCCATGTGATGCATTGTGCCATCATTTTGGTTGCAATAGAAATATGTTATCCTATATCCTTGTTATCAATCAGTTGGCCACATGAACAAACAGTAATAAATTAGATTGGTTTGTATAATATTTGGAGACATAACCCCAACTAGTTTGGGATTGAGTCTTGCTTTTTGCTGTGTTGATTTTGTGCCATTGCCTTTTTTCCGTAAGTTTTATATTTGTTGCATGCTGCTCCTTCTTAGAGCAATGCCAGCATTCTCTGTATATAGACAGAGGTCTAATTTTTGGCCAATATGAATCAAAATGTGTTGAAGAGATTATATATTTTTTATGTTTATGTTCGATTTGTTTCGTACTCTTAATGGATTGGCAGACACTATATGGAAAAAATATATACTGCTCAAAATTTATGTCAATAAAGCTCTAATATGTTATGTTTTTCATAAAAAAATGCAAGCAGGTGTTGACAAGTTGAAGTTTTCAGTTTGTGATCCTCTTTGGAATGAAGGAGAGGAAGCAATCAAATCATTGCATGTCAGATACAGGGATAGCTGGAATGTTACTTCTGAGTGAGTTCTTGATCTGGTTGCTAATACCCACCCATCTATATGTGTGTACATGATTATCCCAGATGGGATTCTTGCTTAACTTTTCATAGATTATTCAGCTGGTTGCTTAGCTTTTTTAATGAATTGGCGATATCAATTTTTATACCCTACCACATGCTAGCTTGCATTTCTTTTTCAGTTTTAATTTCAAGTTCTTTGTGTCTTTTGGCTTCACTCTATTTTGCATTGGGAACTATTATTCCCAACACAAGGTATTTCTAATAGCCTGTTTCATTTAGCTTTAATAGCGAGTTTGCTTGATGAGAGGTTCTTTATGTTAATCCTTTTTTTTTCCTTTTTTTTATGCTACAGCTCTGATTGGAAAAAAGATGGAAATGCCTTTTTTGGGCACAATGGGATGGTCATCTCAAAGCCATATTTTCCTGTGTAAGTCAATGGATAAATGTAAATATTTGCTAATCGAACACCAAATAGGGTATGATGTGCGAGCCCAGCTGATTTTTCTCATTAATTATTTTAGTAGTTAGCCTTCATGGTTGCTGCTCTCTCTCTTGTTATATACATACTTTTCCTGGTTGTAATAATTATATTTGTTGTTGTTGTTCACTTTTGGGTTTTGGAGGCGCATATAATTTATTTGGTAAATCACTTTTCTAGACATGAACTCTCTCATATCTTGATATAGATGAAGTAAATTTGGAATAACCTTTTATTTTGACAGCATGAAGTCTCTGATTCTATCTTTTTCAATGGTAAAAGTCCTTGCATCTTATGCAGTTGCAGTTCATCAAATATTTTTACTTTTTAAGGCCTACCAACCTTCTGCAAAATGTTTTTTCTTTTAAACTGTGAGCCATCTCTTTTCTATGTGGTTTTTGCTGATTATATGGTTAACTCTACTAATACTGCAAGAATGTGTGGTCTCGCATGGTATATTTGCTTGATTAATTTATAATTCCTGTACAAATTAAGCTTTATACATGAATTTGTATTTGCACTCTTAAACTTGTTGACTATCTCTTTTTTTTCTCAAACTGAATTTCACTTGTTTTTCCGTGATAATTTTTTCAAATTTAAGTTCTTTTTATTTCAGTCTTCATGAGACATTTGAAGAGGTTATCTATCCTAAAGGTGATCCTGATGCTGTTTCTATTAGTAAGAGAGATGTGGAGCTTCTACGCCCTGAGACATTCATCAATGATACCATCGTTGACTTTTATATCCTGTAAGATTGGTCAACTTACTAATGGGTTTATTGATGTGACCCCGTTTGATTTGTTTCAAGCTCCAGAATTTGGTTTTTATGTTATATGTTTGAAGAAATTCTTGCATAAGATGTGTTGTTAAGTCACATAAGTTTCACTGTTGAAGTCTGATATACAAGTTCATGAAGAAGAATCATATCATTAAGGGATTAGAGTTCTTTTTCTTATTTTTTATTTTATTTAATTTCACAATTGATTTCTTGATATAGCCTCTATAGTGATCAACATAGGGTTTTTTTCCCTTCTCTCCTGAGAGAGAAGCACATTTGGGATCAAAAGTTAAGGTCTGATATTCTTGCATAAGATTTGTTATAAAGTCTTTCAGTTTCATTGTTGCAGCCTGATATACTAGTTCATGAATTATAATAGTAACATAAAGGGATGAAAGTTCCTTTTAAATACTCCATACCCTTATCACCTTTGTTGGTTTTATTATTTTTTTAGCACATTTGAGTTCAGAACTTACGGTCTGGGATTGTCGGACTTAATGAAATTTGAAATAATTAGTTGATAGTGGAAAACAGATTGATTGGGATACAACTGGCTAAGTGATCAGACATCAGACATGAATGTTCCAAAGAGGTAACATCTAATCTAAAGTGTTGGATTTGTGAGTATATTTGTTAAATCATACTTTTCCTAAACTATTTGGAGACAGTGGGATAAAGCTGTTTCATTTCTAGTAATCCTGTGTTTGACTGGAAGAAATTATGGAAATCTTACCCAAGAAGTAGATTTGTTTTTTCCCAAGGCCCTACACTTTTTTCTTCTTGCTTAAGTTGAGGGATAGGCTGCATGATCTAGTGCTTAGGCTGACAGAAGGCCTTGTCCGTGAGTGAAGCAGTCAGATGTTTGCTTTTATATTTGGTTTCTTGTAAATAATTCGCTATGGCTGGTGGTTAGTTCAAGAAGTGAAGATGGAGGGAGTAATTAATGCTTGTAAATGTTGCTTCGTCCAGGTTGGCAGGTGGCCTGGCTCTACTTGTTTATCCATTCTTAATTTAAGATTTACATTAGTACACTGTTACACCCTTACCTAATATCAATAATTACATGCATTAAATTAAAGTGTTTTTTTATCCTTGTCTGGCTTATCACACCAGTAATTAGTTTTAAGGCTCGCCACCGAGGAGCATTAAATGAAATAAATTGGATATGGCAGCTTTTGGTTATGAGCTTTTTATGTTTGTAAGCTTTCTACTTCAATTGCTTTGCTGTGAACAGCTTGTTGTAACTTACATTTTCTTCTACACATCCTATTTCTTGTTGAAGCATGATTCACTACTGTGATGTTATTTTTGGTATATGTGTTTTCAATTACTTTTTAACAAATGAATATTTTAGCCTTATGGGGCTTTATATACTTTCTCTACACTCTGAAATAACAGAGAATTAAAAGATTTGTCCATTTGACAGGTATTTAAAGAGTAAACTTAAGCCTGGGGACAAGCATAGGTTCCACTTTTTCAATAGCTTTTTCTTTCGGAAGCTTGCTGACCTAGACAAGGGCCCATCTAATGCTTGTGGAGGCAGGCTAGCTTTTCAACGTGTTCATAAATGGACAAGAAAGATGAATCTTTTCGAGAAAGATTACATTTTCATTCCTATAAATTACAGGTTAGGTTTGTGTTCATTTTTCCTATTCACCAGTGGACATTATGTTATGTATTAATGTGAAATATATTAAACTTTCTCGGTGGCAGTCTTCACTGGAGTTTGATTGTCATTTGTCATCCTGGAGAAGTGGTTCATTCCAGAGGCAAGGGCCTATGCGATGAAGTCTGTTTTTATTGTTTTTTGAGGTTTATCTTTGCTTGATTTGTTTTTGTGGTAATCTCATAGAAGATGAAGGCAGAAATTCAGTTAAGGTACCATGCATCTTACACATGGATTCTATCAGAGGAAGTCATAGGGGCCTCAAGAATCTTATTCAGAGGTAACCTCTTTATTGCTATGGTTATTCCTAGCTAGTCATTTTATAACTTTTGAAAATCCAAGACTCACACTAATGGTACAGATGCCTTATAGTTGACACTAAAACTCTAATAAAAAGACTTCAATATTTTTGTATTTAATTACCTGATAACAACAAAGTGGTAACATACTAGTTGTAGTTGTTTGGATGGGAAAACGGCATTGCATCTGTAATTCCATTTACTTTTTCTTGATGCTATTTTTTCCCTTTAATTATATTTGTCTGCTACTGCTGTGCTTCGAATGCCTCCATATGAAATGAGTTCTTTGTTTACATGTCATGAGATGGCAGTTATCTGTATGAAGAGTGGAGAGAAAGGCATAATGGGACAGTGGATGATACATTGTCGAAGTTCTTACATTTACGGTTTGTCCCACTTGAGGTACTGTCTCCCTTTTAAAAATGGTTTTCTTTTTTTGCCTTTTAATTTCTCGATAGTTGCCTTAAATGTTATATTGTGGTTCACTGAAGTATCCTAATGGAAGAAACTGTTAAAAGAAAACACTACTAGACTGAAGCTCATCCAAAAATTCAATCAAGGTTCTCATTTTCTCATGAACAGCTAGAAAAATAAGTCTTGCACTCATTCTGGACCTCACCTCCACCAGTGAAGCCCATCTGTCTCCTTTTAAAACTTCAAAGCTAAATATGAATTGCAGTATCAAACTAGGCTTGCATATTTGTTTTTCTATAGAAGTAATGGGACAACTTATCAGATTCAATGTAGGGACATTGAATGTCAGACACGTGGGTCGTATTATATGTCAGGCAAATTAATGATTTAACCCACAATGCTCTCTATATAGCAATTCCTGCCATTTTCCCAGTGCCTCAGTTTTAATGTTTTATGGAAACAGAACTCCATTGGAAAATGTCTTGCAGGATGAAAATTGTGTAATTGACCCCTTGGCTATCTACTTAAGTGGTAAAGGAGAGGATGGGGTTAATGCAATAAGGGATTATTATGTCCAAATCTTGTCAATCCATCAAAAACTTATTTAGTTAATAAAAAAAAGGTTCCTAATATAATATATTGATGACATTTAAGCTCGTTTCTTAATTTAAAATCTTGATATTTTATTGACTCGGCTAGAAACAAAGAATTGCTGCATGATAAACTTCCCCTACATTTGTTCATGGATTACCATTTTCAGAAAATTATCAAGTTTGTCCTTTATGCAGTTTAAAAGTCTATTAACCGCAATTTCTTTTACCACCTTGATTCAGCTTCCACAGCAGGAAAATTCATATGACTGTGGCCTGTTTGTGCTCCATTATGTTGAATGTTTTCTTGAGGAAGCTCCTATTAATTTCAGTCCTTTCAGGATAACAGAGGTTTCAAACTTCGTAAGTTAAAAATTTGTTTTCTTTGGTTTTGCATTCATTGGATCATCTGCACAGCTTGTAACTTCTTGTGGTGATTACTGTACTTTCCTAACTTCACCTCTGTGGTAAGATCTGTTTCGAATGAATAAATATTTATTGTAATATAACTGAGTGATATCAGTGCTTAGCATTTCCAAGTTGAAAAGTCTATGAGCCCACGCCTGCTGGCATCCTTGCTTTACATTTCTAGTGTCTCTGAAAGCAAACTCTCTATGATAACTGATGATTTTGGTGTTTCTTGTATATGTTTGTTTTTTCAATTAAAAGTGTTATTGTTTTCTCCATGCTATTTTGTGTTTCTTACTAAGCTGCTCTGTTTTTAGCTTGTATTTCACAATTGCAGTTGTGATTAAACTTTAGCTACTTTGGTCTTATAATCAATTCATGGAAGTCTTTACAACTTTATAAACTGCAAGAACTGGTGGAATTTTTTTATAAATAAAATTGGTAAATTATATATTCTCTTGCTTTTACTGGGACTCTTCTCTTTCCCTCCAATTTTCTAAATGGGGTTAGGACAAGAAGGTCTCAAATCCTGCTGCACTGGACAGTAAATACTACACTGGAATTGAGTAATCAATATTTGGCTTTGTTTTTTTTGTTCTGAAAATGTTTATCTCACGATGCTTTTAGTGAGTTACAAATTTGTTAATCTTTGACCAGCTTAATAGAAATTGGTTTCTACCTGTGGAGGCCTCTCTGAAAAGGGCATACATCCAGAAGTTGATCCATGAAATTCTTGAAGATCGGTCATCTACCCAATTTTCTGATCCATATGAAGAAGAAACTGGAGTTGAGTTTCTTGAGGAGATATCTAGTTCAGTATCTGGTACTGGTACTGATACTGATACGGGGATTAATATCTCAGTCACAACGAAATCTCCAATGAGAGTTGCACATCAACAACAACCTGGAGAACTAGGATTGAATTCCAGGAATTTGTTCGAACCAGGAACTAGTGCAAGGTCCTTTTCCAATGAAGATTGCTGGCAGACAGGAACAATTCATGGGAGCAGTTGCATGTCACCAGTAGAGGTAATTGTTTTATCTTTACTGGCTATGATCAATTGTTTCCTATGGAAGTTAATGAATTCTTGATTGTTGCTTAAAAACAGGAAATTGGTGAGCGAATCTCTGATTCATCATCAGACACAGGAGATTATTTGCAACATACTGGCTTGGCAACTGAATTTCCCTCAACCACGTTTTCTCATAAAAATCTTAGATCTCTCGGTTCATCATCAAGCAATAAGAAATATATGCAGATTGAGGAACCTTATGATGATTCCAGTTCTGAAGCATCTATCAGTGGATCCCTTAAATCATCAGAGATAGGGGTAGGGGTTGATGAAGATCATTTTCTTTCCCAGATTGAGGGATCTGATCATCAAACACAAACTAATTGCCATGAACTCTCTTCAAGATCAACCGAGTCTGAGGAACTTGCTGATTGTGTTGTTGAGGACTCTGAAGAGGGAAACAGCATGCACAACGACCAAGTGGCAAATGATTCACCATCCTCCCTTCATTGCAATGACCTTGTTGCATCAATTGATGCCATTAAGGCTACTGAAAACATTTTGCGAAAAGTCCGGAAACCTGTGTGCAATGTAGATTCGTCATCAGATGAACAGACTAGAAAGGACAAGCTTACATCTTCTGATGGCGCATGACAACTTGGAGGAAGCATTCTAAAAGATTCGCATCGATTTCACTAAGAACAGCAGTGTAAGAACAGTATATATTTTTTAAGGGCTTGTAAGTAAAGAAATAGCCAGTACTTTGATGGGCCTTTTAAGTTTGTAAATATTACAGAAACAGGTAGAGAAAAGAAGAGAGCTAGAGGGTGCTTTCTGTTGCACAGCAACCAGGATACCATAGAATTTGGCGGCACATAAGAACAAACAGGGGTGTAGAAAGAAAGACGGTGCTTTTGCTATGGCAGACTTTTTTCCGTATGCTGAAAAAGCCCCTTCAAGTAACGATGAAATGCCTTGTACTTCGGAATCAAGTAATTAAATTGGGGAACGATGGCGTGTCGATTTAGACGTGAGTTTGAAGTCTGTGGCTGGGTTTTTCATCTAATATGGATTGAGATGCGTTGAACCATGCTCGGACTTCATTAGGTACGCTTCTTCTCTACTGTGAAATAGATTCAGGAGCAAATTCAACATGTAAATGGGGGCCTGGTAGAGGTACCATAAAATTCTGATCTGTTCAAGATCTCAAAATTGACTAGTCACTACACATACCAATGTACATGCTAGAGAAGACCACCTCTTGCACGCCACTAGCAGTTTCTACAGTATAAACATTACGCCCATTCATACAACAGCAAGTATGCATTATGGGTTTATTATCTCATGTTATAAGGTACAGTAGGAGAAATAGAAGGTTCTTGAGTGACTTTTCAGCTCACCTAAGGAGACTTTTGAAATTCAACCTAGATTGTTGATGGCTCTTCAAGAATCAAATCCCACTACAATACACAATTGTGCAGTGACATCATAAGGGATGTCCCAAGCCGATTTAGTTTCATTGGTATCATTGTTCACATCACTGTGTCAGTAACTTAAACACAAGTTTTAAATATTCGACTTTGAAAAAAGTCACGAAAATAATGTTCTGAGAAACTTTAAAATGAAAATTTGATGTATGTTCAAATAATTTAGAAGGACCTATGAATCAAAAAACAACTAGAACACAAGCCAAATAAACAATGAACACTTTCATATAATAAGAGTTATCGTTATGGCAATATGAAAAATAATATGCTAGAAGTTTTAATAATGTCTTGAAAGCTTGATGAGCATCGCTTGTTACTACTAATATTACTACTCTAGTCCACGTGATCTTATAGATTGAATAAGTATGTTTTCCATCAAAGATCCTTGCAAAATATTTAAACATGTTCACAATACCATAATCATACTAGTATTTATGTTATTTGATTAATTTTCAGGCCAATGATAAGATATATTGTCTACACCATAGATTGATGGGTCTTAATCCATATATGGTGCCATATGTTGTTCAGGTTGGTTTATATTACATCACTTGCTTTTAACACATCAAACTGGATCGCAATTTATCGATGTATTGATTGAGAGATAAATATATGAGATTCACACGTTTTATATTTGTGTATATAAGATGGCACATGCATTTTAAAATGTTGTTTTTCTTATCCTATCTTTTGATGGATGGCTTGTAACTAGCAAGGGATTAATAGAAAGTGAGGATTTATATTGGTGTTTATGGGGACATGTATCCTTACTAATGTTGTGAATGAGAATGCCATCAAGTTGAAGTTACTTAAGTAAATGTTTTTGGGCCCACCTTCTAATGATGCAAATAAGGAGATGTTGTCTGGGTATATTAGAGCATACACTATGCACATGATTGGCAGCATCTTATTCATAAGTATGATTGAGAATGCAGTGCAAGTTTTGTATATACCAGTGCTAGAGAAGTTCAATGATATTCTAGAATATAATTAGGGGTCTACAATTATTGTCAATCTATACCACTAGTTATGTCATGGATGCATGATAGGCTCAAAACAAGCAGGGGGTTGTTTGTTCCCTTTACATATATAATAAATAGAAGAAAGTGTTTTGATTGATCATATATCATTTATATAACAACAATACATTTGAGTGTTTTACTAATAGTTTGAATATTATTATATCCAATTATGGTCATAAAAGCAACTACATATTGGACATCATTAAGTGAGGGGCAAACAGATAATCAATGAAATTTAAGGTTATCACTACTATTAAGAGCTAGGTAATAGATATTATTAAGCAATTTTTCATTAGCATTGTTGTAACCCAATTTTGGATTCACCAAGATTTTCTTGAATG
>Ga0325401_1003452_pt1 | contig 14523 bp, 8 predicted proteins | sample PopdelMetagenome_FD_205666 | JGI IMG/M metagenome (GOLD analysis project Ga0325401, IMG submission 205666) | Populus deltoides microbial communities from Bellville, Georgia, United States - Xylem-PdKOR-R2 | ecosystem: Host-associated > Plants > Phyllosphere > Stem > Wood/Secondary xylem | place...
TCTAAGTTATTATTGTAGACAATCTATTGCTAAGTTTGATATCAAAACCGGAGTTGTGGTATATGAACTTGTGAAGCAACTGAGTTTAATAATTATGGCGGATCTACGTTATTAATCTTAGGGAGAATATTCAATCAAATCAAACATAGACTGCAGACAGTTATGTTTTCTTGATTAATCAACTTATCTAGTTCTTAAGGCTGCTATTAAATTAAATTACTAGTGCGGACACTGTGGTTGTTTGATGGTTAGGGTTAGTTATACGGCGGATCCGTTAACTAACCAATGTTAAGAAGAAATAAATATTCAAAATATAAATTGATGTTTCGTTTCCATGATCAGTTCTGATTTCTGTAGGTGGATGTGTGCTTGTGACCAAGGTTTGTTCACTTGATAATTTCACTACCAGAAAACGGAAGAAAACCAACGGAATTACCGACGGAATGTTTCCGTCGGTAATAATTACCGACGGACATAATTCTGTCTCAAAATCTGTCGGTATATACCGACGGCATAAATCAGTCAATAATTCTGTCGGTATATACCGACGGAAATATTTCGTTGGTATATACCGACCGTTTTGCCGATGACGTGGTGACGTTAGCCGATTTTACTGACGGAATGACCGAGGAATTCAAACTGAGATATCCGTACAGTGATGTCGCACTGTCACCGACGGAATCACCGATGGAATCACCGACGGAAGTAATCCGTCGATGATTCCTTCGGAAAAACCATCATATACCCACCGAGCTGCCGACACTCTCTTCCTCTGTTTCTCCTTCTTCTTCTTTCTCATCCCACCTCTCCCCTCCCAAACTGCAGCTCGCCTCCCAAACTACAGCCACACCCATCCCAATATCCGTATATGGTCACAATATCCGTTTCTTGTAGATTTTATCATTTTTTTGTAAGTAAATCTATCCTTTTTAGTTTTAATATTTAATTGTGAATTTTATTGTTTTAGTATATGTATTTTGTTAACGTTTGTACTTGTTTAATTGTTATTTGTCAAAGAAACTTGTAGTATGAATGTATAATTTTGTAGTTGTTATAGTTTTTTTTAGATTTTATCAAATTATATTTGTTTGTAAATTGTTAAAAAATTTTTTGAATTACACCGAATTAAATGTGTCGTTGTGATGAAATAAATAATTAATAGCTTGTTTAACGAGTCTTGTTTAATTGTTATGAATTCTATTTCGAAGTTGTGATTTCTATAAATTTATATATGTATAAATTTGTATGTATGGACGTTGATAGTTGATAATTGATAATGAATATTTAACATAATTGTTGTTTTAGTTTGTTGGATAATGTCGGGGAAAATTAATATTTTTGTTATGTTTTATAGAGGTTCAATAGAAGTCATGGATGATCGTTCATGGATGTATCGGGACTCACCCCAAGGATTGCGAAGGATGGATTATTGTAACAGTGTCTAGGGTTTTATTAATTTCGCAACATCTATTCCGAGGAATTTTACTGATGGCGGTATTAGGTGTCCATGCAGGAAGTGTAAAAATTTAAAGTTTCTGCATCAAGATGTTGTAACGATGCATCTTCTAAGCAAAGGGTTCATGGAAGATTACCTGTGTTGGTATGCTCATGGAGAACTATTTGTTCCTGATGAGAGCATGGAAGAACAGGTGGTTGGGTCAACTTCTAGTGCTAGCAACATGCATGAAGTTGGAAATGAGAACAGTAATCCTTACAGGAATATGGTTATGGATGCAATGAGAATGAGTGAAGGTAATGTCAGGGAATGTCCAATCATAGAAGAAGAACCTAATGCAGATGCAGCAAGGTTTTTTGATCTGTTGAAAGATTCTGACGAACCATTATGGGATGGCTCCACGAACCACAGTAAATTATTGGTTGTAGCACAGGTGTTCACCATCAAGTCAGATCATGGGTTGAGTGAGGCCGATTATGACAAGATTATCGAATGGGCGAGAAGCATTTTACCTGAAGGGAACAGGCTGAAAGAGAACTTCTATGCTGCCAAGTCCATGATGAAACCCCTCGGTTTAGGATACCAGAAAATTGATACATGCCCTAACTTCTGCATGTTATACTACCTTGAAAATGCTGAGATGACCGAGTGCATGACATGCGGGCATTCCCGTTACAAACCCAGAACTGGTAGAGGGAAACTCTCATGGCATATAAAAAACTTAGATACTTCCCAATCACACCTAGACTGCAGAGGTTATTCATGTCACCAAGGACTGCTGAGCAGATGACATGGCACCAATCATACCATGCGGTTGATGGAGTGATGGTTCATCCTTCTGACGGTGAAGCATGGAAACACTTTAACAGTGTGCATCCTCACTTTTCAGCTGAATCAAGGAACGTGCATCTTGGGTTGTGTACAGACGGATTCAACCCATTCGAGTCATTTGTTGCTCCTTATTCTTGTTGGCCGGTCATAATGACGGTTTATAACTTGCCACCGGGGATGTGTATGAGGCCGGAGTTCATGTTTTTATCTATGGTCATACCAGATCCGAGCAGTCCGGGGCGGAATATAGATGTTTGTCTTCGTCCATTGATTGATGAGTTGACACAGTTGTGGTCCTCTGGATCTTTGACTTATGACATCTAGAGGAAACATAATTTTGTCATAAGAGCGGCTTTGATGTGGACTATCAATGATTTCCCAGCTTATGGAATGGTTTCTGGTTGGAGTACGCATGGAAAGCTAGCATGTCCATACTGTATGGAGAACAACAAGGCATTCACGCTAATAAACGGGGGTAAAGCTTCTTTTTTTTACTATCACCGTCATTTGTTGCCGCCGAATCACAAGTATAGAAAGAAGAAAAATGATTTCTTTGTTGGCAGAGTTGAAAAGGATGTTGCACCCCAGCGTCTTTCCGGTGAAGAATTGTTTGATGTTGTGTCAGAGTACGGTGGATGACCAATCTTCTTTGCCATAACCTTGACGTCATGCACATTGAAAAGAACGTGTTTGAGAATATTTTCAACACCGTTATGGATGTGAAGGGGAAGACAAAGGACAACATCAAGTCTAGATTGGATGTAGCGCTGTTCTGTAACCGTAAAAATATGGAGTTGGTTTGTGATGGGTCACGGGTCGCAAAACCAAGAGCAAGCTTTGTGCTAGAGAAAAACGCACAACTACTAGTCTACAAATGGCTTAAGAGTCTGCGTTTCCGCGATGGACATGCCTCGAACATATCAAGGCTGGTTAATATGGAGGAATGCAGATTATATGGAATGAAGAATCATGACTGCCATGTGTTTATGCAAACACTCATCCCATTAGCTTTTCGTGATTTGTTGCCAAAGGAGATATGGGATGCACTAACGGAGATTAGTCATTTCTTCAGAGATATATGCTCCAGCAAGTTGAATGTTGATCACATTGAAAGGCTTGAAAAGAATATCGTCGAGACAATATGCAAACTTGAGATGATATTCCCTCCATCATTTTTTGACTCAATAGAGCATCTACCCGTACATTTACCGTTTGAGGTAAAAGTTGGAGGACCGGTCCAGTACCGATGGATGTATCCATTCGAGAGGTTAGATATTACAGGAGCTATGTAATTCATAATTAAATGTTTTTTATTTTTATTTTTTTAATTGATAATTTTTTAATATATATATGCAGGTACATGTTCAATCTTAAAAAAAAAGGTTAAGAACAAGGCGCATGTTGAGGCATCAATATGTGAGGCCTATATTGTTGAGGAGATCTCAACATTTATCTCATACTATTTCAAACCTCATTTGAGAACGAGGATCGACCGTGTTCCACGGCATGATGATGGTGGTGAAGTGCCTTCAAGTGGGAACTTGTCAATATTCTCCAATCTTGGACGACCCACACCTAAAAATGCCGTGAGGGGAAGATATTTGTCTGAAATAGAATTCAGACAAGCACACAATTATGCCCTATTTAACTGTGATGAGCTAAGACCTTTTATTAAGTAGATGTTCGACTTAAACTTTGTCAAGGGTGTATTATTTATGTTTTGTGATACCATAAACTTATAATTTTGAACAACCTTGCAGGCAACATCGACGATACTTACTGTCCAATAACTCATAGCTGACCGAATCCCAGATCTTTCAATTACAAGATGAACAATTTGCCACATGGTTTAAAACACATGTAAGTCCTATCGGAAACTCATTATCTCTTGCAATGTAATTAATTGTATGTCAATTTTACATAATATTCGTTTATTGATTATTGTTGTATTTGATTTACAAGGTTTATCAAATGGGAGGTAGTGCTGTTATTTCACTGTCTTTACTAAGCCTAGGCCTTGAAAGAAAAGTCAAGTGCTATAACAGGTATTTTGTCAATGGATATGTCTTTCATACTGAAGAATACGGGCATGGAAGAAAGACATACAACAACGGTGTTTGTATTAAGAGATCGACTTCTAGTGAGTTTGAAGTTGACTACTACAGTAGATTGGAAGAGGTCATCGAACTGCAATATCATAGCAAGCAGAATACAGTGTTTTTATTCAAATGCTATTGGTATGACACAACTGATAGAGGAATCAGAGTAGATCCTCACTATGGTCTCGTTGAAATCAACTTAAAAGCTAGACACCGTAACGTAAATGACGTCTTTGTTTTCGCAAAGCAATGCCAACAAGTTTATTACACATACACCCCTTCCTTTAGAAAGGACCGATCAAGAGGTGATTGGTTATTCGTTTTAAAAATAAAACCCAAGGGTCGTGTTGAGGTTGTTCAGGATGAGAACGAAGACATAAGTGTGATTGATAAAATCTTTCAAGCTAGTGAGTTAGTTGAACCATACGGAGTTGCTCCTTCGATTGACTTAGAAGAAAATTCGAATTTTCACGTTTTCAACGATAGTCTTGTTAATGTTGACGTAGAGGAGTTGAATGCTGTTCTGAGCTCTACTAGTGGACAAAAGAATGTTGTTGAAGAAGATGATAACGAAATTGAAGAGTGCGATGAAGCTGATGATAACAATTCAATTGAGGATGAAGATGAAAATTCCAACTAACTAAACATGTAAAATTTCTCCTTATTTTTAACGGGTACACCGATGAACAATAACCCGTCGATATTTCACAGAGAGTTGAAAAACATTTACGGGAGTGTGCCACAATCCCTGACGGAGTCACCGACGGCTTCTAAACCGTTGGTATTTCACAGAGAGTTCAAAAACAATTACAGGATTGTGCCACAATCACCGATGGAATCACCGACGTAGATCACCAACGAAATCACCAATGGATTACACACATCCCAAAGCGCATGCATGTTAGACGCGTGTCCATCGGCACAAGTACCGACGGATCGAAAAGTCTGGCGGGATTTTTGAACTTTTTTGGTGCGCATATCAATTAATTTCCGATGGTATTACCGACAGAATGTAATGCCACCAATAACAATTAATGTCCATCGGTAATTCTGTCAGAAAAATTTCCATATAAAACACCCCCTTCCCCCCATTTGGTTCATTTTTTCCTCTTAGCTCAGTTTCTCTTCTTCTCCATTTCTCTTCTCCTCTCCGGTTGCATTTGGCTTTTTGAAGAGATTTACTCCTATTTGGTGGTAGTTTTAAAAGGTATGTATTCTTTTTTCTTTATCTTTGTATTTTTTATTATTTTAATCATGATTATTTTTTCTGGTGCTCTTTGTTTTGTTTATTGTTTGTAGATAAAATCTTAAATTCAACACACTATTAAGGTAAGCATTTTTTATTCCCAAATTTATTTTGAATTGATATAGTGTTTTTTAGTTTTGTGTATTGTTTGTTTTGTGTTTAGGTTGTTTTGTATAGTGTTTTTTAGTTTTTTCATTTTATTTATTACTTTTATGATATTATTGTTTGTATTGCTATAATTGTTATTGTTGAATTTATGTTAAAAATATTAATTTATATATAGAATTACACTTAATTAGTTTATCTTAATTTAGGATATTATTGTTTACCTGTCATTGTTATTGCTTTTAACTCTAAGTACCAATTTAACAATGAATGTTCATAGCTAAAATTGATTCTTTCACTTGAATTTCATTACATGATGTTATTGAATAAGATGTTTTGTGTTGATGATGAGTTGAGTTGAGATCCAGGATGATTGGATCAGGATGTGAAATAAAATTGGAAGTGTAATATGATTTTGTCGATAACTTGGGACTCCCCAGTATAGGAGAGACTCTGTCAATTTTTTTTTAAATAATCGAAGTTAATTATGTAATTATTCGTATAAATTTATGTAGATGCGTAGAATGAAATCTACAGCACGTCGTCAGAAGACGGTTGCAGCTAGTTCTTCTAGCAGCGAGGAGGACATATCCTTAGGTGCTGATCACGGTGAGGAATCTACGCCAACTTGTGATGCTGCCTCTTCTAGTGCGGTTTCACAGCGCAGAAGCGGTGTGCCTTCATAGCGGGGTCAATTCACCCGCAAGTACCAGGCACAATGGAAGGATGACCTCTCAATGTAAGTTTGTTTAGGTTTTAGTGTTTTTTTTATATACTTATAACATAATTTATGAACAACTAATTAATATTACTACTTTTATTTAATTTCAGGTTCACAAACATTGAGGTTGCAAGGACTATAACATTGGTGTTTAAATCGTCGATGGAGATTCCATTGTTTCAATGGAGCTAGGTTTCCAGACATCCTGAGTGGAAACCTAATATCGATGCATGGTTTAAGCGATTTCAGGTCGGTGTTAATTTTTAATTTCCAGCTTATTTTTAATAAATGATTTTTATAATTTTATATCTTGTACTATTTTTATTTTATATGAATTATTTATATACACAGAACAAATTTGAGTGGGATAGGGCGGACAACAATGTTGTGAGGAGGGTATGGGAGAATCACGCGGCAACTAGGTAACATCGAAAATAATATTTATTTTTGTTTTATAATTTTATGTTTTAAATTCTAATTTGTTACTATGGAAGTAGGTTGTGTGATTTTTGGTATGACACCCAAAAAAAATAAAAAAGAAACGCGAGGGATAACGGTCTTGAATGATGGAATGAGGTGACGGTTTGGCGGGAATTCAAACCACCATTCATCTCGGGGGAAATATGGATGGCATAAATTGAGCACGTGACCTCAAAGTGGTTCTCACAGCGCTCACAGTCCGGCGTCGACAACCGAAACTGACAAATTCATGGTTCGGTGACCACGCACACTGGCGGATCCATCCCATTTAGCGCACATGCAAAGCGGATGGTAAGATTAATTTTAATGAAATATATCGTTAATTTATTTTTCGTTCCTTATTAAAAAACTTTCAACCTATTTTTTTCCTTACAGGCTGCGTCTCTTGGACATGAGCCGAGTCCAATGGAGCTGTTTGTAGAGACGCATGTGCGGAGTCGAGACAGCCAAAAGGGGGTGCAGTAGTTTGTGGACAACCATGCTCAACACTTTGTGGTATGTTCATTCATTCATTTTATTTTGTATGTTATTATTTTCTTGAATTGCATCTTGAATTGCATATGATGATTTTTAAAAAAAACTTTCAGGAGACCTATAATAGCCGGTTGAGGGAGAGATATGGGCACAATCCTTCGACCCATCCAGATTTTGATCCAGATTTGTGGATGGAGGTGGGATAGTCTGGTGGACCCGATAAAAATCGGGTCTACGGGCTCTCCAACACTGCAGCTGAAAACTTGCATTTGGCTTGTAGTGTCTCAACCGTTGGGAGCTCTCCATCAATATCGAGCACCTAGTCTGAGGAGCTCACTGCCTTGAAACAACAATATCAACAACTCTCGACGAATTATAATGAGCTCCGTCACATAGTCATGAAGATGAGATCAAAGATGGGTGATGATACTTGTGCAGAGTCTTTTTGGCCGTACGGTCCTGGGAACAACCAGCCTCCTCCTCCTCCTCCTCCTCCTCCAGCTCCGCCGCTATCCTAGTTTAATTTTGTTTTTTAAACACATTAAATTTGTAATGAATATTTGGATGAATATTATTTAACATTATTTTAATATTTTTAATGTTTAATCCAATTTTATTTGTTTATTAGAGTTTTACTATTAAAAAATTATTTTTTTATATATATTTTAAATAGATACCGACGGATATTATTCGTCGGTGATTCACAGAGAGTTGCCAAACAATTACCAGTCATGCCATCATTACCGACAGATAATATCCATCGGTGATAACATACAGACGGCTTTACCGACAGATAATATCCATCGTATTTCACAGAGAGTTGCCACACAATTACCACCAATGCCATAATTACCATTGAAAATTCAGACGATGCCAAAATTTGTTGCGATGTCGCGGTCGCACAAATTAATTACCTTAGCTTAAAACACAACACACAAGATAGCATAGAGCAAGCAAGGGGTCAATCCCACGAGAAAGTTTCAAGTCAGATTTTTATGTTGTACGTTATGTAATTGGGGGGATTTGGTTTGTGATTATCTAAACTATGGCAGCAATTAAACTAGCAAACAAAATCAATTAAAACCGAAACTTATAAAGAAAACAAACCTTGGTCGCAAGCACACATCCACCAACGGAAATTAGAACCGATCCTTGAAAGGAAAATTGCAGTTTATGTTCTCAAATTTTATCTTTTCTTAACGTTGATTAATTAATGGATCCGCCATATAACTAATCCCAACCAATAAACAATCAAAATGTCCGCACTAATGATTCAATTTAATGGCAACTTTAAGAACTAGATAATTTAATCAAGATTAACATACAAGATGTCTGCAGCTTGTGTGACTTTGTTCAAATGTTCTCTCTAAGTTCAATAACGTAGTTCCGCCACAATTATCAAGTTTAGTTGCTTCACAAGGTCATATATCACAACTCCGGTTTTGATATTAAACTTAGCAATAGATTGTTCACAACAATAACTTAGAGTCCGCTTTAGCAATCATCAACAACAATCATAGGAAATATGCATAGGAAAACAATCATACTCATTCATAACATAAACTGAAAATAAAAGTAAGAATAAATCTCACGGTTCTTGAAATCCGAAGGTCTTTGCGTCCTTGCAACCAAGAAAAGAGTTTAGCCTTGCATAACTATTGAACAACTAATCAAAAAGAAGGAAGAATGCATAATTTCGAGTTTCTTAGAGGAGGGGGGCATTTTTCTCCTCTTGGCTGAGTGCTGCCTCTTCTCTTCTCTCATTCTTTTTATATCCTAGGAAACCCTAGTCTCTATTTTACAAAATAGTCCTCTCTTAAGTAGACTGTTTACATTTAAGTACTTTAATAACTATTTTCCTAAAAAAGGAGAAACAGCCTTGCATGAAATCTTCAAGCTTTGACTTAGAGGACTAAATTGCTGAAATAAAAACTTGGATATCGGTTTAGATGCTTCGAAACGTAATTTGGACTTGTTTCTTCACGAAACCTGTTTGCTGGCAGAATTTAGTTGTCATCTTTGAAAACTCATATCTCCCTAATATGACATTTTTTTTGGCTGAAATTTGGAGCGTTTATATTCCTTTGAGTCAGGAATCCAAAACAATTGAGTTTGCATCAATTGGACTTCTGTAGCTCCAGATATTCAAGTCGGAATGATCGAAGGTCAACACTAGCAGATTGCAAGATTTGACTTTGAAAGCTGCGATTTCCATGCTCTTCCTTATTTTTTTTTCTTGCCTTACATTTCTAGAAAGGTATGGATGTTAGCTTTTTAGTGCCACTGGAATCACTTCATTTCGATCTCTAGAAATCACACTCTGCACAAAACATCGACTGAACATCAAATCTGCCAATTACTTCCAATTTACTCCTTTTTTGCATTTTTCATCTAATAGTGCCTTCAAAACATAAAACAAAGAATTTCAAGGCATTTTATATATAAAACATGGACAAAACATTAGGTAGAGTGGGTGAAACTATCGAATAATATGGTTGTATCACCAGCCATGCCATCATTACCGACAGATAATATCCGTCGGTGATAACATATAGACGGCTTTACCGATGGATAATATCCATCGGTATTTTACAGATAGTTGCCACACAATTACCACCGATGCCATAATTACCGTTGAAAATTCAGACAGATTTATTTTGTCGGTAATGTTCCCGCCGGAAAATTTTTTTTGGCACGCGTATCCGTCTGTAAGACCGTCGGTGGGCTATTTTTTTATTTGCGACAACATTAGTGATGGAAAGGGGAATTACCGACGACTATTATACCGACGAACGTGTTCCGTCGGTAATTATTTCACCGACGGAGTTCATTCCTGTCACCGACAGAATTAGTCCGTCGGTAAAACTGTTTAGTGGTGTAGTGCCACTTGTAGAATTTAATTTTTTTTTGAAAATTTAAGTTAATGTATTCTTTTGTTTTTTTAATCTTGACACATGAAATTTAAACGTAGGCGGCTTCCCTGTTATAAGGTCAAAAAAGCAGTCACAATCCAAATGCATGTCTAATGTGTTTGGATAATTTTGATTGAGTAGAATTATAAATAAGACCGAACCTTATACAGTGTTTGGCAATAGAATGTAAACCACATGTATGAATCATAGACTTAGAAATCGATCAATTTTTGTTTTTGTCATTGGGATTCATTGATTCGAATTGGAGGCTTCAATGGGAAATTAGAGGCATGAAATAGCAGATAAGGTAGAATTATATTTGAATTAATTCGACAGATGAGAGCCTTCATGAAACAATTTGATCAGATTTAACCATTTATTTACAAAGATTTCTCAATTCGAACCAATCAAACTAAGATTAACTTTTCCTATGAGATTAACATTTGGCATGTTTAAATATCTGCCATATTTTTTTATTGATATATGTTTTGATTAGATTGTCTTGCAAAGTGACATTCATGAATATAACAATTTTCAAGTGATATAGATCCGTATAACAAGTGAAGAACATAATTCTTGGAGATTAGCACGCAAGGTAGTAAGCATAATCTTTAAAATAATTATATTCACTTGGAATTTTACGATTGACAAAGATAGCTAAAAAAATTAGTCTACAAGAGAAACACAATCGATAAATAATTTTTTTAAAAATGTTGAATGAGTATTGATGCTTCTAATTTTCCTAAAATGTTATGATGTGAGTTTTTGTTATATTGGGATAGACTTTGTAAGATTATCAAATGGTATTCTTAAGTGCATAGTGAATCATTATGGATTCATCCTCCTCAAGGTATGCTTAAAGTGTTTTATCCATTTTTTGGTCTGAATAGTATTTAAAATTGCATTCTTATTAAGGTTTTATATCATCATATTGCACTTAAAGTATCATTAAATTCCATAACTTAAGCATGTTTTATAATAACAAGTCTGATAATATAAGATTGTTTTAATTTATGGTAAATGCTCATTTTAAATGTAGGCATATCTCACAATTCAAAGAATTAATTGATCTAATTAACTATTGAAAGTGAAAAGACAAAAAAAGGGCTAAGCTTAAAGAAAAGATGTTGGTTCAAACTGAAACACCATTCAGTCATTGGGTCATAGTTTTAGTTGTATACCTTGGATTTAGGTCTAGTTTATATGGCTGGAAAGCTAAGATATAGGCCTAAAATATTTATGAAGAGTTCAAGACTCAATTTTACCATTTTGGAGTCCAAATATTAGCATCAAAAGAGAAGTCCGAATTTGTTCTGCAGCCCAAACACTGTTCAGTGTTCAGTCCATATCTTGGGTTCTAGAAGTCCAAACAATCTCATTCTTTTTTTGGTGGAAATTGGAGACAGATTTCTACAACTTTTATAAGGACCATTTTGCCAAAATCTAATTGTAGCAATGCCATTTCCATACCTAAACCACCAAGTCCACTAAGTCATTAGTTGGCCACCAATTCAATAGTTAATAACCAAATGAATAGTTCTTTTAGCCTATAAAAGGAGACATTTGTCATATATTTAGGTATCTTGGTTTTCAGATCAAGATCATTTTCTTACTTTCTCTCTTTGTAATGTTCAAGTTTTCTTTCACGTTATATTAATCTTTTGTTTATGCTTTTCATTTCCTTTCCTATACTTAGTTAACTTATATCATAACTATGTTCCTATCTTGTTTATTTATGTTCTTCTTCTTCATTATGTGTAGCTAAGTTAATTATGTCATAGACTAATGGTGTTAGAATAAGTATAATATAAATTCAACATAGACTTCAATGCTTATATTCAAGAAAGTTTGCTATTAACATGTCTTCTCATTTTTATCTTATTCACTCTTAATACCTTGCTTGTTAAATGGTTGATCTAGATTTATGTTGTATAACACTTGGTACAATAAATACTTGATCCTTCGTAGTCTTCGGCCGACATCGTTATTATGATAGGAACTTGATTTTTTGTTAACATAAGTTAGTATTATGAATACCTGACAATATTTACAAGTATGGTGTTACTTAAATAAGATGATTAATATGATCGTTGTTTAATCCTCACATCAATATCACATAAAATTATCCTCAACTCTTTGTTTTATTATATATATATATATATTATTTGTAATTTATATAGTTCACCTCCCTGTGGATCGACCCCAGTCTTGCCGGTTTATTTATTACTTAACACTCTTGTACTTAGAATAAGACATCAACTCTTTGATCGTGTCAGGGTACCTGTACAAAAAGGGAGAAAATACAAAAAAAGAATACACACACACACACACACACATAGCAGTGAGAAAAGGTTGTCAGTGTAACACCCTCATATTATAATGTCATGAAATCTCAAACATTTCTTTACTAATGTCAAGTATTGAATAGTATGTCTAAGATTATGAGATTTTTTTTTTGAAATTTTGGCAGAGTTTCCTTTGTTTTATAGATGTTACCAAGTTGTCGACTAGACTTCATTCAATCACAATACTCAAAACTTCCACTTTGATCCAACCATCCTGGATCATATCCCATCTCATCAAATAATATTTTACATAACTATACTTCATTGTATTTTCTCAACCTTACATCATCAACAAATAACACATTAACTACAATCAATTATAAACTCAAAAGATTCATATTGAACTAATTATTACATTAACATGCATTTATCTTTTAAACATGTATGATTATAATTACTAAATATTCTTTTTGAATAGTTTAATAATATTAGTTCCTTACTCGTACATTTTAAATGTATAAGTACAAAAAGCAAAATATCTTCATGATACATATATTACAATCTACATATAATACAAATTACATATAAAACAAATATATTACATCCCACAAAATAAACAGATTGAAACACAAAGCCCATATTTAACGCTCTACATCACCTCGTGAAAAACCTGTATACATAACATTAATAAGAAATAAGGAAGATAACACCTTAAAGATGATAAAGCTATTATGTTCACAAGTCTTCAAAATATATCAAATTATCTTTCATCACCAACTTACTATATATCAACATTAATAACTCATTCATAATTAATTAATCCTATACTTATAGGACTTCTGTAACCAACACTCATTGCTTAATTTTTTATTTGGAAATTCACAAATTTTACGTCAAACCTGGCTAACCCTTTTATATAGCCAACTATCAAACCGGTAATTCCATATGAATTACCCAACATCCGGCTATTTTCTATAAATAGCCAATCTAACCAGTAATTCCATACAAATTACCCAACATCTGGCTATTCTCTATTAATAGCCAATACAACCGGTAATTCCATATGAATTACCCAACATCCGGCTATTCTCTATCAATAGCCAATATAACCGATAATTCCATACGAATTACCCAACATCTATTCTCTATCAATAGCCAATACAACCAGTAATTCCATACCAACCGGTAATTCTATACTAACTGATAATTCATACTAACCAATTGGTAATCCCATACCAACCGGTAATTCCATACTAACCAACCGGTAATCCCATACTAACCAACCGATAATTTCATACTAACCAGTAATTTCATACTAACTGGTAATTCATACTAACCAACCGGTAATCCCATACCAACCGGTAATTCTATACTAACCGGTAATTCATACTAACCGGTAATTCATACTAACCAACCGGTAATTCATACTAACTAACCGGTAATTTCATACTAACCAGTAATTCATACTAACCAACTGGTAATTCATACTAACCAACCGGTAATTCCATACCAACGGGTAATTCCATATTAACCGGTAATTCATACTAACCAACCGGTAATTTCATACCAATCGGTAATTCCATACTAACCGGTAATTCAATTATAATACCAACAATTTCTTCATCTACTTCTTCCATATCAACATGTCATAAACAACTCATAACTAATAATAAAACTTTGAATTTTAAAAGAAAGTGATGAATCACTTACCATTTGCTCGTGATGGCTCAGCTCCTCTTGCCTGATGCCCTGCTCCCGGTACAACTCCTAAATCAATCAGATTGCATTACATTATTAATCCATTATCATTTCTCCTACGTGCCTAAATTTGAAGCACGTAATATCTTTTATTTAATTGGGGTTTACACCAAAATTTTCATTCATTTGTCACCTCATTTTCAACATATAGTTTTA
>Ga0325401_1003457_pt1 | contig 14517 bp, 7 predicted proteins | sample PopdelMetagenome_FD_205666 | JGI IMG/M metagenome (GOLD analysis project Ga0325401, IMG submission 205666) | Populus deltoides microbial communities from Bellville, Georgia, United States - Xylem-PdKOR-R2 | ecosystem: Host-associated > Plants > Phyllosphere > Stem > Wood/Secondary xylem | place...
CAATTAGAAAACACGACCAAACCTAAGATTTTGATCAGACAAATAAAACAATGCAGCTTACCTTAGGTAGGGCGTATTTGGGGTGTTAATACCTTCCCTTTACGCAACCAGTCTCCGTACCCGATCTCTGAGACCAGTTAGGGTTCCTAGTGACCATAATACTAGGTGGTGACTCCATTCTATTTTTCCACTGATAAGAGATAAGAATTCCCTTGTCTCCCCATATTTTCCAGATACACACATCCATGGAGTGTGGAGGATGATCGCCGCGACGCCGCACACGTGCGACAAAAGGATAGGTGATTTTTAGCCAATTTTGGCACTAATTTCTTCCCCCTTAAAGCTTGGAATGCACCCTTATTTATAGGGGGTGGAAGAGAAACACTTTGTCTTTATTAAGGACAAATATTGGCCCTTGATTCGAACAAGAAGGATCCCAACCATTGGTTCAAAGTTGCTATCATGGCATAAAAAAGTTAATAGCTAAAGGTTGCCTGAGTTGTCCATTTTTGGAGTGGCGTCGTGGCGGCTGTAGGTACAGTTGACTAGCGAGACCTACTATAAGGTGTAGTACAATGTCAGGCTATCATGGTGGTGTATGATTTGTCCGGTTTGGTTGAGAGATGAAGCATTCAATGTTCTTGAAAAGCAGACACCTAGACAGTTTTTTCAGGTGACTAGAAAAAAGAAGATGAGCAATAACCAGACGATGCATCGTGTGGTCTTTTTTTTTGCTGTTCAAAACGGTGTTGTTTTGGACTTTTTAGGGTTCTAATTTAAGGATTTGGCCAAAGTTTAGTTTAGTCCTTTGGCTTTTAATTGCTTTCAATTGCATCCCTAATTGGCCCTAAACTTTCAATTTTATGCAATTTTGCCCCTGACAAACTTCAATATCAGCCCCAGATTTCAACGAATTTTTTCATTTTGGTAATTGGTTTTGGATTTATTCAATTTCACCCTTGATTTCAATCAATTGGGTCCTAGAGTTCGGCGCCTTTTTCAAAATGATCCTTGGTTCTGAATTTCTTTAATTTAACCCCTAATTGTCCTCAAAATTTTGATTTTCTTGCGATTTTACCCCTGATTTGAACCAATTGACTTTGTAAAAATTTGATTTGATCCTCTAAAATTCCAAGTTGGCTCTCAAACTTATGTTTTCACCAATTAGATCCCTAACAAAATTAATTTTACCCTTGATATTCACCATGATTGCTTTCTAGCTACAAGCATAATTGTCAAATTAAATTAAGAAACCAATTTGAAAATAACCTCGATTACTAGGTCAACTTGTGGGTTACTATGCCAATTATTTTAGCCAAAATTATATTATTTCAATCTTAAAATAAACATTCTTGTAATTGACTCGGTTAAGTTTGAAACAGGTTTGTTCAGGTCAATTAAATCACTGACAACTTGGTAGGTCAAACAAGTTTCAATTTAACTGCTTACACAATTGTGGATATCTAGACCCATAATCGCTTCCTTGTAATAGAATGTAGGAAATTTCTACAATAAAGGAATCAACAGGCAACAATTCTCTAACTTATAGTAATATCAATTACATCCAGGCAACTACAAACAACATTATGTGAATGTTAACAGAACGAACTTACATATTTTTTTTTTCGTGTTCTTGAGAACAAATAGCATATTAATTGGCTGATCCTTTCACACAAACACACATTATCTTATTCTAACAAGTCACATTTCAATTGAAAATTAAATAATGACATAATACGAAAGGTTTTCTTATTATACAGTATTGAGTAGTTGATTTTTTTGGCTCCACCACTGTATACTATAGAAATGTTTTCGTCTTTGACCCGTTCTAAAACTAGAGCTCTAGTGGTTCCGCACTTGATAGGCTAATTGCATGCGTTCAATGATTCAAAGCACGATCAAGTGAATCCAAGCCGAGTTTCCTTGAGTCAAGAGAGATGGAAGTCAAGTAATTAGAGGAACGCGTTAGGCCAATTTGGATGTCAGAATCATGGAATCAAAGTACCAAACTAACTATTTGGGATAAAAAAAAATAGTTGTTTCAATCACTACACACATATCCAATGCCAGTGCTTAACTTATCTTCACAAAAGACCCACTAATTACAGTAAAATACTTGATTGTGAAGTAGATTGATTTGAAACCAAATTAATGATTATTATAGGATGCTATCCTACTAGTTCCTAAATAATCAAAGCTTTTTTTTTTTTAAGAGACTCACTAATTAAAGTTAATAAACTATTTCTTCAACTACTATGTATGTCCATAAGGCACCATGCAATAAGCCTCCCTCTGAACGAAACATAAAATGGGGCTCTTAATTAGTAAAATCATGCATGAATTTAAAAAAAAGGAAGACAACTTATAACTAGGCTCTGAAAATAATTATATAAATTATTCCTTTAAATTAACTAACCAGCAAATTAACATTTTTTAATTAGCATTGCCTTGAGATCCCAATTCATGAAAGTTTTTGCACTTTCAATTTACTCAATCAAGAAAAAAGAATACCCAAATTTCACACCTTTTCTTATTTTTTTTTACTATATAAACAGTTGGTGCCATTTGGTATGAGAATGTAGCACATGAAATATTATTGAAGACCAAGAAATTTCTTGGAACCTTTTTATACAACCTAGGACAAGTAACTTCTCCTAGTCAAGTCTATATCTCATAAATTTGAAAGATAGCAGCAGACAAGGAAATCCCACATGACATATTTTTCTTCAAATTAATAGTAATCTAATCCAAAAAAAAAAAATTGTTAAATGGTTATTGGAGGTATTCTTCAGAGTGATTATGAGATTCTATGCTGATTTCAAGTACCTATCCTGGTATTCTACATCTAGCTAATTTTCCTTATAAATCCACTAACCCATGAGTTTATCACTATAACATACTAGACAAAAAACTTTCTCCAAAAATGACAAGTTATTGGCGAGTAGCTTGTTGGTTTTCATTCCTACCCTTCGTATCTCCAGCAAACTCTAGTTTCACACCATTTTCACAAACTTCTTCTCACCCTTTCTTGGGCCAACATTGCAGTATCAGTGAAAAAACAGCCTTGCTCCAACTCAAAAGGGATTTATCTGCAGCCAAACCTGAATCCTCTATTCCTCTCCAGCCTTCCTCAGGTTCTTTGCTGACTTCATGGAAGCCTAACACTGATTGTTGCTCATGGGAAAGTGTCAATTGCCATGAAGTTACAAAACATGTGATTGGCCTTAACCTTAGGGGTCACAACCTTTCTGGTCTTGTTAATTCAATCAAGTTTCTTAACCTCCCCTACCTTGAAAGGCTGAATCTTGTCAACTGCAATATTGGAGAAATCCCGAGTTTCGTGCAGAAACTAGGTGGGTTGGTTGAGCTTGACCTTTCTATCAACAAAATCCATGGCAAAGTGCCTAAATGGATTTGGCTGTCAGAAAGCTTAGTTTACTTAAATCTGTCTAACAATTTCTTGGATGGATTTGAAGCACCACCTTCTGCTCCATTTTTAAGCTCTTTGACCTCTCTCGATCTTACCTCCAATTTAATAGAAGGATCGATTCCAACTCTACCAATCTCTATCAGCTTCCTCTCACTTGCAATGAACAACCTCACTGGAGAGATTCCTGTATCATTATGCAGCTTGAGCAACCTGACAATCTTGGATGCCTGTTATAATTACATGTCAGGCCAAATTCCAAAATGTCTTGAGGTCCTTGGTGATACCCTCATCGTACTAAATCTGCGGAAGAATAGATTTTCCGGATTGATGCCCTGGAATTTCACTAATGAATGCAGCCTCAAGACACTCAACTTATATGCTAATCAGTTGACAGGGAAAATTCCAGTGTCTCTGAAGCACTGTAAACGCCTTCAAGTTTTAGACCTTGGAGATAACCAGATTAACGACACTTTTCCTTCCTGGTTAGGGGTGCTTCCCGATTTGCGTGTTCTTATCCTACAATCAAATAGTTTGCGTGGTCCCATTGGTGAGCCATTGACATCAAATGACTTCCCAATGCTTCAAATCTTGGATCTATCCTCGAATTATTTCACAGGAAATTTGCCATTGGATTACTTTGCAATATGGAAGTCAATGAGGATCAAGTTGAATGGGTCACTAATGTATATGGGATCTTACTATTACAGGGAGTGGATGTCAATAACAAGCAAAGGACAAAGAATGGATGATATAAACATCTTAACAATTTTCAATGTCCTAGACCTGTCAAACAATCTTTTTGAAGGAGAGATTCCTGAAGTGATTGGTGATCTCAAGTTGCTAGAGGTGCTCAATCTGTCTACAAATAATCTGATAGGTGAGATCCCAATATCTCTATCAAAGTTGACATTGCTTGAGTCCTTAGACCTCTCAAAAAACAAGCTCATAGGTGAGATCCCAATGCAACTATTAAGCTTGACATTCCTATCGGTTCTCAACCTTTCTTATAATAGGTTAGAGGGGAAGATTCCAATAGGGAATCAATTTTCTACCTTCGCTAATGATTCCTACGAGGGAAACATTGGGTTGTGCGGGGTCCCATTGTCAAAGAAATGTTATGATGTTGAAGATCATCAGTCATCAGGAGCTCAACGAGAAAGCATCCTTTCGGATCCAGGTAGTCCATTTAGTTGGGAATTTGCTTTGGTTGGATATGGATGTGGGGTGCCTGTGGGAGTTGCCGTTGGTTACATCTTGTTTTGGAGGACCAAGAGATGCACTAAGTGGATTGAACAATCATTCAAGGCAAAGAAACGGCAGAAAAATGAACAGAATCGAAGAAGAAGAAGAATGTTCTAGTAGATGGAACAAATGGTAGAAATATGTATAATATGTTTTTTTTTTTTGATAGCATAGCATGGTTGGATAAGGTAGGATCAAACATGTATAATGTAATTGTGGCATATAAACAAATAAGAGAACAAGTCACAAATTCACAGGGCTCAGCTTCAAGTCAAATTCCAAAGGTAAAGCCAAATCAGAGAATTAACCATAAAATAGAACCAATGCGCAAACACGTCCAAAATACATCTCATCAAATCATCAAATTTCCACTTCATTCTTGAGTGAGAGTATGCATGTGTGTTGGTTGATTGACAAGGAAGCAAATCCATGAGGAGAGTTGCTGATGAGAGAATCGGAGAGCAAACCCTTTAGTTCTAAACTCTTACCACTGAGCCACCTTCTAGATAGTTTAATTAATTCATGTATTGCTACTTAAAGACGTGTTCCAAAGAGGTAGGAGAGTATAAAGATTCTCCCCCAAATTAGCAAATAGAGATAAATCTCAAATTAATCTCTCAGCTATAAAATTAATTTTCAATATAGTTCTCATACTTAAACTTTTATGAATTTGATCCTCAAAGTCTAATTTATTCCCCAATCCTCAGTCGGCCTGTATCCATAAGTGAACCTATTGAATAGTGGATTGGGATTCTTAGAATCCCGATCTGCTAGTTTTTAATTCTGCAGATTACTCAAAAACACAAAATATTCTTCAACAAGCCCATAATACAGACCTCAAATCAATTCGTTTAAGTCCAACTAACACCCTAATACATCAATTTAAACTCCTAAATTATTATATCATCAAAATCAAAACAAAACCTTAATTTTTTCTTTAATCTTTCCATAATCAAACCATAATTGAAAATAAAAATAAGGAGGGAGGTACTTGCTCTTCAACCCTTCTTGAAACCAAAACTCAAGTTAAACCGAAATTCCTTAATGTATATGGGTGTAGGTCACGGTGTAAAAAGGAAAAAAAAAGGAGGAAAACCATTCTTCTTGCAACCTTTTCCTTATATACCTAAGTTTGTTTAGGTTTGGTTAGGCTGGACCTTAGGTTTAGGTTGGGTCAAGACTATGGGTCTTACAGAAATTGATCACTGAAAAGTTAAATCAAACCACTGATAATTTTTCTAATATTTGGATAAACATGATAGGTTGTTAGATACTGTACTTGATTTTTAAATATAAATCAATTAATTGTTGAATTGAAAATAAAATAAATTGTTTAATTTATTTAATCATATTTTATTTGGAATTATTATTTATATTTGGAACAACTTATTAGGAAACCTAGTGGGTCATATACATAAGAATCATTGCTTAGAAATTAAAATGGAATAATTAATCAACTATGATTTGGTTGTAAATAAGTTTTAGAGATTGAAGACTAAAATATAATTAATATAGGGGATTACAATTTTAGACCTAAAACAATAAAGTAGGGACTTGATTGAATAAGTTTCTAAAATTATCCTAAAATAATATATGTGCTATTATTTAAGGGGCAAAATGATATTTTATCATTTATAGGGTTTTCAAGTTTTCATATATATAGAATGGTATGCCTCTTATTTTCTATACGATAGTGAAAAACTACATTAATTATTGAAACATCTGAAACATGAAATAAAAGAACTAGGACTTAAAGGTATAATAATCTCTCTTCTAAAAAGATTAATGAGATTTCTTACTAATGATTCATATGGGTTACTATTAGAGGCCGCATACTGGGATGACTTGTGATCTATGACAACCAACTAGTTAAAGTTAAAAAGAACATTTGATCTTTAAGTAATTTTTGTATAAACCCTGAACGATTCTAAATTTTTCTAGTAAGATCTTAGGACTCCCTAAAAAAAATATTAAATTTACCTTTTTGTTGCGTATATGTTTTTTGAGAAACCAACAATTAGAATATTATAATGTATGATGTATATTGTGTGTGTAAAAAGAGAAACCCAAATTTTAAATGTGCTAGATTAAAAAAAAAGAGAATAAAAAATGCAAGTTCATTCTAAAATAATGTGTTGGTAATTACTGGATGTAATTTTATATTACTATATGCTGAAAAGAAGGTGATAATAATAGTGTTGTTAAAAAAATAAAATTTTATAATAATTTTCAGAAGCCTAGTTATAAGTTGTCTTCCTTTTTTTTAAATTCATGCATGATTTTACTAATTAAGAGCCCCATTTTATGTTTCTTATAGAGGGAGGCTTATTGCATGGTATTTTACCGTAATTAGTGGGTCTTTTGTAAAGATAAGTTAAGCACCGGCATTGGATATGTGTGTAGTGATTGAAAACAACTATTTTTTTTATCCCAAATAGTTAGTTTGATAGTTTCATTCCATGATTTTGACATCCAAATTGGCCTAATGTTGAGAGAACAAAGATCATAGTCTCCTATTTAGAATAGGAGATACGTAGATATTAGCCTTCCTATTGAAATTATGTTTCCTACTGTAATTATGTTTCCTACTTAGAATAGGAGATCTGCAGAATTCTTCTTTCCAACTGTAAAGCAAAAGCCTTGTATAAATATGTGATATAGTATCAATAATAAATCACTCCATTGAATTCAATCTCTTCTTTATTAATTTACATGGTATCAGAGTAGGACTAGAACCCTGCAGCTTCTCTACACCGTAATCTCTCGTGTAGCACCCATTCTAATTCAGCTATCATGGCCAACCAAGAAAGTTCTATCATTGGCAAGAAAATTACCGATCCTGGCTTTTCTACAAACCCAGAAATTCCTGCAGAACTTCTAAAAACAAATCTCTCAAATCCATACTTCACTCATCATTCAAATCATCCAGGTCTGGTCTTGATTTCTAAACCCCTGAATGGGGACAATTATTCAACTTGGAAAAGGGCTATGACTCTAGCATTAAATTCCAAGAACAAATTGTGTTTTGTCAATGGCTCGATCAGAATCCCTTTAGAGGAGACTGATCTTGAAGGTTATGCCGTATGGTTTAGATGTAACGATATGGTTCACTTATGGATCATTAACATTGTCATTCTGGAGATCTCAGACAGTGTGATCTACTACTCTACAGCTCAAGAAGTTTGGGAAGATCTTCATGATCGATTCTCTCAAAGCAATGCACCTCGTATCTTTGAGATTCAACGAGATATTGCTTGTCTTTGACATGACCAACTTTCTATCTCATCCTATTATACAAAACTGAAGGGCCTGTGGGATGAATTAGCCTCCTACAACGACACAGTCCATGGAGCACAACAAGATCAACAAAGGTTAATGCAGTTTCTGATGGGGATGAATGACTCCTGCACTGTTATTCATGGACAAATTCTCCTAATTAGTCCACTCCCATCTGTTCATCAAGCCTATTCCTCCGTCTCTCAAGAAGAGAAGCAACGTCTCTTAAGCTCAATGCACACTGTAAATGACTCTGTTGACAGTGCTGACATGGCCGTCCGCAACAACAGTGGCAAGACCACCTCATTAACAGGTACAGGAAAATTTGAACGTTCTTATCAATCATATGGGACACATGACTTTCGATCGCAACCAGAGACTTTCGCACGCAGACATGACCAAGACAAACGTCGTTTTGGCTCTAGAAAGGGATGTCCTTTTTGTTCCCACTGTGGAGAACCAGGCCACTGGGTTCAAACATGTTATGAGCTGAATGGATATGCAACTGGCCATCCCAAAGCGAGGCATAATTTAGGCTCAAAGCGTTTTGGCAACAACAACAGATCTGTAGCTAATCATGTGTCAGAAGATTTTTCTAAAGAAGATGACAAATCAGTGGTTGGCATCTCAAAAACTCAATTAAAGCAGCTCTTATCACTTCTTAATAAAAAAGAAGGACCTAGCTCCCAAGCACATGCCGTAACAAAGCCAGGTTTGCCTAAAATCGCTTCTTGCAATTGGATTATTTATAGCGGGGTGACAGATCATATTTCCTCTTCATCAAAATCTCTTTTGCATACAGATAAAAATTGTTCTTTGCCTTCTGTTTTGTTGCCTAGCGGCCAAAAAGCCAAAATCGTTAACCAAAGGATCACTGCCTCTGAATTCTGTTTATTATCTCCACAATGTGCTTTGTGTACCCACATTCAAAGTTGATCTAATGTCAGTAAGTCGTTTGACAAAAGGGATGAATTGCTCAATAACTTTTTTTCCTTATTGGTGTATTTTGTAGGATCTGGTTACGAGGAGGACGATTGGTTTTGGTAAACAACGTGACGGATTATACTACTTGGTGGCATTAGCAACGAAGACATCTACGATCAACTCCACCTCACCAAAAAAAAACCTACCAGCCTGCAATACCACCATCCCATCAACCAATCTGTGGCATAATCGCCTTGGTCACATATCACCTCATCGCCTCAATTTAATTGCCAAGAATTTTTAAAATTTTTCCGCACAATTTCATGATGTGTGCCCTATCTGTCCATTGGCTAAACAAAGTCACTTACCTTTAATTCCTAGTGTTATTTCTTCCACAAAACCTTTCAAAAAAAATTCATTGTGATATTTGGGGTCGTTATCGACACCCTTCTATTTCTGGTGCTTATTATTTCCTTACCGTCGTTGATGATTATACATGTTTTACATGGATTTTCTTAATACGACACAAAAATGAAACATAATCACTCTTAAAGTAGTTTTTTAGCTATGTTCATACTCAATTTGACTCTCACATTAAGATTTTCCAAAGTGACAATGGTGGTGAATTTCTCTCACTCCGTTCTTTTTTTCAAGACACCGGTGTCATCTTTCAACATTCTTGTGTTTACACGCCCCAACAAAATGGGGTTGTGGAACGCAAACATCGTCACATCTTACAGGTAGCCCGAGCTCTAAAATTTCATGCTCACCTTCCCGTCCAATTTTGGGGCGAATGTGCACTTACTTCAGTACACATCATCAATTGACTCCCTTCTTCCACCCTTTCTTTCAAAACTCCTTTCGAACTTCTCTACTCCAAATCACCCTCCTTTTCCTATATTTGTGTCTTTGGTTGTTTAGCCTACGCTACTAACGTCCATCCTTCTCACAAATTCGACAATCATTCCATACCCTCTGTAAACACCCAAGAGAAAATATATATATATATATATATATATGTATGAATTGATGACTCAGTTTTCGGTGCTGATTTCTGGATCGGAAGTGACGCAGTTTTGGCTGTCGATTTCTGGATATGAACTCTTGAAATAAGTGTGGTGATGAATGTGATTTAAAAATACAAATGTACTGATTTGTGACCATTGATGTCTTAGGTGGTGCGGTCGGGATTGGACCATCGTCAAGACAAGAACAACCCACAGGTGGAGCAGGTAGGTGACTTGCACCCTCCTTTTTCATACGTTGAATAATGAAATACTTTAACGTGAATATTACCATATTGTGTTAGAACCGATATTAGATTGTCAAATGCTTAAATGTTGACAAATGGTTTATTAGCTTCGGCTAATAGTATCCGAATGGATGACCGGGACAAACGACTGATTAGCTTCGGCTAATGGCATTCGAATGGATGGCGAGGATAAAAGAATGATTAGCTTCGGCTAATGGCATCCGAATGGATGGCCGGGACAAAGCATGATTAGCTTTGGCTAATGGCATCCGAATGGATGGCCGGGACAAAGAATGATTAGCTTCGGCTAATGGCATCCGAATGGATGGCCTAGACAAATAAATGATTAGCTTCGGCTAATGGCATCCAAATGAATGACCGGGACAAACGATTGATTAGCTTTGGCTAATGGCATCTGAAGTGGATGACGAGGGTGAGTGAATGGTTAACCTCGGCAAATGATGCCTTAAGAGGATAGCCGGGTTTAAGATTATGGTTGATTGCAAAAAATTGGTGCATCTATATGTACTACAAGCTGTTTATACCAAGTACATGAAGAAATTATAAATGTTAATGCTTAATTTAACTGCCAGACTGTTTAGTTACCATTATTATTATTATTAAGTAATTGCATTCTCTTAAATGTTTTGTACTGCTGCAGGGACGTCACACCAACGAGATGTCTAGGGAACCCGATACACAGGAACCTACTTTTGCAAGGAATCATGTAGATGCATTCTAAATCACAATGTATTTTGTATGAATCAATGTACTGAATGTATAACTTTTATTAGATCTTTTTGTTTAAATTCATAATAGCTATTAGTAGGATAGGAATGCAAACTCATGTCTATGTATGTATATTTTTAATATGAACTTCTAATCATGCAACCATAATATTACGTGTTTATGTAAGATTCACTTTTAAATGAAATGTTGATTGTATGGATTGTATTTTGATGATGTGAGGGATCAGGTTCGCTGATTACCGGCACCATTTGTGTTAGGTATATATATAATAATAAAAAAAAATTACTGTTGTTTTGGGCTTGAAAAACCGGGTTGTTACACCCTCAGTTTCTATTGGATATCTCATTTGTCAAAAAGCATATAAATTATTCGATTTGTTAACTAAAAAAATTTTCACCAGTCGTGATGTGTGATTTCATGAAAATATTTTTCCACATGCTTCTGTCCAACCCAAATCAACCATCTCTCCTCCACACACACCTTCTGGTCCTATTCCCCTTATATCCCATGATATAAATTCCTTTGATTTTGGTTCTTTTACTTCCACCTCCAATTCAACCATCTCTCCTCCCATTCCACCTCCAGTTTCCCCTTCACCTACACCATTGTCCCCTGTTCCCACTGATTTAGCTCCCACCACACCTGCCACCGATCCACCATCTCCACAACCCATGTCCACTCTACAAACCTACACCCGCCGCCCTAAACCTTTCGCCCCATATGAGCCACTTATCGATCATCAAGATCCATCTCAACTCACCTTCTCTACTCCTCCTTCACTATCACCTGATCAACCTCCCCTACAACCCCACCCTTCCCTAACCGATCATCCTCCCCAGCTCACCTCTGACGCCACTCTGCTTCGTCGCTTCAGCAGACACACTATGCCACCAGCCAAGCTTCACGATTACTTTTGCTCCAATATTTACTCCCACCAATCGGCCTCCTCACTACCAGGTCCGAATAAAGGTACACGTTATCCACTGGCTAATTTTGTTTCTTATCACCGCTATACACCTGCAAATCAATCTTTTGTTGCTCAGCTCCATACTGTCACAGAACCCAAATCCTATTTTGAAGCTGTTGCTCACCCTGCATGGCAGGAAGCCATGCATAATGAATTGCAGGCTTTTCAGGAAAATGGATCTTGGTCCCTCACACCACTCCCGGCTGGCAAGACATCAATTGGTTGTAGATGGGTGTATAAAATTAAACACCGTTCTGATGGTTCTATCGAGCGCTACAAAGCACGCCTGGTCGCCAAGGGGTTCACACAACCGGAAGGTGTGGAGTTTCACGATACCTTCTCTCCCACGGCTAAAATCATCTTTGTCCGCTGCTTACTTGCCTTGGCCGCTTCTTCTAGTTGGTCTCTCCACCAAATGGATGTCCACAATGCTTTCCTCCACGGTGACTTAGCCGAAGAAATATACATGTCACCACCGCCAAGTCTTCAGCGACAGGGGGAGAACCATCTTGTTTGTTGCCTTCATAAGTCATTATATGGGCTGAAACAGGCATCTCGCCAATGGTTTGCAAAGTTTTCAGAAGCAATTTGCTCTGCTGGATATATACAATCTCGTGCTGATTATTCCTTGTTCACCAGCAAACAGGGTGAGTCCTTTACTGCTCTTCTGATATATGTTGACGATATTCTCATCACTGGTAATGATCCGGCTAGAATTGTTGCAAACAAACAATTTCTGCATAACCATTTTTGTCTCAAAGACCTTGGCATTTTGAAATATTTTCTTGGAATTGAGGTTTCGGCTTCCAAGAAAGGGATTTTTATTTCCCAGCGTAAGTATGCACTAGAGATCATTGCAGATGCAGGCTTGCTGGGTGCTGCCCCAATCAATACTCCTATGGAACGAGGGTTGAAATTATCAGACAAAGGCACCTTGCTCAAAGAACCAAACCAGTACAGAAGACTGATTGGCAGATTAATTTACTTAATTGTTTCAAGGCCAAACATAACTTATGCAGTATATGTCTTGAGTAGATTTATGCATCAACCCCGGAAAGATCATATGGAGGTGGCTCTTCGGGTTGTTCATTATCTAAAAAAGGCACCCAGCCAAGGATTATTCTTCTCTTTAAATAGTGACTTCAGGTTAAGGGCTTATTATGATTTAGATTGGACATGATGCTCACTCACTAGGAGATCCATAACGAGTTATTGTATTTTTCTTGGATCATCGTTGATATCTTGGAGATCAAAGCGACAGAAAACAGTCTCACTCTCCTATCAATAACATAATAAAAAAAGAAAAATAAAAGAAAATAAAAGAACAAAAGTCGTTCCAAAAGACACCTATTTATTATTGCCGCAGAAAACTAAACAAGGGGAAACTAGATCAAATCAACTTGGAATTAGCTTAAATTTGATACTCTGATTACTGGGATCCTAATCATAGTACATATTAATTTTGGGGTCAATTGGATATTGTTTGCTTAGATTTTTAATTTTCGGTCTAATTAGGTTTGATTCATAATGTTTTTGTGTTAGCATACAACACCTTATCATAAATTGCTGAAATTTAATATTCTTATCTTGAGTTCTAGAAGTCCAAATGAGCTCTGGTTTTTTTTTTCCCCACAGCTTTCATGGAACAAAGGGCTCAAATTCTGATATAAGCAATGATGTTTTGGCCAGCCAACAATATCAAAAATCAGCCAACAATATCAGGAACCAGCAGCCAATAATGTCAAAAACCACCCACCAAATCAATGGTAGCCTACCAATCAATAGTTCTGAATCTTAGCCTATAAAAGGAGGCATTTGCCATGTATTTAGTCATATATTATTTTTCAGATCAAAATCATCTTCTTGCTTTCTCTCTTTATATCTTTGTAATGTTCAAGTTTTCTTTCATGTTATATTAAGCTCTTGTTATGCTTTTTCATTTCCTTTCCTATAATTAGTTAACTTATATCATGTTTATGTTCTTATGTTGTTTATTTATGTTTTTCTTCTTCATTATGTTTAGCTAAGTTAATTATGTCAAGGTGACAAGGTTTTACTAATGGTGTTAGAATAGGTATAATATAAACTCAACATGGACTTCAACGTTTATATCCAAGAAAGTTTGTTATTAACATGTTTTATATTACTAATTCTTAATACCTTGCTTATTAAATGGTTAATCTAGATTTGTGTTGTATAACACTTGGTACATCAAATGCTTGATCCTTCATAGTTTTCAGCCGACATCGTTGTTATGATAGGAACTTGATTTGTTGTTAACATAAGCTAGCAACATAAATGCCTGATGATATTTATAAGTATGGTGTTACTTAGATAAGATGATTAATATGATCATGTTAATACTTTATAATGAGCCATTAACAATAAATCATCTGATTGGAACTTCCTTTGTGTGTGGTTTCCAATTGAGTAATAAAAAGAGTTTATATTATATTTATTTGAAATACCATTAGTGGATCCTCTAACCTTGACATCTGTTTTATCCTTATTTAATCTTTTCATCATTATTACATCTCAAACTTCTCTTCAACATCAATATCATTTTATTGTTTGTAATTTATATAATTCACCTCCCTGTGGTTCGACACCGGTCTTGATGGGTTATTTATTACTTTGAAACTCCTGCACTTGGGATAAGACATCAACTCTTTGATC
>Ga0325401_1003460_pt1 | contig 14515 bp, 14 predicted proteins | sample PopdelMetagenome_FD_205666 | JGI IMG/M metagenome (GOLD analysis project Ga0325401, IMG submission 205666) | Populus deltoides microbial communities from Bellville, Georgia, United States - Xylem-PdKOR-R2 | ecosystem: Host-associated > Plants > Phyllosphere > Stem > Wood/Secondary xylem | place...
AATAAAAAATAATAATATTTATAATATAAATAATTGTATTAAGAATTTCAAGGATGATTACAACACAAATAATAATATTTTTTTATATCAATACTTTGAGTTATAATAAAAATAATAATATTTATAACAAAAATAATACTATTTTTTATATGAATACTTTGAATTATAAGAGAAAGAATAATACTTATAAAACACATTATTATATTAACACATGTGGTTGGGCGCGGACGCGTCTAGACCCAACTTGGGGTTGGGCGTGGATGCCTCCTCGCCCATTTTTGGGTTGGACGTGGACGCTTGATTTCAGACGAGCACGCATCCAGACCTAACTTGGGGTTGGGCGTGGACGCGTCCAGCCTCAACTTGGATGTGGGGGTGGCTAGCGCCACGTGGTGTTTGGGTTGCCATAGCCAACCGGGCAGCCTAAGCGCCAGCTGTCCTTGCCTGGGCAGCACCAAGTACCCACTCCCATGGCCTACAACTCCAACAAAACTTGTGCTGACCATTTTCTCTCCTCAATCATCCCTTCAATGTCAAATACACCCGAGCGAAAAGACAACTCCATCTCTCATATGTTGCCCTTGCAACTTTTTGTGTCAAGGGTTGGGCTACCATTACATTGCTTCAATTCACAGTGCTTTGTGTCTATATAAACAGTAATAGAAGCACTGAATCCTTTTATTATATTACGTAATGTAATTATAAAAAAGATAAAATTACTATAAAAAGCTAAAATCTTATTCAAATAGCATGGCATAATAGAATAATTTTTAAGTATCATTATAATTATTTCTCGATTTTATTTAAATATATAAAAAAATAAAAATAAGGAGGGCCTAGAGAATTAAGTCTGGCGTGTTTGGACTCGGTAAGATGGCCTATGCATCCCTAGACATGGTAGGATGGCCTCGTTGTGCCTCAGCATTGGAGTTTGGAGCTTAGACCTTAAAAAATTTGAAAGGTAATGGACAAAATGTCACCTTTTGCGACAATTTCTCATCTCTGGAGATGACGGGAAATCAGGTTAAAGTTCTTGAACTCTAGAAACTATAATTTCAACTTTTTCCCCCCTAAAAACATGAGAAAAAAATATACTTTTAAAATTTTATTTTCAACAACAAAACCTAATTTTATTGGCATGAAAACTCAAAAAAAAATCAAATAAACTTTTTTAAATCTCAATCAGGATCATTAAAGGTAAAAATTACCTGTATTAAGTTCTTTCTTCTCTTAAAAAAGAGTTTGTAAACATTAAAATCAGGGCTATTGTTCCTGAAATTTGATTTTCTAAGAACTCTCTCTCTTGATAACATTCTCTCAGATGCAAAGCATGTGAAGTTTTGTTATTGAAATATAAATGTAAAAAGTTACAGGAATCAAAGTGCATTGCAATTTGAATTCTAAACATGAAAAAGGTCGGTTTGAGGCCAATATCAATCCCTATTCTTTCAAAGAAAAAATTATACAATGTCTCTCTAATCAATTTTTTTTATTGTTTACCAAAACATATATTACTCTAGATTGAAACAGGATAATAATATGATTATCCTTGTCAAAAAATCTTATTAAACGTGCAGTTGAGGGTGAGATTATTTTTTTTATAAGATACATTTGGCATTGAAAAAATAATTGAGAACAGAATGGTTCATTCGGGTTTTTCGAGTGGCGGTATAAATATTGATTAATTATTCAGGGCATAAATTTTTAACCTTTAGGTTGGGGTTTTTTTTATCCTTTTTTTTTTAATGAAATAGTTCAAATACAACTTTGAAATTCTGAATAGTCAGCATGAGTTTTAAGGGGGTAAACAGAAAAAACAGGGAAGAGGAAAGAAAATAGGTCTGGCATGCTTGCCCAAACCCACTTGAACTTGGTCAGGTATGTTTAATAATATTATTATATTCATTATTATTAATATTATTACTATCAAAAAAACCATAAATTAAATTTTAATTGTAAAATTAAAAATTATTATTATTATTATTAAATTTCAAAAAATATATATTATTACTATTGAAGAAAAACCATAAATTTGATTTGAAAATTAAATTAAAAACTATAAGAACCTGGATCATGCATGTTTAATATTATTATTAATATTATAAATATTATTATTATTAATAAATTTTTTAAAAAATATTATTATTATTGAAAAACAAACCATATATTTGATTTAAAGGGTAAAATTAAAAATTATTAATATTAATATTATTTTTATTGTTACTATTTTTTATATAATTTTTAATAAATTTTTTAAACAAATATTATTACTATTGGAAAAAAAATAGTAACAAGGTCTGACGTGGTTTCAGATCCAAGGGTGCTTGGGTCTAGCATAGTTTCCAGATCCAAGTTTGGTTAGGTCTGGCATGGTTCCAGACCAAAGGACGCTTGAGTCTGGCTTAGGGGTGAGCAAAAAAATTAAAAAACTGATTAAACAAAAAAATAATCGGTTTTTTCATTTTTTTTACTCAATTAACGGAATTGAACCAAACTGAAAATAATCAGTTTGAACTGGTTTCAGTTCTGAATTAAAAAAAATCAGTTTGGTTGTTTTTTAAGTAAAAACTAAACCGAACCAAAAATGTTCACCCCTAGTCTAGCTTAGTTGTTAAATCTTTGTAAACTTGGGTCTAGCATATTTAATATTATTATTAATATTTTAAATATTATTATTTTCATTACTATTAATATAATTATTAATAAATTAAAAAAACATTATTACTATTGGAAAAAAAATGATTTGAAGGGTAAAATTAAAATTTCTTATTATTATTAAAATAATTGTTAATAAATTGTTTTAAAAAATATTATTACTATTTAAGAAAAACAATAAAATTTAGTTTGAAGGGTAAATTTAAAAACTATAAGAACTTGAGTCAAGCATATTTAATATTATTATTAATATTATATATATTATTATTTTCATTATTATTAATATTTTTAATATAATTATTAATAAATTTGAAAAAAATATTATTACTATTGAAAAAAAATTCAATTTGAAGGGTAAAATTAAAATTTATTATTATTAATATTAAAATAATTATTAATAAATTTTAAAAAAATATTATTACTATTGAAGAAAAATAATAAATTTGATTTTAAGGGTAAAATTAAAACCTATAAGAACTTGGGTCAAATATGTTTAATATGATTATTATTAATATTATATATTATTATTATTAATAATATTATATATTATTATTATTATTATTATTAAATTTGAAAAAAAAAATAATTACTATTGAAAAAAAACAATAGTTTTGATTTGAAGGGTAAAATTAAATTTTTTTTTTATTGTTGTTGTTGTTATTTTCATTATTGTTAATATTATTTACATAATTATTAATAAATTTAAAAAATAATATTATTACTATTGAAAAAAAATAGTAATAAGGTTTAATATGGTTGCGATACCCAAGTATACTTAGGTTTGTCATGGTTACAGACCTAAGGACATTTGGATCTGGCATGATCATTAGAACCAAAGAGCTTATAAAAAAATAAAAAAATAAAAAAATAAATTAATTAATTAAGATTTCTGTTTATGATACTTTAAGGATAATTTAAATTTTTTTTATAAAAAATAAAAAATAGTTATAAAAAAATTAATTAGAATTTATGTTTACAGTACTAAAAGATAATTTAAATGTATTTTTATCAAAAATAAAAAATTATAAAGAAACATTAATTAGCATTTTTGTTTATGATACTTTAAGGGTAGTTTAATTTTATATATATATATATATAATAAAAAATATATAAAAAAATAAATAATTAGCATTTCTATTTAAGATACTTCAAGGGTAATTTAAATATTTTTACATAAAAAATAAAAAAAAATATTTAGAATTTCTGTTTAGAATACTTCAAGGATACTTTAGATGTTTTTTTTTTATAAAAAGTAAATTATATATATAAAAAATTAATTAGACATGACTATTAGACTCAAAACGCTTGAGTTTGGCATGACCACCAGACTCAAGGTGTCCAAGTTTGTTGAGTTTGGCATGATTGTCAGACCTAAGGCTTTTAAGTTTTGCTTTGCCACTATACCCAAATGGCTTAAAACATTTTCTATAATCTTAATAGTTTTTTAACATTTGAAAAAAAATAGTATTTACTTAATGTGAAGGACGAACCAATATACTAGTTAACCTATTATATACTAATAATTCAGGCCTCCACGCATCTACTCTTTCCTCTTTTAAGCTAGATGCTTGAGAAGGCTCATCAGGTTTTTTCATTATTTAAAAGGGAGTTTTTATTAAAATTAATAATTGCAATGCTATTTGAAAAATTATTTAATTATATCATTTTTAAAAAATGAGATTAGATATTTTGTGCTTATATTTGAAACCATTGTTTTTTTATCAATTATATATCAGCCTAATATAGAAAAAATGGTAAAAACATTATACATTAATATTCAATGGGAATTAAATAGTCTTTTGATTGTTAATTTTTATATGGTTTTCATGGATGTTTTTTATATAGTCATATAAACATTATAAAAATATTTTTTTACTTTTGTTTGAAACTTTTTTCTATATTATAATAAGTTTTTGCTTTAAAAAATGTGTTTTAATAAAAAATAATTCAATAAAAAAACATGAGTTTCGCCTCTAGATATAACTTTTTTCACTACATGGTTTAAATTATTGAAATTCTTGTGAATAATTGGTTTGGTTATCTTGGATTTGTATATTAAAAAACAATATTGTTAATAAAAATAGATAATTTTTTCATAAGATCTTGGTGCTGATGTTTTGTGCTAATGTCTTAATTTGATTTCAAACCTTTTAGATTTCACCTAAAAACAACAAACTAAACCCTCATCTGAGATTGCGGTTTAAATAAAAATCGGTTAAAATTTATTTATTTTTATTTAAAATTAATTTTTTTATATATATTTGGATTATTTTGATATACTGATATAAAAAATAAATTTTAATAAATAAATAAATAAATTATTTTTATGTATTTATAAATAAAAAATACTTTGAATAATAACTATTGTCACACTCTCAAACATCTTTCGGTAGCAATAATAGAAACAAAACTACTACACCATTATATCATACCATTGCTAAAAATCTGAAAGGCATGGCTATTTTATTATATAAAATACATTGTTTATCCTTTCATATTTTACTACAAACCTGCTATTCAAGATTTTGTTTTTTTTAAATCAAATTTGTCCTCAAACTATTTTTTGTGCAATTGCATCTTTTTTTGGTTTAATTCAAGGGCAATTTAATTAAAATGGTTGATTATAAACAAAATTAAGCCAGGGAACCAAACTAGAAAAGACACCATAAATAAGTGATGTTTTCAAAGTTTCCACAATAAGTTTAATTTAATCCCCACACTTTAAAAATTATACATGTTTGGTCTCAAAGTTTATTTTTTTATTTTTTGGTTCTCGGAGTTGTTGAATTCCAGCGACAGAGAAAAAAATATAATAGACATCGATTTTGATCACCAAAACGATCGGTTTTTATTTCAAATAATTTTATTTGATGAGTGAATTTTATATTATGTGTTTTTTTTTTACATTAAAAGTGTTCAAAAAACAAATATGAGCTCGAGAATATTTTTGTTTTTGGGTTTCGGGATGTTTTTTGAGATTGTGGATAAATTAATATGTTTCTAGGGTGTTTTGGGTAAAAACATGGCTTTTTGGATAAAACAAACTATAAATTCTAAAATTTAGGCAAAATTGGACGACTGGACCTTAAAAAATGAATCAGACCCAACAACATTTGATCTTATATATATATATATATATATATTGAAAAAAAATATAAAAAGGTATTAATTAAAAAAATTAATACTTTTTTAAATTTTTTTCAAAATTATTTTTTTATTTGTATTTCTCTTTTATTTTGTTTATATAACATCTTTTAAATGACAATTATTTTTTAAATTATTTTGTATGTGTTTAATTTTTGAAGAAATTATTTAAATTTATCTATAATGTTTTTATGTTTTATATAAATAAAAAAAATATTTTTTTGGATAATATTTATAATATGTGTAACCTTATATAATATTTTTTTATTTAATAAATTTCTTGTATATATAGTTTTATTATCATTTAATTAAATAAAAAATTAATTTTAATAAATAAAATCATTCAACATAACTAAATAAAACATCCGTATTGGAATACCAAATATTTTAATCTATACAAGTTTATTAGTTTTCCATTTTTATTATCTTAATATCTTAAACCTTTTTTTTACATATATAATTCTTATTTTATTTAATTATATATATATATATATAAATTTTTAAATTTACACTTATAATTTATTTTTACAAATATATGATAAAAAATAACATGCATGTCAAATTTCTTTTATAAAAATAAAATAAAATATGTGACACGGGTCAAATAGCTTGCATAGCAAACTCTCGTCCATCGTTTAGCTTCCAGGGCGCACAAAACCACACCAGAAACAAAACTAATACCTACACTCTCCCTCCGCTCGCACGTTCGTTTCTTTCGCTGGAAACCTCAGAGAGCCGAAACGTTTTGTCTCTGACGCCAAAAACAGAGCCCTGAAACGGGTTCATCTTCTTTCCTTCTAACTTCCACCGATAAACCCTAAACCCAAGTTTTTCTCGAATTATTTAATTCACAAGTTTATTCACTAATTTTAATCTTTCTTTCCAGATTGGTCAATTAATCACGTCGTGATTTTTGTACAGATTTCAGTTTTAAAATGGTGAGTTAGGGTTTTCTTTTGTTATTATTTATGATTATTAGGTTTAATGAAGTTTCTTTTTTTTTTAATTTTTTCTTTTTTTGTAGCAACGAGATATTCGAAAATGGTTTATGAAGGCACACGATAAAGGCAATGACAATGCTGCTACCAATGCTGAGAAGAAACCTCCTCCAACTGAGCCGAAGACCGAAACACCTGTAGGCAATTTACCTCCTGGATGTTATGTTTTGATAAATGCTTGCTTGGTTGATTGACTGTACCTTAATTTTTTATGGGATGCATGTTTCATGTCATGGTTTTAGAGTATAAAGATTGAAGATTGGAATAAAAAGATTTGGCATGCTGATGGCTAATGGGCCTCATTTATTTTGCAAAGAAAAAGAAAAATGCAGAATTTGACTTTGGGAAGTTGAGGAAAACAGTATTTCGGACTCGGTTATTAGGATGTTTTGTTGCTGTGATTTTCTTTTATTGTTATTACTGTCTAATAGAGAGTGATTAAGCTGAATGGTTGTGTTAGGTTATGTTTTCTGGAGAAAGTATTTTGGATATTTAGAAATAGTATTTTTTTTTTTTAGTTCTTTTATTTCTTTGCTTCTCTAATAAGAAAGGGGAGTTGTTGATATGTGGTTCATTTATTTTTTTGGGGTATAATTAGGTGTGTGGAGGTCAAGAAGGTTCAGGAAGGAGGAAAACTAGCAAGTATTTTGCGGCAAATAAACAGAAGCAAAAAGAGGATAAAGAAGTAGAGGATCTTCCTGCTAAGAGGAAAGCTCAAAATGATGGTGTCCAATCTGTGAAACCCCCACCTTCTAAAAAGGTTCACAAAGTTGATGATGAAGAAGAAGATGATGACTTTTCCTTGCCCAAGAAGAAGAATGATGCTTCTCCTAGTAAGAAATTGAAGAGCAGTTCAGGCAGGGGAATTGCTCAGAAACCTGTACATGTTAACGAAAGTGATGAAGATGATGTGAAGGATACTGAATCTCCTCTGAAATCTGGTGGCAGAGGTCGTGGTGGTAGGGGTGTGTCTGGGGCACCATCTGGTGGAAGGGGCAGAGGTGGTGGACGCGGAGGATTTATGAACTTTGGTGAGAGGAAAGATCCTCCACACAAAGGAGAAAAGGTAAATGGAAAACGGGATTTGTCTGATTCAATTAATTATACCAATTAGTAGATATTTATGTTAACATCAAATCTAAATTGTTGGCATCAGGAAGTCCCTGAAGGTGCTCCTAATTGTTTAGCTGGTTTAACTTTTGTGATTAGTGGAACGCTTGACAGGTATTTCTGCTTGTAGATAAATGTATTGTACTTGGTTATATAGAAGAATATTGATATATTTTCTGTTTGTGCATGTTAAGATAATTTGGAGGTTGTCTTATATGGTGCACTTTTTTGCTGTTTTGACAATGCCTGTTGCAGTGTCATTTCCATGTGATAAAACTAACCATGTTTTGAATTTGGATCATGCTTACAGTTTGGAAAGAGAAGAAGCAGAAGACTTGATTAAAAGACATGGAGGTCGTGTTACTGGATCTGTCAGCAAGAAAACGGTCATCCACATTTCTATCCTGTTGTTTCTTGGATTTATGTGGCAGTGTTGGTATTTGATTAATACAATGTCTGTTTGCAGAGTTATCTTTTATGTGATGAGGATATTGAGGGACGGAAATCTTCAAAAGCCAAAGAACTTGGGTAGGCTACCTCAGATCCACACATGTATTTATATTCAAGTTTGTTATTGCTTTTATTTTATTATTACTATTTCTTCATGCAGCACACCTTTTCTTACCGAGGATGGGCTGTTTGATAAGATCCTCTCCTCAAAGAATTCAAAAGCCCCGGCACGAGAAGACTCAAAGGTGTCTGTGGAGAAAGTCGCATCTCTGCCAAAGAAAAGTCCTAAGAAAGCAGACTTGAAGAGTATGCTCCCAGTATCTTTATGTTTGTAATAATTATTTTATATTTTTTAATACAAGTATCATGGCTTCATTCTTTAGTGAGAAAATAATGTATTACACTGTGAGTTTGTTTTATTGTTGCATCATTTGTTTTGAAATTTTAAATTTTTTTAAATGTAAAAAAGCTGTTTATTCTGCAGGTAGCTCTTTGATGTCAAATGCAGCCCACAAAGATTTGGGTGCAGGTTCCCAGCAAGCAAAGCAGAAAGATCAAGCTATACAACGCTCATCCCTAATATGGACAGAAAAATATAGGCCAAAGGTTCCAAATGAGATGATAGGAAATCCATCACTGGTACGTGCATTAGTTGTTGTCTTCCAGTGACTTTTTCTGCTTTTGAAATTTGATATTATCTTTATTTATTCTTTAGAAGGAAATGAATTAAGATTTCACAATGTGATCCTCTTCAGGTTACTCAGCTCCATAATTGGTTGAAGAACTGGAATGAGCAGTTCCATGACACTGGAAACAAGGGAAAGGGCAAAAAACAAAACGATTCTACCGCAAAAAAAGCTGTTCTATTGAGTGGACCACCTGGAATAGGGAAAACAACATCAGCAAAGCTGGTCTCTAAAATGCTCGGTTTCCAGGCAATCGAGGTGGCATACTTTCTATGCAAATTTGTTGAACTATGGAAGTGTCTGTATTAATCAGTGCTTATTGCTTATGGTTTTTTTATTGTCTGTCTCCCACTTATTTGCTTAGTATTTACCATTCAGGTAAATGCCAGTGACAATCGTGGGAAGGCAGATGCCAAGATTTTTAAAGGAATCAGTGGAAGCAATGCAAATTGCATAAAGGAACTTATCAGCAATGAAGCTCTGGGTTTTGAGATGGATAGGTTGATTAATTATTATTGTTTACTTAACATTGTGAAAAATGCAGTTAAACTTTTACCCATTGATCGATCATCAATTGCAGGTCAAAGCATCTGAAAACAGTTTTGATCATGGATGAGGTAGATGGAATGTCTGCTGGGGATAGAGGTGGAGTTGCTGATCTTATTGCTAGTATAAAGATTTCCAAAATTCCTATCATCTGCATCTGTAATGACCGTTATAGTCAGAAGCTAAAAAGTCTTGTGAACTATTGCTTGCTTCTCAGTTTCCGGAAGCCTACAAAACAACAGGTCCTTTTTTTTGTTCTTTCTGTGTCTCTTGGTTTCAATATATAATTTTTTTGGTTCATTTCTTTCAATTTCAATGTAAATACATCAAGGACAGGCTTGATTTACTTTTGTGTTCAAGTTTATATGCTAGTGTCATCAGTTTCTTATGATAAAGGAGTTGTACTAGATGCCATTACTTTCTCTTTTAGCAGGTCAATACTTAAATAAGGTTTTCATGACAGTCAAGAACCATTTGTCAGAAAAATTGTACTCAGCTCTTTTTGTGTCCGAGCAGTGTTGTAGGAGGATTTGTGTGGAGATGTGCATGTTCTAAACCTATGGAATTTACATAAAAGCAGGCTATACCACAACTTGAAACTGCACACTGCACTCCAAGGGTTTAATCATTCCTCAAGACAATGCCCCCTAGTTTTGCTCAATGCTAGATATTATAGTTGATGGTATCATTTGCTACCTATATGGTTATGCTATGGAGAATGTTGCTTGGCAAACAACTCATTTTCTGTAAGTGAAAATTCAAATTTATTCATAAATATGCTTAGCATAATCTGGTCTTCAAGTGATCTCTAGTTTCCACTACACCGTGCCTCTGATTTCATGGAGTCACATTTTTTCTTCATGTTTGTGCATTGTGCATGTATATTAGCACCTGTGCATTTGTTCAAATGTTTTTAAAAAGCAAGTAACAATATTCCTTCGGAACATAATGGAATATGTTGTAATTTAGTGAGAGAGGGGAATAATTGTGCTAAATCATGCATTTCCACTTTGTGCTACAAGAATTAGTGTATGCATTTGTGCATGGTGTGCGCTCTTCTGTGTGACTGTAACACAGGAAGTTGTTGCCCCTAATGCGCTTAGTGCAATATAAATTTTTTGTACTCTCAGCTATGTGTTGATTATAGGGTTATACTTTAATCTTTGGGACAATTGCAATGGAATAATTTGTTATTAACAGTGATTTTGGTGTTTTGTAGATGGCAAAGAGGTTAACTCAAGTTGCAAATGCAGAAGGCCTTCAAGTTAATGAGGTTATTGTCTTGTTCAAAATTTTTGCTCTCTTAAATTGGTTTGGTGTGAGCATCCTTTGGTAGTTCATCTGTATTGTGCTCTTCTCACCGAATTTGAAGCTTCCAAATTATTTATTTTGGACGTTGCACTTACTGAGAATAGGAGTCTTAATGAAAATGGTCAGTGTTTGAAATTCTAAAGCTGGTTCTATACTTTTCCTAATGAAAGGCACCAACCGGTTGCAAGAATCCCAGGGCATCTACAAATCTGTAACAGAAAGCACATCAACAAAAATGATTTCTTCCTGTACAAAAAGTGAAGGTTTAATTAAATTCTAAAATATGGAGGTAACACCACCTCCTTAAAAGCTACCCTATTGTGCTCCCTCCACAATAGCCAAAAAAGAATTTTAAGAGATTATTGCAAGAGTTTTCTTCTGTACTGGAATGCATACCCCTGCAAGCCACACCTTTGGTAAAGGTCCCATACTTGGTTAGTCACCTGTTTCTTACATTTGCATTTTGTCGGGCACTAAATGGTGGCTAATAACCTTGCAGATTGCACTTGAGGAGCTTGCAGAAAGGGTGAATGGAGATATGCGTATGGCGTTAAACCAATTACAATATATGAGCCTCTCAATGCCAGTCATTAATTATGATGATGTAAGACAGCGCCTTCAAGGAAGTGCAAAAGATGAAGATATTTCACCATTCACCGCTGTGGATAAGTATGACTTGATGATCCAATTCTTACCTCTTCAATGCTGTTTTAGATGCTCTCTATTTAAAGTCATGATGTCTTAACTTGGAACAACTCTAAACTGGATTCTAGGAAAAAGAAATCATGCTGTGTCCTTTGTGATTTTTTTTTAATTGTGGAAACAAGCAAATTGTAATTCATAATATTTGAGGTTCCCAGCTTCTATGAGAAGGGGTGCCAGGTTGTTTCTTGTGTAAAACATGATCTAATATTGTCAGATCAGTCCTGTAGGCATGGAACAGGTTATTGCTTGCTAATGCAAAAGATAATGAACCATTTATCAATAAAAGAAAGGTAAACCTATGTTTGAAAATCTGTGATTTGACTTTTATAGATGAGTTATTTACGTCGCATGATCTGTTCTCCACTCCAATCTTTCCCTTTTTAATTTTTTCTTCTTGTTTCTTTCTCCTTCTGACTCAAGTGAATGGATGATAGCACCTGCAGCCAAGCTTTCTTTTTCTCCTTCTTGCTCTTAGAATAAGAATGAAAAAATGTGCTCAATGAATGCTGATCTTTTATTTCATTTTGTTTCTGTCTTTGTATGATTACGGATTTTATTCTTCCAGTATGCTTCTCATTGTCATCTTTGGTGTTAGGCTGTTTGGCTTTAGTGGAGGAAAGCTGAGAATGGATGAGCGGATTGACCTCAGTATGAGTGATCCTGACTTGGTCCCTCTTCTTATACAGGTTTTTTTTCTCATTTTTTTTTTAAATTCCATGAGAATTTTAGATTCTGAAGGTGGTTACTGAACATTTCTGGGTTTGCTTTAAACCACAGAGCATGCCAAATTCAAAATAAGGAGTGCTTTCTTTACCCCAATTTTTACTTGTGATGAAAGTCCTATGATAATGTTGTTAGGGTGGCATGGATCTTAGCCTTTCCAGCAGCCAGCAGAATCCTGCTGAGCCAGTATTTTAAGCTGAAAGTATTCTTCAATTGACTAAGTAGTTTCTTTTCAAAATTTAGCCATTGGTATTTTGGAGAAAAACACCATGATATTTCTCTGCTGATAGTAGTTAGAAATTTTCTGGCTAGCATGTTGAAATTTCTTAATTATTTCCTAAGATACCGCTGCAAAATTTTAATAATTTTTCTATGCAGCTTCATAAATATTTTTCATATTATGTTTTGAAACCTAAGTTGAATATGAAAAATTATGTGACAATACCGGAGATTACTCGAGTGATCCAAGTCATTATGTTAAGTGTTGTTCCCTGCTCTTGTTCCTGTTCCACACTGTTTATGTTCTGGGCATTTGTTTCATGTTCAGTCCCCAGGTCACTGGTTTGTCCTGTTCTTAAGTATGTGAAGTATGTTATACTTCAAGCTGAAGGGGAGAAAATAGATAGCAGGAAACAGGCAGTTGGTGGTAGTGAGCTTGTGAAAAATGGAAAATTGCCGTTAGGCTCTCTTTTTTGTGGAATGTCACTTATTGGACACCAACCCTCAATATGCTCTCTCTAAAAATACAAGTGGCATAATTAAAAATTCTCACTTTACTCAAAATCGTCATTTCTCCTCATAAAGGGCAAAGAGGTGGTTCTACATCTACATCCGCTGGACAACATAAAAAAAGATGAATGGATTTACATGATAACATTTCAATTTTCTCAAATGCAGGGCATTGTTATGTAACATAGCCCAAACCTCAATTCAATCATATTGAAAAAAGCAAAACAGGTTCAATGGAGAAACTTGTCTTCTGTGTAAAAGCTCAAGAGTTTTTCACCATTGCAAAAAACAGTCCATGTATCATAAATTATCTGCAGGAAGCTGATTCTGTAATTTGGCAGGAAAACTACATTAATTATAGGCCAAGTTCAATTGGTAAAGATGACAATGGGATGAAACGTATGAGCTTGATTGCACGTGCTGCTGAGTCTATTGCCGATGGAGATATAATAAATGTGCAGATTCGAAGATATCGACAGTGGCAGCTCTCTCAAACTGGTTCTCTGTCATCCTGTATCATTCCGTATGTATCACCATATTGCTCTGGAAACATCAAGAGTTCTTCATGTGTTTTTCTTGCTCTCTAATTGCGATTCTCTATTTTGGTTTGTAACCAGTGCTGCATTGTTGCATGGATCAAGGGAGACACTTGAACAGGTAATGAATGTCTCTTGAAGCTTGACATGCTTTGCCATCTCTGGTGAAGTTACATCAAATGGAAAGATTTTTAGCTAGTAGTTGGTTTTGATGTATGCTTATTTTGCAACAAATTTAGATGAATAGATTAAGTTGTGCTATGCTACAAACCGTCTGAAAAGCCTAAAATTCCCCTCCATTATGCCTCATGTCTGTTAAAGATTCAAACTGCCAAGCAGAGATTATGTTGAGAAAATTAAACAGATAGTCTGATTTGGTATCAATACAACTTTTATTCTTGCTTTCCAAAAGCAGTTGGCTACAGGCCTCCACTCTCATTATTAGCCAAGTCACATCTATTGTCAGATCAGAGGATCATTTATTTTCTTTTCTTTTTTCTTTTCCTTCATTTGCTTTCACTTTTGTCTTTATGGGATTTTCGTCTTGCACAGAATCCAATTAGTCTTCATGTTTATTTATTTTTTATTTGAATGAGTCAATTTTTAACTTCATCTTGCCTAGAAGTCTGACAAAAAAAATTGTTTGTAATAATCATTGCATCATTTTTCGACAACCAATTATTTTATGCCTGCACTAATGAGCTTATTACAAAAAAAGCTCAACTGCCTGCACTAATGCACTAATGAGCTCATTCTTTTATTTGTAAAAAGCTCAACTAAGTTACAATAAAAGAATGTTTCTATTTCTTTTCTGTTTCACTGTGTCCAACTACCGCTTTTTTTTTGGTGTTATTGCCTCATTCTTTTATTTGAGGATATGCTATATGGATTTTTCTGTCTGGTGAAGGTTCTGGAGAGCCTA
>Ga0325401_1003461_pt1 | contig 14511 bp, 14 predicted proteins | sample PopdelMetagenome_FD_205666 | JGI IMG/M metagenome (GOLD analysis project Ga0325401, IMG submission 205666) | Populus deltoides microbial communities from Bellville, Georgia, United States - Xylem-PdKOR-R2 | ecosystem: Host-associated > Plants > Phyllosphere > Stem > Wood/Secondary xylem | place...
GAGGCGCCCGGAGAGGTCAGGACGGGTGCGATGGGGTCGGAGACACCGTGTCCCGTCGATCCACGGCAGTCTCCTGCGGGTCCAGGGGCCTCAGGCTCCTGGCGGGTGAGGTCCGGAGAGGGCAGAGCCCTCTTCGGTCCCGAACGATCCGGAACGAGCGCTCACTCACATCAAGCCGCCGCACCGGACCTCGCCGCGCGCGCCGCCGCGTAGGCCGCCAGCCGGCGCGCCGCGGCCGGCGCGAGCCCTGCCCCGGCCTCGGCGTCGAAGCGGGGCAGCTCCTCGGCGAAGTGGCAGGCGCTGGTGTGGCCGGGGGCGATCTCGCGCAGCGGCGGGTCCTGTTCCCGGCAGACGGGGCGGGCGACGGGGCAGCGCGTGTGGAAGCGGCAGCCGGGGGGCACCGCCATCGGGCTCGGCAGGTCGCCGCCGAGGGGGGTGACGCCGCCGCGGCGGGACGGGTCGGGGCGCGGGATCGCGGCGAGCAGCGCGCGCGTGTAGGGGTGGCGCGGGTCGGCGAAGAGGGCGCGCTTGGGCGCCACCTCCACGATGCGGCCGAGGTACATGACCGCCACGCGGTCGGCGACGTGCTTCACCACCGCCAAGTCGTGCGCGATGAAGAGGTAGGAGAGGCCTAGGCGCCCCTGCAGGTCGCGCAGCAGGTTCACGACCTGCGCCTGGATCGAGACGTCGAGCGCCGAGACGGGCTCGTCGAGGACGACCACCTCCGGCTCGACCGCGAGGGCGCGCGCGATGCCGATGCGCTGGCGCTGGCCGCCGGAGAACTCGTGCGGGTAGCGGCCGGCGTGGAAGGGGCGCAGGCCGGTCAGGCGCAGCAGGTCCGCCACGCGGGCGCGGCGGGCGGCGGCGTCGCCGATGCCGTGCACCGCCATCGGCTCGGCGATCGTCTCGGCGACGGTCAGGCGCGGGTTGAGGCTGGCGTAGGGGTCCTGGAAGACGATCTGGAGGTGGCGGCGCAGGGCCCGCAGCCGCGCGCCGCCGACGGTCGTCACGTCCTCGCCCCTGAAGATCACGCGCCCGGCCGAGGGCTCGATGAGGCGCATGACGAGGCGCGCGGTGGTGGACTTGCCGCAGCCGCTCTCGCCGACGAGGGCGAGGGTCTCGCCGCGGTGCAGGCGGAAGGAGACGCCGTCCACCGCGCGCACGGCGCCGACCTGGCGCGCGACGATCAGGCCCTTCTTGACCGGGTAGTGCTTGGCGACGTCGACGGCCTCGAGCAGCGGGGCCTCGAGCAGCGGGACGTCGGTCACGCGGCGACGTCCAGCGCGTGCTCGACCGGGGCGCGGATGCAGGCGGCGCGGTGGCCGGGGGAGAGTTCGCGGAGCGGCGGGTCGGCCTCCGTGCAGGCGCGGGTGGCGAAGGGGCAGCGCGGGTGGAAGCGGCAGCCCCGGGGGAAGGCGAAGGGGGGCGGGACGGAGCCGTCGATGGACAGCAGCCGGTCGCGCTCCTCCTCGATGCGCGGGATGCTGCCGAGCAGGCCGATGGTGTAGGGGTGCTGCGGGTCCTCGAAGATGTCCTTTGCGGTGCCGCGCTCCACCACGCGGCCGGCGTACATCACCGCCACCTCGTCCGCCATCTCCGCCACCACGCCGAGGTCGTGGGTGATGAGGATGACGGACATCCCCGTCTCCCGCTGCAGGTCGCGCAGCAGGTCGAGGATCTGGGCCTGCACCGTCACGTCGAGCGCGGTGGTCGGCTCGTCGGCGATGAGCAGGCGGGGAGAGCAGGCGAGGGCCATGGCGATCATCACGCGCTGGCGCATCCCGCCGGAGAGCTGGTGCGGGTACTCGGCGAAGCGGCGCTCCGGGGACGGGATGCGGACGCGGCGCAGGGCCTCGACGGCGCGCTCGCGCAGGTCCTTCTCGGATGCCGTCCCGTCGTGGGCGCGCATCGCCTCGATGAGCTGGTCACCGACGCTGTGCACCGGGTTGAGCGAGGTCATCGGCTCCTGGAAGATCATCGCGATCCCGGCGCCGCGCACCGCGCGCATCTCAGCCGGCGAGAGGGCGGCGAGGTCGCGCCCGTCCAGCAGCACTCGCCCCTCCGCCAGCCGCCCCGGCGGCGGGACGAGGCGCATGACGGAGAGGGAGAGCATCGACTTGCCGCAGCCGCTCTCCCCCACGATGCCGAGGGTCCGGCCGCGCGGCACGTCGAGGGTGACGCCGTCGACGGCCGCGATGTCGCCGGAGGAGGAGCGGAAGACGGTCCGCAGCCCCTCGATCCGGAGGAGGGGGTCGTCGCTCACGCCCCCTGCCTCAGGCCCACGGAAAGCTCGGCGGGCTGATCTGGTCCACCGGGCGGTGGGCCCAGTCCTGCGCGGGGGCGTTGGCGGTGATCCGCTTCTGCGCCTCGTGCAGGTGGGCGGCGGCGGCCGGGTAGTCCATCGTCGTCACCTGCCCGTCCCGCACCACCATCTGGCCGTCGACGTAGACATCCTTCAGGGCGCGGTCGCCGGCGGCGTAGACGAGGCTGCGCATCGGGTCGCGGCCGGGGCGCATCATCGGGTGGTCGGCGTTCACCAGCACGATGTCGGCGCGGCATCCCGGCGCGAGCCGGCCGATGTCGTCGCGGCCGAGGGCCTTGGCGCCGCCGATGGTCGCGGAATCGAAGATCTCCGTTGTCGTTACCGCGCGTGGGTCAGTCGCCTGGGTGCGGGCGAGGTAGCCGACGAGGCGCATCTCGTCGAGCATGTTGTGGGGGTAGGTATCGGTGCCGAGGCCCATGTTCACCCCGGCCCGCTTGTAGCGGCCGAAGTTCTTCATGGTGATGCCGCGGCGGGCGAAGACGGTTGGGCAGTGGGCCACGGTGGTGCCCGTCTCGGCCAGCCGCGACAGGTCGGTGTTGGTGTGCCAGGGCGTGGAGGGGTGGTCGTCGAGGAAGATGCCGTGGCCGATGATCGCGCGCTCGTTCAGCAGGCCCATGCTGTCGAGCCAGCCGATCGGCGTGTGCCCGTGGCGGCGGGTGATCTCGTGGAACTCGACGACCGACTGCGCGGCGTGGATCTGCCAGGACAGGCCGCGCATCCGGGCCTCCTCGCTGCTCTCGCGCAGCAGGCCGGGGGCGCAGGTGTCGATCTGGGCGGGCACCACCATGCCGAACAGGCGGCCGCACTCGTGCTGCTCGGCGCGGTCGATGAGGGAGAGCGCCTCGCCCATCGCCTTCTCGCCGGCGGCCTCGTCCCAGTCGTACTCCACGACGTGGCCGTTCCGCGTGTACCAGCGCGCCGACTTGAACATCGGAGCGACGCAGACGCGCATCCCGCTCTCGGCCAGCAGGTCGAGCCAGCCGGGATGCGCCATCGACAGGTCGGCGACGGTGGTGACGCCGGAGAGCAGAAGCTCGCTCAGCGCCACCCGCACGCAGCTAGGCACGGCTTCCGCGTCGGTGCGAAAGATCGGCATGAACTCGTAGAGGGAGGAGTTGTAGAGGCCCGGCGAGCCGATCTCGTCGAGGAAGCCCTTGTTCATCGGCTCGCTGGAGGGGTGGGAGTGGATGTTCACCAGCCCCGGCATGACCATCAGCCCGCGGCCGGGCACCGTCTCGTCGGCCGGGCCCTCGTAGCCGCGGCCGACGAAGGTGATGGCGCCGCCCTCGAAGGCGACGTCGGCGTCGGTGAGGTAGGTGTGGCGCCCGGCGGAGGCGTCCCAGGCGACGACGACGTCGGCGTTGCGGATGACGGTGGTCATGGCTCGCTCCGGATGAGGTGGGGCGGCCGCGCGACGCGGCCGCCCGCGTGGCCTAGCGGGTGAGACGGATGTCGAGGCCCTTGTAGAGCCCGACGCCGTAGATGCCGTGCGGCCGCACCCCCTCCGTACGCTGGGAGGACGCGATCCAGAGCTGCTCCCGCGCGATCGGCAGCCAGACGTTGGCGCGGGCAATGCGGCGCTGCGCCTCGCCGATCGCCGCGGTGCGCTCCGCCTCGGTCAGGCCGGTCTTGGCCACGCGCAGCAGGCGGTCCGTCTCCGGGTCGTTCCAGTTCATGCGGTTCGGCGTCGGGCGGTTGGCGCTGTCGAAGTAGAGGGCGAAGCCGTCGGTGGCCGAGATGTAGGGGTAGGACATGACGAAGGCGTCGAACTCCTGCGTCGCCAGCTTGCCCCAGCCCACCGTCGCGTCCCAGAGCTGCACGCGCATGTCGATGCCGACGCGGCGGAGGTCGGCCTGCATCGCCTCCGTCATGCGCCGCCACTCGCCGGTCTGGAGGCCGTAGACGAGGAAGCTGGCGCGCTGGCCGTCCTTGACGCGGATGCCGTCGGCGCCGGGCACCCAGCCGGCCGCGTCCAGCACGCGCCGCGCCTCGTCGGCGTTGAACTGCGGCACCAGCCCCGCCGCCTCGGCGTCGAAGCCGGTGACGCGGGGGTTGAGGTAGGCGCTGGCGGGATCGGCGGCGCCGAAGAAGGTCGCCTGCACCACGGCGTTGCGGTTCACGGCTAGGTTGATGGCGCGCCGCACGTCGGGGTCGCTGACGACGGGCTTGTCCACCTTGAAGCCCATGAAGAAGTCCCAGAAGTACGCCTCCTGCCGCGCCATCCGCACGGTGGGGACGTTCCGAAGGCCGGCGATCGCGAATTGCGGGATGTACTGCGTCACGTCGCCCTGGCCGGACTGCATGGCGGCCAGCCGCGTGTTCGCCTCCGGGATCACGCGCCAGATCACGCGGTCCACCTGCGGCGACGGGTTGTTGTAGATCGGCGGGCCCCAGCGGTAGTTCGGGTGGCGCTGCAGCACGAAGTCCTGGCGCGGCGACCAGGAGACCCAGCAGTAGGGGCCGGTGCCGTTGAAGCCCTGCACGCCGTGGTTGGCGCCCAGCCGCTCCACCGTCTGCTGGTCGACGATCGAGGCGAAGAAGAGGGTGAGCTGGTAGAGCAGCTCGCCGAAGGGCTCGGTCAGCCGGTACTCGACGGTGTGGTCGTCGATCGCCACCACGTCCTCCACCGGGCCGGCGCGCCAGCGCACGGGGGAGCGGGTGGCGGGGTCGATCCAGCGCTTGATGGTGTAGACCACGTCGCGCGCGGTGAAGGGCTTGCCGTCGCAGAAGGTGACGTCGCGGCGAAGGCGGAAGGTGTAGGTCTTGCCGTCCTCGGACACGCTCCAGGATTCCGCCAGCCCCGGGCGGACGGTGCGCTGGTCCCAGTCGAGGGAGACGAGCGTGTCGCTCATCATGTAGACGACCTCGCCGGCGCCGCGCGCGGTGGAGCGCGGCGGGTCGTAGTTGTCGGCGTCGATCTCGCGCAGCACGACGAGGCTGTTGCGCGGCGCGGCCTGGGCCAGGGCACCGGCCACCGGCGCCGCGATGCCGAGGGCCGCCAGCCCCGCGAGAAGCCATGTCTTCATCGTCATGGAAGGGCCCTTCCGCTCGTTGTCAGACGCGCAGCCGGGGGTCGAGCGCGTCGCGCAGCGCGTCCCCCAGCACGTTGAAGGCGAGGACCACCGCGAAGATGGCCACGCACGGGATCACCGCGATGTGCGGCGCGAAGAAAAGGAAGTTGCGCCCGTCGCTCGCCATGGCGCCGAGCTCCGGCGTCGGCGGCTGGGCCCCGAGGCCGAGGAAGGAGAGCGCCGAGCCGAGCAGGATCACCTGCCCGAAGCGAAGGGTGGCGAAGACGAAGATGGAGGAGAGGCAGTTCGGCGCGACGTGGCGCAGGATGATGCGCCGGTCCGACATGCCGGTGGCCCGCGCCGCCTCGATGTAGTCGAGCCCCATGACGGCGAGCGCCGAGCCGCGCACGATCCGCGCCATCAGCGGCACGGTCGCCACCGACAGCGCCAGCACCACCGCCGGGATGCCGGGCCCGAAGATGGCGGCGAGCGCCAGGCCGAACAGGATGGCGGGGAAGGACAGCATCACGTCCATCAGCCGCATCAGGATCCCGTCGATCCGCCGGTAGAAGGCCGCCGCGAAGCCGACCAGCGCGCCGATCCCGCCGCCGAGCACCACGGAGGCGAGCCCCATCAGCAGCGTGATCCGCAGCCCGTAGAGAAGGCGCGTGATCATGTTCCGCCCCTGCGCGTCCGCCCCCAGCGGCAGGCCCGGCACGCCCGGGACGGCCATCGCCTGGGCGAGGTCGTTGTCGTAGGGGTCGGTCGGCGCCAGGATCGGCGCCAGCACCGCGGCGCCGATCACGATCGTCACCAGCACCAGGGCGAAGGCCGCGGCGGGCTCGCGCACGAGGCGGGACAGGGTACCGGGGCGCCGCGGCGGCTCGGCCTCGGCGGGGATCGCGGCCTCCGTCGTCGCGCTCATGCCGCGCGCATCCGGGGATCGAGGGCGGCGTAGAGCACGTCGACCGTCAGGTTGATGAGGATGAAGCCGAGGGAGAGCACGATGATCGTCCCCTGCGCCATCGGGAAGTCCGCCGACAGGATCGCCCCCACCGCCAGCCGCCCGACGCCGGGCCAGGAGAACACCGTCTCCGTCACCACCGCGCCGCCGAGCAGGAAGCCGATCTGCAGCCCGATCAGCGTCACCACCGGGATCAGCGCGTTGCGCAGCGCGTGGCGGGTGACGACCCGGAACTCGCCCAGGCCCTTGGCGCGCGCGGTGCGGACGTGCTCGACGCCGAGCACGTCCAGCACCGCGGTCCGCGTCATGCGCGCCACGGGTCCGATGAAGGTGCCGCCGAGGGTGAGCGCCGGCAGCGCGATCGCCTTCAGCCCCTCCCACGTCCAGAGCGGCCCGGCGCGCCCGGTGAAGGGCAGGAGCTGCAGCTTGAAGCCGACGTACCAGATGAGGACGAGGCCGAGGAAGAAGACCGGGATGGAGCCGCCCGCCACCGCCAGCGCCGTGATCACCCGGTCCGCGATCCGCCCGCGCCAGTAGGCGCCGGCGGTGCCGAGGACGATGCCGATCGGGATCGACCAGATGAGGCTGGCGAACATCAGCTCCAGCGTCGGGCCGACCGTGGCGCCCAGCTCCTGCACCACGGGCACGTTGTTGATGATGGAGACCCCGAGGTCGCCCTGCAGCAGCCGCCAGAGATAGAGGCCGAACTGCTCGTGCAGCGGACGGTCGAGGCCGAGATCGGCGCGGATGGCGGCGATCACGTCCGGCGTGGCCGACGGCCCGGCGCGCACCAGGGCGGGATCGTTCGGCACCACCTGCATCAGCAGGAAGCCGACGAGCACCACGCCGAACAGGACCGGGATCGCCAGCAGCAGGCGCTGGGCGGCGTGGCGGCCCATCCTAGGCCGCCGCCTCGCGCAGCGCGCCGTGGCGGTCGAAGATCGGCTCCCCGCCGCGGAGCGTCAGGTCGGCCTCGGTCGAGAGGAGGTCGTCCGGCGCGATCGCGAAGATGTCCCGCGACAGCACGGCCACGTCGGCCAGCATCCCCGGCTCCAGCGTCCCACGCCGGGTCTCGGCGAACTGGGTATAGGCGCCGCACAGGGTGTAGCAGTGCACCGCCTCCTCCATCGTCAGCGCCTCCTCCGGGCCGAGCACGGTGCCCTTGTTGGTCCGGCGCGTGACCATGGTGAAGAGGTTGCCGAAGGGATCGACCGAGGAGACCGGGCTGTCCGACGACGCGGCCGGGTGGTGGCCCTCGTGCAGCCAGGTGCGCATCGGGTAGGCGTTCTCCGACCGCGCGCGGCCGAGGTTCTTCACGTAGAGGTCGCCGAACTCGTACATGAAGACCGGCTGCGGCACCGGCAGGATGCCGCCCGCCTTCATGCGGCGGCGCTGGTCGGGGGTCACGAAGCCGCAGTGCTCGATCCGGTGGCGGCGGCCGGCGAGCGGGGCATCCCCCGCCCCGGCCTTCTCCATGCCGACGAGAACCTGCTCGATCGCGGCGTCGCCGATGGCGTGGATGTCGAGCTGCCAGCCCTGGCGATGGTAGAGTTCCAGCAGGCCGTGGATCGTCCTGTCGGGGAACATGAACATCCCCGTGCCCCCGCCCGCGCTCTCCAGGTAGGGATCGAAGAAGGCCGCGGTCAGCCCGCCCGCCGAGCCGTCCCCGAACACCTTCACCGCGCCCCAGGCCAGCATGTCGTCCGTATGATCCGGCCGCAGCCCCTCGTCCCAGGCGGACTGGGCGATGCCCTCCGGGTTGCCGGCGAGCACCCCCCACATGCGCTGCACCAGCCGGCCCTCGGCCAGCGCGCGGCGGTAGGCGGCGATCTCGTTCAGCCCGGCGACCATGCCGACGTTCATGTCGCTCGCGGTCGCGAAGCCGCGGGCGGCGAGGTCGCGGCCGGCGGCCTCGATGGCGGCGACCATCTCGTCCTCCGACGGCATCGGCATGGCGTCGACGACGAGCCGCTTCGCCCGCTCCTTGAACAGTCCGGTCAGCGCGCCGCCGCGGCGCTCGATCTCGCCGCCCTCCGGGTCCGGGGTGTTGTGGCCGACGCCCGCGGCCTTCATGGCGGCGGTGTTGGCGACGCCCATGTGGCCGCAGGTGCGGACGATGTAGACGGGGTTGTCCGGCGCCGCCCGGTCGAGTTCCCCCGCCGTCGGGTGGCGGCCGACGTCGAGTTCTCCGTGGTCGAAGCCGCGGCCGAGCACCCAGGCCCCCTTCGGCGTCTCCCGCGCGGCCACCTCGATGCGCCGCAGCACCTCGTCGAGGCTCCGCACGCCGGACTCCGGCCGCAGGTTCACGCGCGACAGGCCCAGCCCGTAGGGCAGCAGGTGCATGTGGGCCTCGTTGAAGGCCGGGATCGCGACCCGTCCGCCGAGGTCCAGCCGCCGCGTGCCCGCCGGCGCCGCGGCCTCCACCGCCGCCCGCGCGCCCACGGCGGCGACGCGCCCGTCGGCGATCAGCAGCGCCTCGGCGAAGCCGCCCTCCAGCCCCCGGAAGACCCGGCCGCCGAGGAGGAGAAGGGGCTCGCTCAAGAGCGCCAGTCCCGCCCCTGACCCTCGATCATCGGCATGGCGCTGTCCCAGGCGAACTGGGCGCTCTCCAGCGCCGTCGGGCGGTTGAACTGGGCGGCGGTCTTCAGCCGCACCTCCTCCGGCGGCAGGACCAGCTCCGCCCCGCCCGCCAGCGCCGCCACCTGCGCCTGGCAGGCGCGCTCGAGGTAGTAGATGCCGTGGAAGGCCTCCGGGATGGTGCGGCCGCCGACCAGCAGCCCGTGGTTGAGCAGGATCATCGCCCGGTTGGTCGGGCCGAGGTCGGCCACCAGCCGCTCCCGCTCGTCCAGATCCAGCGCCACCCCCTCGTAGCCGTGGTAGGAGAGGCAGCCGTAGAACTTCAGCGCGTGCTGGGAGATCGGCAGCAGCCCGTGCTTCTGGGCGGAGACCGCGATGCCGGCGGCGGTGTGGGTGTGCACCACGCAGGTCAGGTCCTCCCGCGCCATGTGGACGGCGGAGTGGATGGTGAAGCCCGCGGCGTTGACCCGGCGGCTCACCGGATCGCCGTCGAGCACGTTGCCGTCGAGGTCGATCTTGACGAGGTCGCTCGCCCGCATGTCGCCGAACAGCACGCCGTAGCGGTTGATCAGGAAGTGGTGCTCGGGCCCCGGGATGCGGGCGGAGATGTGGGTGTAGATGAGGTCGGTCCAGCGGTGATGCGCCACCAGCCGGTAGAGGGCGGCGAGGTCGCAGCGGATCGCCCACTCCTCCTCCGCCATGCCGGGGGGGATGGCGTCGGCGCGCGAGGCCGGGCCGAGGGCAACGTTCATCTCTGAGGCCTCCGTTTCACGGATGGTCCTCGCCGCGGGGGGGCGGCGTCAACCCGGATCAGCCCCCTTCCGCGCCGCCGCGGGACACGGCCTGCCCGCCGGGCGCGCGTCCTGCCGCCCGGTGGGGCGCGGCCTGCCCGCGCCGGGGGCGCACGGCCCACCCGCGCCGGGGGCGCACAGGCCACCCGCGCCGGGGACGCTACGGCCGGCGGAGCGCCAGCCGCTCCGGCGGCGCGCCGGCCGGCGCGGCGGCGAAGGCGGCCGCCACGTCGGCCGGCCAGGGCGCGACGCGCCGCACGGCGAGGTCGACGCAGAGGAAGAGCAGCTCGCAGCGGGCGCTCTCGAAGCCCGCCTCGGCCCCTTCCCCCACGCGGTACAGGCGGTGGCGCACCAGCAGGCGCTTGGCGTCGTGCGCCAGCACCTCGCTCTCGGCCGCCAGGGGGTCGTCCAGCCGCACCTCGCGCCGGTAGGACACCCAGTTCTCGGCGGCGAAGGTGCCGAGGCCGCGTGCCCGGAACCCCGCCCCGAGCCGGAGCAGGGGCCAGAGCGCGTCGGTGGCGAGGTCGAACACCGCGACGTAGGGGGCGAGGTTCATGTGGCCGTAGTGGTCCACCCATTCCGGGCGGACCCTCGCCAGGACCGGCCGCGTCACGCCGGCTTCCGCAGGATCCACTTCGGCTCCCTCACCCTCAGCTCCAGCCCGTTCGCGGCGGCGAACTTGTCCGCCGCGCGCTTCACCCCGGGCCAGGCGTAGTCGTCGCCGACGAGCAGCCCGCCGGGCCGGAGCAGCTCCCAGTAATCCGCGATGTCGCGCCGCACCGGCTCGTACTCGTGCGCCGCGTCGATGTGCACGAGGTCCGGGCGCAGCCGCAGGCGGCGCAGGATCGCCGCCGCGTTGCCGCTCGTCTGGGCCAGCGGCACCACGCGCTCGGCGTGGCCCGAATGCACCATGTTCGACAGGAACTGCCAGTAGAGCCCGGGCCAGCCGTGCTCCAGGCGAAGGCTGTCGAGGATGCGGTCCTCGCGGTCGCGGTTCCAGTGCTCCGGGCTGCCGAGGAAGGTGTCGATCGCCAGCAGGGCGGAATCCGGGACGACCCGCCGCATCGCCTCCGCGAGGCAGGCGACGGACTGCCCCTTCCAGACGCCGACGTCGAGGACGAGCGCGGGCCGCAGCTCCTCCACCGCCTCGGTCAGGGCGGGGTGCAGCCCGTTCCAGCCCTGCAGGTCGAGCGGCCGGTCCGGCACGAAGCCGGCGTAGACGTCCGTGCCGTGCAGCACCCGCATCAGCCGCGCGGCCGCCGGCGTCAGGGGGGACGCGCCGCCCGCGGGGGACGGCGCGGCGGCCGCGCTCAATGGATCTCGTCCGCCCTCGACAGCGCCTCGCGCAGCGCCGCCACGGTGAAGTCGCGCGACGCGCAGAGGTCGAGGATCACCTTCTCCCGCCGCGACAGCAGCTCGATCGCGGCCGGGATCTTCGCCACCGCGTCGTGCGGGATCACCACCGCGCCGTGGCGGTCGGCGTGCACCACCGCGTCGTGGTGGCAGGCCATGCCGTGCACCGTCACCTCCTGCCCGTACTGCACGACGTGGACGTAGGCGTGGGACGGGTTCACCGACCCGGCGACGAGCTGGAAGCCGGAGGCGAGCATGTCGAGGTCGCGGATCGAGCCGTTGGTGACGCAGCCCTGGGCGCCGAGGGCCTTGTGCACGTTCGTGTTCACCTCGCCCCAGAAGGCGCCGGTGCCGGGGGTGTCGTCCAGGTCCTGCAACACCACCACCGTCGGCATCGCGGCCTCGCCGACGTACTCGTACCAGCCGATCCGCGCCGCCCGGTCCACCTCCCGCGCGCGGCCGGAGGGGGCGGCGGCGCGGATCGTGCCGGTGCGCGCCAGCCCGCAGACCGGCGGCAGGGAGGTGGAGGCGGGCACGAGCGGGCGGAGCGTGAAGCCGTGGCCGCGCCGGTGCGGGGCGACGGTCTCCAGCGCGTTGCAGATCGTGGGCGTGTCCCAGGCGCGCAGGGCCTCGAGGTCCTCGGCGGTGAAGGGGTACTCGGGCATCGCGATCCTCCGGGTGGGCGCGGGCGCAGCATCGCCGCGACGGGTCCCCGCGGCAACCGCGCCCCCCCCCTCCCCGGGCGGGTTTTCCCTACCGGTCCGGCGCGCCCGCCATCGCCTCGGCGGGGACGGTCTTCTCCCGCTCGGCCGTCGCGACGGGTGCGGCGGGCGGCCAGGGGGGCTGCCTGCCCGGCCGCACCAGGATCGCCCGCGCGGCCGGCGCCGGGCCCGCGGGAGCGGTGCCGGCCGGCGTCGTCGCCGGGACGCCGCCGGCGAACGGCATCCCCGTCCTCGCGGCGCGACGCGGGGAGGCGGCGGCGCGGAAGGCGATCGAGAGCCCCGCCACGACCGCGACGGGACGGCCGTCGAGCAGAACGGTGCCGTCGGCCAGAAGGGTGCGGGCGGTGCGCCGGATCCGTCGCAGGTCCAGCCGGTACTCCACGCGTCCGGGTCCTCCCGCCACGGCGCGGCGTTGCGGCAGGGCCCCGACCGGCCCCGGCTCGGGAAGCCCCTCGAAGCCCATCCAGGAGCCGTAATGCGCCAGCAGGCGGAACAGGATCGCGACGTCGTCCAGGGGGTCGCCGCGCGTCCCCTCCCCCGCCGCCCGCACGCTGCCGATCCCGTGGCGCCCGCCGGTCGCGCGCAGCGACAGCACCGCGCCGGGCCCGCCCCAGAGAGGCTCCGGCGCCGCCGGCTCGTCGCGCGGGGCGGTGAGAATGCGGGCCTGCAACCAGCGGAAGCCCGGCACGGGGCACTCGCCGGCTCCCCCGCCATCGCCGGCCGCACCGGCGTTGTCGTTGGCCCTGCCGATAAACGAGACGGATCGCGGGGGAGGCTTGGTTCGATCGAGCATGATGGTCGCGCCCAGGGAGAACAAGTCTCACAAATCACACGTCTCGCGGAATTTCATCATCCATATAGAGGGCAAGGATCGATTTTGGACGGCGTGGCCGGTATGCCTCACCCCCGCCGCTCCCCGCCCCGGGGCCGGGACCTGCCCGCGACGGCCCGGACAGCCCGCCCCACCTGCACGGGAAGGGCCGGGCGGGCCGATCCGCGAGGGCCGGGACGGCATGTGTCCGCCCGCCGCGGCGCCACCATCCCCGGCGGGCATGTCGGCCCGGCGGACATGGGACGGCCGCCTCCCCGGCCAGCCGCATCCCCGCTCGGTCAGAACAGGAGATGGTGTATCGGAAAAGAGATCAGGGCAGGTCCAGCGCGTAGCCGGCCGAGCGGACGGTGCGGATCACGTCCACCTCGCCGGGACCGTTCACCGCCTGGCGCAGGCGGCGGATATGGACGTCGACCGTGCGCAGCTCGACGTGGATGTCGCGACCCCAGACGGCATCCAGCAGCTGTTCCCGCGCGAAGACGCGGCCCGGGTGCTGGAGGAGGAACTCCAGCAGGCGGTACTCGGTGGGGCCGAGGTGCAGGGTGCGGCCGGCGCGGGTCACGCGATGGGCGTCCTGGTCCATGGCGATGTCCTGCCAGGACAGGGTGCCGCGGGTCGCCGGGCCGCCGGAGCGCCGCATCACCGCCCGGATGCGGGCGAGCAGCGCCTCGATGGTGAAGGGCTTGCCGATGTGGTCGTCCGCCCCGGTGTCGAGGGCGCGGACGGCGTCCGCCTCCTCGGTGCGGGCGGTGACCATGATGATCGGCAGGTCCCGCGTCTCCGGGCGGCGGCGAAGCTGGCGGCAGACCTCCAGGCCGGACATGGCGGGCAGCATCCAGTCCAGCAGCATCAGGTCGGGCTTCGCCTCGGCGACCCGGATGAGGGCCTCCGGCCCGTCGGCGGCCTCCTCCACCCGGAAGCCCTGCTTCTCCAGGTTGTAGCGGAGGAGCGTCAGCAGCGGCGCCTCGTCCTCCACCACCAGGATGGTCGGGCGCTGCGCGTCGGGCAGGGAGGCGGTCCTCATGCCGACGGGACCTCGATGGAGGCGTCGGCCTTGGGGCGGTCCTCGGGCAGCACGGCGCCGCGCACGGCGTAGTGCACCGTCTCGGCGATGTTCGTCGCGTGGTCGCCGATGCGCTCGAAGTTCTTCGCGATGAACAGCATGTGGGTGGAGGCGGTGATGTTGCGCGGGTCCTCCATCATGTGGGTCAGCATCTCGCGGAAGATGCCGGTGTAGATGTCGTCCACCGGGGCGTCGGCGGCCCAGACGCGCTCGGCGAGGTCGGCGTCGTCCCGCACGAAGGCGTCGATGCTGTCCTTGAGGTTGCGCTGGACGAGCTGGGCCATCCACTGGAAGCCGTTGACGCCGCCGAGGAAGGGCTGGCCGGAGACGATGATGGCGCGCTTGGCGACGTTCCTCGCGTAGTCGCCGATGCGCTCGATGTCCTGGCTGATCTTCAGGGCGGCGATGATGAAGCGCAGGTCGCTCGCCATCGGCTGGCGCAGCGCCAGCAGGCGGACGCAGTAGGTGTCCACCTCCCGCTCCAGCGCGTCGATCGGGCCGTCGCGGCCGACCACCTCGCCGGCAAGCTCGGAGTCGCGGCGCACGAGGGCGTAGGCGCTGTCGGCCACCTGGCGCTCGGCCAGTCCCCCCATGCGGGCGATGAGCTCGCGCAGCCGCCTCAGCTCCTCGTCGTAGGCCTTCACGATACGGTCGGACGCCATCCTCAGTGCCTCCCGGGTCAGCCGAAGCGGCCGGTGATGTATTCCTGGGTCCGCTTCTCGCGCGGCGCGGTGAACAGGTCGGCGGCGGGCGCGACCTCCACCAGTTCGCCGAGGTAGAAGAAGGCCACCTGGTCGGCGCAGCGCGCGGCCTGCTGCATGTTGTGCGTCACGATCGCGATGGTGAAGTCGCGCTTCAGCTCGTCGATCAGCTCC
>Ga0325401_1003465_pt1 | contig 14502 bp, 10 predicted proteins | sample PopdelMetagenome_FD_205666 | JGI IMG/M metagenome (GOLD analysis project Ga0325401, IMG submission 205666) | Populus deltoides microbial communities from Bellville, Georgia, United States - Xylem-PdKOR-R2 | ecosystem: Host-associated > Plants > Phyllosphere > Stem > Wood/Secondary xylem | place...
GATCCTCAACATACATGATTCCTAAATTATTGCTAACTGTATTTGGTCCACAGTAGCACAGCCTAGTTCCTAAACTCAGTAGCCAGAATTAGGTGTGCCTCAGACAAAACCAGCATGTGATTGACCTCCCTTCACCTGTTGCTGTATCTGAATCCATCAGTTTGGAGAAATGCAATTTCATCCTCAGCTGGGAAAAGAGAAGTGAAAAAACCTATAAAGTGTTTGGTAGGGGACCCGAAACTGAATGTGCAGCACCAGGCATGTGGGGCATTGTGAAATCAAGTTGAAAAGGCACGGAATATCATCATTTGTGAAACATTGAATCATGGGAAAGAACACAGCACTTAGTAGACATATGGGCCTTGATTAATGCTAAAATCATCATTACTCTCTCTTAACCCTTGATTTGGCTGAGCAAAAGATGAGGCCCCAGACGAGGTGTTCTCACAAATCTTCAAGTTCCAGCGATATATTGGCTACTGGCCACAGGAGTGTATATAAAATGGTACAAGTGATTCACAGACTAAACTTTAGCCAATGTTTTCAGGCCCTCAGTTTCTTTTAGTAAAGTTGAATTTTGGAGATCATTATGCATAACAAATCCTGATTATGTTTGTCTACTCCAAAAAAAAAAAAAAATCTGATTTGTAATTCTGTTAGTGGTTATGATGGAAGAGGAACACACCTTGCTTTCATGCTGAACTTTTTTCTAGTGAGCCCCCATCTATTCTTTACCTTTTATAACCCAAACTTTGTAAGCTCTTTATATCTTTTCAGTAATCAAAGAGAGGGAAAGGTAAACCAACTCAGACAAATCTCAGAGAGGGAAAGAAAAATGGGTAATTACAGGTTTAGATTATCAGATATGATACCAAACGCCTGGTTTTACAAGCTCAAGGACATGAGCAAAAGCAGAAAGCAATACACCTCTCGAGCTTCCAAGAAAAAACCACCTCCAGGAACTGGAACATCACAAAAACCCAACATTTCTCATCAAAGATACTCTTATTACTTCACCACAGAACCTGAAAGAGCTGAGAAATTAGATTACTATTCACCTGCAAATCCAAAAGCCTCAGATACTCATTTCCCTGATCCACCAAGAAAATCATCCAATAGAAGAAACAAAAGAAAAACCATTTACAAGCCTTCTCCAAAACTGGTGTCCACATTCTCTGCTGATTGTAGCTGTCGCGTTACAGTTAACTCGAACCTGACCGCGTTTATTCCAGGTGATTCACCTGACTGCTCTAGCTCTTATGATGAGCTTGACTTCCTATCAGAATCTGATGAAGATGATGGTTTTCTTGTTCCTGATTCAATTGATCATCATTTAGCCTCCTGGTCTAGCTCTTGTAACTGTAATGTTAGCTCTTCAACCACTGACATTATCATTGATATGAATGAAGAATCCTATGAAAGGAAAATCAAGGAGGTTGAAGGGTTCGGTAGGATCCCTGAGCTAAACCTTCCTCCTATACTGACCAAGCCTGAGAAATTCAACGACAAGGAAGTTACTAGGTTCAGAAGAAGTTCATCCAAATTGGAGGAGGTCAAAGCACGTAGGTCTCTCTCTGTCAAGATTGTCAAGGAGAAAAGCATTAGGACTTATAAAGAGAAAAAGATGAATCCTCCTACAAGAAAGTCCTCGGTGAATTCGGCAAAAGGGATAAAACTCCGAGCAAATACTCCAAGAATTGCGAGCAGGAAAATTCAGGGTTGTTCTCGAAAAAGTGTGTCATTGTCAAGAAACAAGACCCTTTCAGAGAGCTTTGCAGTGGTTAAGTTCTCAGTTGATCCACAGAGAGACTTCAAGGATTCAATGGTGGAGATGATTGTGGAGAACAATATCCGAGGTTCAAAAGATTTGGAAGACCTTCTTGCTTGTTACCTTTCTCTCAATTCAAAAGAATACCATTATATCATTGTCAAGGCATTTGAGCAAATCTGGTTTGACATGACTGACCTTCACTTGTAATTGTAAAGCCTTGTTAGATTATCAGATGCATGAATAATATGATCCTGTAAATGCTAGTGCTTTAATTAAAATTTCTATTATCTGCTTAGAATTGTTGGTTTAATCATGGAGAATTTCTTCAATATGTAGTTGATTTTTAAAGAGTTTTTACCAGGAAAATGTACCTAAAGAATCTTTGATTCCTTTCCAATTCACAGTTACTAAGCCCAAGCAAAACCATCAAGTTCATGACTGACAACAAAACCTGAGTTCTGTTTCTGTCAGAGTAAACTAAAAAGAAAAATTTGACATGTCACAACCTGCTCCAGTTGATACCAGATTTTCTGAAGAAAACAATGAGTTGAAATGCAAGCTTATGGATCATGATGAAGGACAAAGTGAGCATGAGTAATGTTATGGTTGCCAACTGCATGAGCATGAGCTTTTGAGCTTGAGACATGGTTGAGGTAAATGTTGACTTTGAATAGACAAGACTCCACATGCATGGACAACAACATTAAACAAGATTAGTCGAGTGCGATCAATTTGTATTTGGTAAAGAATACCTTAATAATTAACTTGAGCGAAACCTTTATCATGCAACTAAACATAATTAACACCATTGACTTGATTGCTAACATTCACATGTATTAACTTTGTAATTAATTGCAACTGTGACAGCTCTTAGGCTCCGCTTGTTTCTGTGATGTGGCGCGATCTAACGAATATAAAAGTGTTTGGTTAATGAATATATAACATAGTTTTGCCCCAAACTCTCTCTTACTCTCTCTTGAAATCTTAAGAAAAAGCTATAATTTATAGCTTTTCTTAAACTTTTTTAAAAAAACTGCAACTGTAAAAACTACTGCAATGTCAAACACACTTAGAAAATCTGTATTTCAAAATGACAAAAACAGAAAAAATGGTGACACTCAGCTGTAAACTGTATATTCCTGCTTTCAGATCCCCATTCCAGACTTGCCATTGCTTTCCTACACAGGTCCAGATAGAAAGGATCATGAGCTGGTTTTTCGTATGGGAAAAAGTTTAACCTTGGATAGGAATTATTAGAATCCTATCACATACAGGTAGCCTTGTGCCTCCGGTGGCAGATTTGTTACAGTATGGAAGGACCGACATTTTCACTAATGTAACAATTATTGCAACCTTTTTAGCAGAAAGTTGCTTCATATGCAATTTAAGGTAAAACAGGACCTCCAGTTTTTCACCCCTACAATTTCTTATGTTACCTTTCGTAGGTATAGGATAGCCAGTTTGGTGACAAGTTTCTGTCCCTTTGTTGTTTAGTTATGCTGCTGAAAGTGGTGGTTCTTGCAAATGTAGAATTGCAACATGAGGGTTGGAGGCCAGCTGGTTGATTGGTATGCAGATTTGCCGAAGATTTTTAAGTTCTGAAAACATCATGAAGTACAGATTTTAGCTTTATCTTTCTCTGTAGATGGATCTAAAACCTGGAAAAGGGAAGGTACCATCCAAAAATGACAGTGATGCATTGCTTCTCAGTAGAGTTACAGCCACATCCAACTAGTATAGCCCTGGCAGCAGCAATTGCCCTTCAAATTTCTCTAGCTTTCTCACCCAATTTGCCATCTCTTTCTACTCTTTTTTTTACATGTTTTGAACGGCTAGTCCCATCAGAAGAGAAACGAGAACTGAGGGGTCACGAGAGGAATAGCTTGCTGTTATGATCAGGAAATAAGCTAGTAAATTTACGTCAGAGTAATAGTTGAAGTGTAAAACGTAAGATTGAATAGTAAAATGTTAATTAGTAATTTCTATAGCATGTTTTTTAAGAAATAACATAAAAAACGACATGTCCAAAAGAGTCATCATACATAAACTTTAATTCAAATTTTTATTAACCTATATTTTCTTTCATCAAAACTCCATATTAAAGTTTTTATAGACCACTTATATACAAGAAAACACATCATAAACAAAGTTTTTTTTAAAAAATAATATCTTTTAGACCGTATTTAAAGGCTTTTCAGATCTCAAATGATTATGAAATTTTAATTTTATAAAAAAAATATTTTTAGAATTTTAAAAAAAAATTAGTTCAATCCAATCATCAAATAAAAAGTTATGTCCGTTGTCATAAAATTGTGTATTTGAAGAAAATCTCCTACATCAGTATCCATAGGTTAAAGAGAGAACTCACTCTCAAGTTTTCTTCCTCCATTTAACTATTAACTAATTTAGATAAAGTATGTCAAGAATCAATTCTCAAAATACCACTATTTTTTTTTTTACAAAACCATTACTAGCCATTAATGGCTAACTCCAAACCATACTCTTTCTCACTTCATTTTGATTCTCCACAATATACTTCTTTTTCTTCTTTTTTTTCCTTCTTCATAACTGGGATAAAAACAACATATTTTTACCTTTACTTTCAACAACTACTCATTCTCTCTTAAGTGTCAGCATTATACTTTTTCCCTTTATACTGAAGATTTATATATTACATCATCCATCATATACAACATTCCTATTATATTACTATGTTCTTCTTAACAATAGACGACATGTATACATAGACACCGTATCACATAAAAAAACTATCAAAATATCTTTCGCTAGTAAAAAAAACAAAATAAAAAAGTGTTCATCCACAATTACCTTGTTGTCTCAATTCAACTAATTCAATTTGTAGGATTTGAGGTGTTTTTTTATCTTTAAGTTGTAACTTTTCTGCTGCCTCGATTGACACCATATTATTATAACCACTATTGTCAATGACTAGATTACATACATTGTTCTTGGTGGTACAAGTTGAATACAAACGACTAATGTGTGGCCAATATTTGCATGAATCACCTATAAGAACAAACAAGCTATTTTGGATGAGTAAGGTAGCATCGCCATCACCTTACAAAACCTTCTCACTACCATCTAAATCATTATAAACATGATCACCTTTTTTCTCACCAAGTTCTTTACCAATAAATTCTCTAGCTTATAGCACTCATAAATTTGATGCCCTAGCTCACCATATCTAAAAAACCAAAACTTAAAACCAGATTCAGAACCCTGACATGTGGTTTGTTTAGCTACTAATTCAGGTTGAACGACTGATTTTTGTTTAATAGTACACACCCCTTATTATTCTATTCATACCAAAAGCCACCTCTACTATTTACCTTGACAACTTGTTGTTTCCTGGTAAAATGTTGTTTCTCTATAGTCAAAGTTCTTTGATAGGCTTTGAAAATTGTCCATAAAAATTGTAAACAAAGCAAGTTATGGTTGGATTACCGTAATTCACTTAAGTACCTAGAAACCAGATGCTTTTCCATTTTTTATAGATCATTCCTAGCCATCAGTTAGTGTATTCATCAACAGTTCTTCCAACTTGTTTTAATATATGGAGTCATTGGTATTGTCATAACTTGAATCTCAGGTCCATGACTAGTAACGCAGAAGCAATGTCGTAAGGACATCTCATCTACGCTAAGCCTCAGAACAGACGTATCAAAAGGACAAGTTATTTAAAAATACACAACATTTCAGAATTTTTCAAAATATTATATTTCTCAAAACTAATGAAACCAAATGATAGTTCAAAACTTCTCATCAGTAATTAAAATAAAAACAATAATTCATAATACTTCTTACATTGTCAAAATCCAAACTTAATTAAAACAGAGTAATAGTGGAGCGTCTAAAACATCGAATCAAAACTAAAAGGAAAACCTCGTGAAACAAGTAAAATATACCGACCAAAACTAAAGAAGCAGGAACACAATAAAATCCACCTGCTAATAGAAACAAAAAACCTAAAATAATATTAAAAATGAGGGGTGAGTTCAACCAACTCAGTGAGGGAATAAAATTTAATATACCTTTTAGATATTAGTAGTTTGCAAGTCGATTTATCTTGATATACATATACATGCTAAGCATATTATCATATATTAAAGTAGTGGAATACATGTCAAAGATCAGATGACATCCGAAGGTAACCACTGTGAGAGAATTAGTTGACATAGGTTGGTGCCTCTTTCACCAGCTAGGTATATAGAATATTATGTGTATATACACTAACTACTCTCCGTTATCATGGAGTTACTGACAAGTCCTATATCAAGGTATAATAGATATTCGCATAATTATCAAAGCAATGTATATCATTTTGAATAGAATTTAGTTTAACAGAATAAAAGTGCAAATTCAAGAATAGATGAATACTAGGAAAATAAAGCAACAAATATAAATATTCAAGAAATTAACTAGTTGTACTCATCATATAATCAACACACATTTACTTATATTACATGCATATTAAATATTATCCTACTCACCCGAAAAATGTAGAAGTAAAAGGAATATCAAATGAAAGACCCAAAAATTTTATCGAGGATCGTTAGAAGTACCTACAACGAATATACAGAATATACTAAAAAACAACTTAAAACAACACAAATAAAAGACTACAATGCATAAAATAAAACCAGGTTTAGTCTCCTAAGTTTAGGGACTAAAACGATAATTTTTTAAAATTAAGGACCAAAACATAATTTTACCAGAATTGGATGACCAAATTATAAATGTCAGAAATACATAATCACACTGAAATTTCACCTATAATACATCATCAATTCTGTCCAGAATCACATTTACATTCTAGGGACCAAATTGTAATTTTTTCAAAGTTCAGGAACTAAACCATAAATCTCCAAAATGGAGGGACTAAACTAAAAATTACACAAATCAACTATCAAAATGAGATTCATCATCCTTAACCTCAAAATAATACCGCCTAGAATCCCAAAATAAATTTCAGAGGTCAAATTATAATTTTCCAAAGTTTAGGGACTAAACTGTAATTTTTATAAATCAAGGACCAAAAGAAAATTTTGTCATCTTAAACCTCACGACCATTCTGTTGAGATTTTTTAGAAAAGTTGAAACAAATTTCTTAACCCATAACAAATCAATTTACAAACCCTTATTTCTAACAATACACCCAAAATCAATTACTTAACCTTAAACTCATAATAATTATGAATCAATCTTAACAACATAAACTTCAAATCTTTATAAATTCAAATCTCTTTTTTTATCCTTCTTTAAACAACCGAAAAATAAAAAATAACATAGAAGAGAAACATTCACTTGTTACTTCAACTTTTCTTAAACCCAAAAACTCAAGATCAAAAATTAAAATTCTTAGTTTGATGAGAGGAGAGTTACAACAACCACAAGAATTAGAAAAGAAAAAAATAATTCTCTTGTAATTTTTTCTTATATACCTAAGTTAATTTGGGTTGGGTTTGGGTTTGGGTTTGAGGCAAAAGTTTAAGTCTTACAAGTATAAAGTTTAAGCATATCGAAAAGAAAAAAAAGTGATATTTCATCTTCTTCCAATTACTAATTTTCTGTTTGCCTCATTTTTTTTAGACCTCTTCAATTACTCTCACAAAGCATAAGCTTGCCCTTTTAATCTGATGGTGATTAGCTTCATCCTCTTCTGCTCTCGAACTTTTTCATACTAAAAAATCATTTCTACATCATTCAATCTATCAATGAACTCAGGGAGTTAATTTTATCCAAAACTCTAAATATCCACAATACTCATCCCGATTAAGAGATTGTCTCTTTTACTCTCGCCTCTAAAATGGGTTTTCAAAGCTTAACATGGATCTGTGACCCCTTGGGCTCTTGACCTTTACTAATTGACAGGTCAATTCCACAATCTATCTATGCATGTCTTCTATCACCTGTTTCTGAATATCTATTTGTCAAAGGAGAACCTTCTCATTCGCTCCTCATGAACATGTCTTGTTTTGTGACCATCTTTTCCAGCCATGATTATTCAACAACATACAACAATTAACCACTAGGAATCATTGAGTTCCGATACCAACTAATGTAGATGGAAACAACATAAGAAAGTCAACAAGCACAAAAAATGATAGAATTGTGCCGAACAAGGTCACCACACAGAAATCCTAATTAAAATTTTTATTACAATATTTTCTTTAATCAAAACTTCATCTTACATATGCTTATATACTAGGATAAAATACTAAACAAATCTAAAAAGAATTATAAAATAGATTTAAATTAAATAGTAAAAATAATTATAAATCAACTAGCAAAATATATCAAATTCTAAATTGTAACTTTTAAACCTTATTTAAAGGTCTTTCCAGCTTTCCAGCTTTAGATCATGACTATATAAATTTTCAATTTATAGAAAAAAAAAGACTTAGATCTCCAGTAGAAATTCGATCCATCCAACAGTTGGATAAAAAATCATGCGGAAAATCTCATGCATCAACAATGAAACTACATTCATTAAGGTAGCAAGCTTAGTTCTTCCAAAAACTAAATCACGAGAAAGGCCTAGGATAGCTGAAGATCTGTGATCCGAGGAAGGTCTGAATTCTTGTGAATCACCTACAGGGACCACCAGATTATCACATTCCTGGTATGTCTGTGAAGGAAGCAAGGAGGACCACATGGAGGCTAGGGAGGGGGGATAACCTAACTGTCCAGTAGCCCTTAGGGAGCCTTACCCATGATTGCACACTTGATGAGTCTCTTTTCATGCAAAACCATGCACCTAGCTCCTCAGGACTTGTTACTTTCATACATATATAATATATATAGGGACTCGAATTTTCCAACCCATCAATCAGATCCTGCTGGATTAAAGTTAGAAAACAATATAGAAGTATTCGCTGTCATCAACTTGTATCAAAGTCAGAAACCTCAAGAAAAATGCTTTTCTACCAATGAAGTTATCGATGCGACCTCTTTTGAGAAAAAGTGGGAGCATCATAATTCAGGCAGGATCCACCCAGTAAAAATTAAAGGCAAACAACCGGGCACTGCAAATGGTACACAAATGTTGTGAAATCTACACAGTTAATGCCTTGCAATTATGGACATAAAGAGCACAGCATGCTCTACTGCATTATATAAAATGAAGGTTTTACTTGCAGGATTCCTGAAACATTTTCATATGGGGTTTTACATGTGAAAAACTGGAAGCAAGACTTCGTAAAAAGCAGAACTTCGAATATAAATGCATAATGTTTGCCCATGGCTGCAAGTAAAAGAAAGCAGTAATAATTATATTGCAAATACAGCTAGTTTCACACAGCATAAAACATGTCAGTACATATTTACACTGACTATGTATCTAGCACTCTACCTTTCACCTGGGAATTTTCAGTACTAACTGACATGGATGCCCGACAAAGCTTCCTCATTTAGTTGTTTTTACAGTTACCGCGTAAGGGGTAATCTAGCTGGTACTTGAAGCATTTTCTTGATAGCTCCATTCTGCAAGAACAAGATCATCAACTCTCTTATTCATCTGTGATATACACGAAGGCTAATTTTCAAGTTCTTCTGCTCGAAGTCCGTTGTGATGTCTTTTTGCAAACCTCAGTAGGTTTCTGAAAACCAACATCTTCTACATCTCCTACTGTCTTGGACAATCGTCTCTTGTGCACTTCTTCCACTAATGATCGGTGTAGTAGCTGGCTACGAATATCTACCAGTGACCGGTTCCTAGTTAATCTACGACTGTCCATCATCCTTTTGCTTTTAGAGCTCGAGGCTCTAGTTTGTGATTCTAGCAAAACCTTGCAGTGGTTGTAGGCGTTTGTAGCAAGTGCCTGCCCAATATTAGAATTTGAATTTTCCTGAGGACAGAATCTTGTTGAATTTTGAGTCCTTGTGATCAGATGTTTATCTCTCCTTGTTGAGCTTAAATCGAACTTGTGCTCGTCGCCAGATATGTAGTTCAAGCAAGAATATGATCCTGAGTGTGAAGAACTTTGAGAGCTGGTATCATCAAACAAATCATCTGCAACAGCAATTGTTTCCAATTGATATTGTGATTTTGAAATGTTAACCCAAGTCCCAGCATGCATATTAACTAGTTATTCTATTTGCCTATCTGAAGGAACATGGGATACCTAGTTTGTTCTGCCTGTAGCTTTTTTAGAGAAGATAGAAATGACATTTGACTCTAGCTGCTCAAAGCAAGATAAGCATTTCCAATATTCTAAAAAGAAATTACTCTGTATAAAAGGGAGATATTCCTACTTAATTTTGATTAGACAAACCAAAGCCAAGCAATCACTAACTGGTTCTTTGGTTAGGCTGCTGATGCATAGCTTAAATGGGGATCCTACTATACTGGTTACGAGACCAAAACCACAAACAGTCAGCTGTAATGCATCTTGGGAGACATACCTTGGAGCAAATGTGGCATTAATCCTGATAGGGATGCAGGAGATGATGAACATGAGGAGGAGGAGTGGAAAGGATGATTATGCCCATCATCTTCTTGGTAGTCAAATGTATGGTGGGATTCAATATGAGGTAAGTCCCATTTCTTCCAATTCGGCACCAGAGCTGAAATCGCCCCGTCAATCATATCAGCAATTTCAAATGGTTCCCAATCATCTATCTCAAGCTCCTTGACCATCTCCATTGCAACATCGATTGGTGTATCATGTAAAATGTCGAAAGGAAAGAATATGTTCCTAAGAGTTCCTGCAATAAAACAATGAAGTGAAAGCACTTGAGATAAATGCTGATCCACAAATACTGACCTGTTAACCGAGCCTATCAAAGCCACACTGACATTAGGATGGCAAAATCTATGTATATTTTTCCTTCTTTTTAGAAACAAACAAACAATTCCAGAAGAACAAATCTGTAAAACGTTTGCCTAAGAAGAGATAATTGGACCCTTACCATCTTCATTAGCAATTTGCACTTTTAGAAAGATGGTATCGTCTTCAGGGTTCAGCTTCCCTGTGATCGTCATGTCTGTCCTTGGGGGATGATCATTCAGCTGCAGTTTCTCCATTTCCCTGTCATTCAGAAATGGCTTCTGTTTTCTGAACCTTGGAACATGTGACAGTTCAGCTTCATCAGATGCAAGAAACGGATCAAGCAGTAGCTCTTTCGCTGACAATCTCTTTGCAGCAGTTACTAAGCATTTTCCAATAAACCGCTGAGCTTCCAAGTCTTGAATCCGGTGGAACACTGCTGGTAACTTCCCCTGCATAACAAAAATAATATGCAGGTCATACTCTAGCTCATCAGAAATTATGAATCTTAATATGAAACCAGATTTTACCGATGTGACTTTCTTGTAAATTTGTGCTGGATTAGTGCATTCACTATAAGGGTATTCGCTTGTGAGCATCTCTAACACACACATACCAAACGAGTAGACATCAACTAGTTCATTGTAATTCTCCTCATATAGTTCTGGCGCCATGAATTCCGGAGTTCCTAGCGATGGTCACCAAATAGTAATGATGATAATAGTCAGCAGAAACAGAAGAGACATTAATCCAGGCACTAAAGTAGGAAAAATGAGTACCTATGACACTGTGTGCTGATTGGGAACCCCGGAGAATTGCCGCAAGGCCTAGATCACCAATCTTGACCTGTCCAAGATGGCCATTGACAAAGATATTGTCACATTTTAGGTCTCGATGAATTACTGGAGGATCATGGCCATGTAGATACACGATGCCCTCCAAGATTTGTCGAGCCCATTTCTTGATAGCTCGGATGTTCACACGGGTATATTTTTTGCGGTATCTGCCAAATAGCAGATAGTTATTATATTATAGCATAAGACACACCAGGTTAAAGAAAGAATCTATTTTGAATTGCGAAGGAAATTACTCTCTAAGAGTTCCTGAAGTGAACATTTCAGTGATGAAGTTAAAAGTCTTTTGACGAACATCAATCCAAGAGGTGTAAAATTTGATGATGGAGTCATGGTTGAGGGTGCTGAGCAGATGAACTTCTGAGTAAAGCCTCTGCAAATCATCTGGTGAGCAAAGCACCTGATTGAGTTTGACCCGGTTCCATGCCACCTCTATTCCTAGGAATTCATCTATGGCCTTGTACACTGTTTTCATTGCTCCTTTGCCAAGAACTTCTTCAAACTATTCATGTAAAACACAACCAGTTCTTGTCATAAGTGATCCTAATATGTTTTTCAGTAATCCCATCAATCAATTAATTAATCAGTCAATCATTCCCAGGGAGAAACTAAGTCGAAATCTTGGATTAAACACGTGCAAATCATCATCATCATTCATAATAATTGTCTCTACTCTCTAATAACCACCGAATCATAAAATCATAGCTCACAGTCTTTGCAACAACAAAAAATAGTAATTCAATATTTTTTCACCAACTAGTTTATTAATAAATCATCAATTTCTGGGGATGACGAAAACCAAAATTTAACATAAACAAAAAGATTAGGACAGTGACCTTTTCTAACTAAAACAAAAGAAGGTCTACCCAATTAAAATATTGAGATTCATGTATATATTGACATTGTATACATGTACGTGTGACAACTAAAAAGAATTCATTGCTATGTGCAATCATGTTGAACCTCATCAAACTATGTACACACTCTTGGCGCATAAAACTGGAAGGAGTAGAATACGACAACTTCACTTGATGTTTTTTTTTTTTTTTGTCCCATTCAAGGAACAATCTTATCTTGTACATGCTAATCCAGACCCGTTAAGCCAATTACATATGCTAAACATCAAAGTGATCCTGAATTGTGAATCATGGCAAGACTTGGTGAAGGTACAACTATTAGGAGGACTTTAACTTATATTCAATGCTATGGGAATCAAGGCAACTTGTAAAAGTAAGTGCAATAAGATAAGAACCAAAAAGAAGACAACAAAAATATATGCAGAGCATGTGTGACGATGTAAAGGCTAAAACTTACCCGACCATACCGGCCTGTAGGATCAGTTTCAGCATAGCCATGATCACCTTCGGTTTCATCGAAAGTATGCACTTCTTGACCTTGCTTTCTATACATCCTTATGCTGTAGCCAAAACTTTTGGAAACTTTATGGAAATAAAAAGAAGAAAAGGATGAGACTAAGGATTTTTTGACGTACGTGGGAAGATATAGCTAGCTAACTAATTTTAAGCAAAAAATCGATGTGCCCTAAATCCGAGGCTTTCCTTCATGGTTTTCATAAGAGAAAACACGAAAGCGGAGCCAGAAGAGTCTTGAGCAGTCTATCCTTAGCATGATCCAATCCATCTCTACAACCCCATTTGAAAATAAGTCGTACTTCTTGGCAACCATTTGGAGTGAAAAAAAAAAAAAAATAGTGGCTTGGCCTTAGAATTGACTAGAGAATATTATGGCATGTGATGGAAAATGTTGCTGTCTAGTTTTCTTGAGGTTGGAAAAGCAAATACTACTGTTTGCGAACCAGGATTGTGGGTAGTGCAAGCAAAAAATACTTACGTAATTGGATAGATTCATCTATCACTCAAAAGAATTATACGGGATAATTAATTCTTACATAAGAAAGTGATGGAATTCTGAATTTGAAGAACCTGTGGCCCTGTTTTGTTGGAGACATTTGTGGATGCTAAAGAAACCCCAAAAGTATTGAAAGATTATTATGAATTTATGAGAGGATAGTTCGGGAACAGAATCTGAAGAAAGCTAGCCAAATTAAATGCAAAAACGTTTTATAAGAGATGGCTGTGATTGCAACTTCTTCGCAGGAGGTGCTAAATAAATAAGGAGGTAGTAGATGAGTAAAGAAGAAACTACACGGAAATATGTAAGCTCATGGGGCCTATATACTGTCTTATATGAAGGGAGTTGGCAGCATATTAAGGGCATGCAATATATAATAGTGGCCATGCTTCAGGATAATTTGTTTATAATACGAGAACTCATTTTAGGCTTGAAGTTTCTATATATTATGCCATTATCTTTTTATTGAAATAATCCAGTACTGCTATCCGAATTCTTTGTCTTATGATCAGCATGGTATGAATAAATTATTAACTAATTAATTATATATATATATATACTTGTTTTTTAAAAGATTGGGGAAAAAAAAAGAAGAAGAAGAAGAAGAAGGAGACAAAGATGGGCAGCGAATGACGTTTTTATATGGAGTTTTGGAGCTTATTCTTTCTTAGGAGGTGAGAATTGTGAAGGAGGAAGATTCCTCCTCCTTATCATTGATGAGGATGTCAAGCTTGACTTTGATGCTATGGCGACTGAAAAGACAACACAACACAACACGCACCCATGATCTCTTGGCGACGCTTATGTTTAGACTGTCACGAAAATCAAGGCAAACCTCAAACAAGCACCCAATTATATAAGAATCGTCAATTAAGTCCTCGAACATCTTCTTTGGTCTCAATTGAACTTCCAAAGACTCAGAAAATTCTCACTCAATATATAGCCCCATTATTCATATGAAGTCGTGTGTATGTATGTGTGTATATATATATATATATGGATAAAGAGAGAGGGAGATTTCAAAGAGATAGAGAGAGACTTGGTGTCGTGTGTTTTAAGGGGAAAAAATTTCTTGTAAATATCACGTACTTGTACATGACTAAGATGTTCATATAGAAAGTTGAGAAACCATTTTAAATATAATATTAAGTCGTGTGCGAGATTGATTCACTTAGTTTGAATGAAAGAAATAACAGGATAATTAAGAGGTTGAAAA